>JAEEGL015723319.1_pt1 | contig 12137 bp, 7 predicted proteins | sample 9134231 | NCBI WGS metagenome assembly JAEEGL01 (sample SAMN16246548, study PRJNA631951) | gut metagenome | biome: gut microbiome; feature: rumen; material: fiber-attached | host: Bos | place: Iran: Karaj | collected 2018-10
TATTACAAAGAGAACGCGAAGATCATCGCGGATACGCTGGACAGGCTCGGCATCTATTACACGGGCGGCAAGAATTCGCCGTACATCTGGTTCCGGTGCCCGGATATCACGAAGTGCGCGGATTATGACCAGGTGATTGCGGGTACGCCTTCCGCAGCGGATCCCGACGCGCCGCTGTCATGGAAGTTCTTTGATTACCTTCTGCAGAAGGCGGCCGTCGTCGGCACGCCCGGCGCGGGATTCGGGACAAGCGGAGAGGCGTTCCTCCGCCTGACGGCATTCTCCACGAAGGAAAACACGCAGGAGGCAATGGAACGCCTCACAAAGATCCTCGGTACCGAGTAAAAACTCAGGCTTCGACATATTCCTCATAATACTTCAGGATACGCGCAAGGCAGGCCTCGTCCGTGAGGCCGCCGTACTGCCGCAGGATCTCCTCCGGAGAGAGCTGCGCGCGGACCTGATCCCACTTGTCTTCATTCACGCCGCGGTAGCACAGAAGTGCCGCCGCGGTTTTTTCGAGGACAGATCCGTCCTCACCCTCCTGAAGGATGAGCTTCAGCGGCCCCATGATGCGCTCCTCCGGACCGAGTTTGCGCAGGGGATCTCTCGCGTTTCGTTCGATGGAATCGACGATCGTGCGGTTTAAGAACTTGTCGCGGGAGAGCTTTGCGAATTCTTCCTGATCTTTCTCATCATATCCGAACAGCCTGCAGAGCACGCGGTTCGAGACCGCGTAGTTCCGGTCGAGCATCGCGAGGATCTCCGGGTCGTTCGCCGCTTCGCCGTAGTTCTCATATCCCTTCAGTGCGCCGATGTAGGAGATGATGCCGCTCGCGGCATTGTAGGTGAAAAGCTTCCGGACCAGAAAATCGCCGAAACCTCTGACCGGACGGATCGCGGAGACCTCCGGTATATAGTCTCCCAGAAGATCTGCGTTGAACTGCAGATACGGATAGTTCTCCGAATGGATCGCCAGTCCGGGACCGGCCTCTGCATGCTCCGGATCTTTCACTTCCGTAACGGCGCTGCTCTCGATCGTCGTGCAGAACACCGTCGCTTCGCTGACGCGGATGTCTTCCGCATGGAGGGTGTTTTCCGCATGGAGAGTGTCCTCCGCATGGAGGGTGTTTTCCGCATGAAGAGTGTCCTCCGCATGGAGGGTGTCTTCCGCACGGAGGATGTCTGCCGCATGGAGGATGGTATCCCGCAGTGTCTGTGCAGGCCCTTTCGCGTTCTCCGCCGCAATGATGTAATACGGCTTTCCGGGGATGAGCCTTTCAGAGAGAGCAAGCCCGACGTCCTTCAGATTCGATCCGCCGACCGCGGTAAAGATCAGTTCCGCGTCGGACAGATCCGCGTCTTCCCAGGTACATGCCCGGTATCCCGCCACACAGAACGGGAGGCGCGCATCTCCGAAGAAGTGCACGTCGTAGGAGCCTGCTTCATTCAGGGCATGCACGAGAGAAGCATCTTTATCGATGAACTCAAATTCCGCGCCGCTTTCGGCGAGAAGCCTCCCGATGAATCCCCTGCCGGTCTTTCCGGCGCCGATGATCACGATCTTTCCCATCGCCATTCTCCTTTTATTATCCGCATTCTCACATGACCGCATTCTCAGGTGATTGTACTCTCACATGACTGCATTCTCACATGACTGCATGCTCACATGATCTGGATGTTCTCTCTCGCCAGCAGATCAAGCACTGCGCCGGTCAGGCTCCGCTGCACGGTGTAATAGTTTTCTTCCCGGCACTCCGCGAGAATGGAGATATTCATCTTTCCGCCGGAGATCTGGGTCACGCCCTTGTAGGAAGGACCGCTGACGATCTCGGGGATCTGTTCGCCGATCTTCGGAAGCTCTCTGTTAAAGATCTCTTCCAGCCTGTCCAGGGGAGTCGAGGAGGAGATCATGATATCCAGGGGATACCAGGAATTCAGCCGTGTCATGTTGATGACGTTCCGGACGTCCCGGTTTGAGATGACCTTGATATTGTCGCCGGTTCCGATAAGTTTTGTGGACCGTACGCCGATCTCGAGGACTTTGCCCCGGTACCCTGCGATCTCCACGATGTCACCGACCTGAAAGTCCCCGTCGAACACGATGGAGAGTCCGGCCAGGATGTCGGTCACCAGATCCCTCGCGCCGAGCGTAACGGCGAGCGTGACGAAACCGACGGATGCAAGGAGTCCTGCCGTATCAAAGCCGAGGAATCCGAAGGCATAGTACAGGAGCACGATCAGTCCGAAGTACTGCGCGAGACTCATGACGAGGCGGAGGATCGTCTCCCCTTTCGTCCCGATGGTGCTGCAGATCAGGGAGGCGAAGACCCGCAGCAGGAAAAGACCGATGAAGATGCCGGCTGAAAGGAGGATGACTGCCGCGACGGAGAAGATGTTGAAGCCGCGGGACCACTCTCCGTGCATGATGAAAGCAAGGATGGAACGGCTGCCGGCATCGCGGCCCGCATACACGCCGTACGCCACGATCGCGATGAACAGGCCTGCCAGGCTCTCGACGACAAGACGGACCTTCTGTTCCGGCAGGAGAGCGCTTTTAAGCCAGACTTCGCCGAGCCAGCGTCCGGAAGGGTCGATGGACACTTTCCTTGTTCCGTTTGCGAGAAGTACCTCGATCCTGGAACCGGTCACCATTCTGTCACCGGTCACCGCATATTCTTCAAAAAACCGTTTCGTATAACCCCATTTGCTCAGGAAGATCACCGCGATACCGGATATGAGCATTGTGAGGACAGCGGTGATCACGAACGGGAGCGACTTGGACATCATTGAATCAAGCGACGTCAGATAAAGATAAGAGCGTCCGTCCCACGCTTCTGTAGTGCCATAGTAGGAAACGCCGTCAATGAGATAGCGGTTCATGAATCTGTCTTCGAGAGACTGCGCACTGATACCGAGTGACGTGAGCGTTCTTCCAATCATTTCCGCCGAGGAAGAGTACGTGATGATTTCGGCTTCGGGATCCGCTTCCAGGATCAGGCCGCCCGGGACGGTCAGGGAAGAATAGATGCTGCCGACGTTCTCCGCCTGGGAACTGCTCTGCATGACTGAAGGGTCCATCGCGAGGACGAGTATCTCGTAATCGCTGCCGCCATCCGGGACATAGCGCACGCCGATCAGGGTGCTGGTCAGGCCGGTGACGGGATTATATGCGGGTTCCAGTACCACCGGCGGCCCGCCGAGAAGCAGCCTCCCGAGTCCTTCGGGGGAAGCATCCAGATGCTGAAGGGTCAGATCCCGGAAATCCCCGCTGCAGGCGGTCTCATTTCCTTTTTCGTCGAACAGGATGAGATACTGCCCGCCGATGAGATTGCTCATCCTCCTGAGACCGCCCTGGCCGGCAAAAGCAGGATATCTGCGCAGGATCTCGGAGACGGTGCCGGCGTATCCGGTATACCGCTCCCTGGTCTCCTGAAGGATCTCCTCGTCCCGCGTTTTCCGGTCGCTGAGGCGGGTCTCGAGGGCGGAAAGGAGATCCCGGCTTGCGGAGATTTCGATAAACAGGTTGCCGACGGACTGTACGAATACTGACGCCGCGGCCACGGTGATCATTCCGATGAGGAGGAATAAGACGCTCGTTTTCAGGACGCCGGAAGGAGAGTATTTCCTTTTCTGCAGAGTACTCAGAATGTGCCCAAGGACGAACTCCCGGACAGAGAAATACAGGACGATGATCGTGAGCAGGATGACGGCGATCAGGAAAATGATCACACGGACCTGCTCAACGCTATACTGATAGAGGTCGCCGGTATCCGTGAGGAAAAGGCAGTATTCATGGTCCAAATCACCGAAGTTGATGAGAAAATAGGAATAGTAGTTATCACCGAAAGCCTCATACCCTTCTCTCTCTTTTATGAATTTGTCAAGGGAAACGGGCAGATCCTCAGGAGATTCATACTTTTTCATCGCATCGGAACGGTAGGTGAAAACATACTGATCACCATAGTCTACAAAGGAGATAATGTTGGCACGGTAAGCGGATTCCAGAGAATGGTAGAAATCCTCTTCACTCACCTTCGCGTCTACCTCCCGGAACATATCACTGATGGACATCCATTCGGCGTAGTAGTACTGATTCCGCAGATGTTCCATGAACAGTATCGCTTCCGTCTCCTCTTCCGCAAGAGGAGGCGTGATACGGACCGGGCTGTAGGTGCCGGCCTTTGCCATGGCGAGATACTCGGACGCGTCGGCAAACAGTTCGATCCCGTCCGGGAACGCGGGAGAACCGCCAATGTCCTCCACGATGAAGCTTTGCGCCGGAAGTATCGACTGGTCGATGACGCCGTCACTGATGAGCGGGCGGACAGCCGTAGCATTCAGCCGAACCGAAAGCTGATGGTTTTTTTCCATTTCCGCAAGCGCATGGTCCGAATTCTCCAGATAGGCGTTCACAGCATTCGAGATGCTTTCTTTCCGAAGTGCGTTTCCTTCCTGCGCCTGCAGCGCCATATGGCTGACGCTTACGAAAATAAGAAGTCCGTAAGCGGCTGAGAGGAACATCGCTGCCACGAGCAGTGTGATAACGAACCTGAGCCATGGCTTTCCGGGTCTGCCATGTTTCAGTTTCTTCCGCGGCTTTTTTCCGGCATCTTCCGAGGTGTTTTCAGCGGCGCTTTCAGCAGCATTTTGAGAGGTGCTTTCAGCAGCGTTTTCGGCGATGCTTTCAGCAGTGTTTTCAGCGGTGTTTTCCGCGGGACGGGTCTCCTTCCGCCGGAACAGCTTATTCATGCAGATATCCTTTCTCTCTGAGCAGAGCGATCTTGGTCCGGATCGTGTCAGCCAGAACGCCCTTCGGGTCCAGCATGCAGATATGTTCCAGAATGTAATCGACGCCTTCCTCACGCCGCAGCCTCGCGAGCTCATCGGCGGAGTCGTCCTGCACGTCCTTCCCGGGCGGGTGATAGAAGATGGCGCAGGCGATCGAGGTGCACAGATGCTCCGGGAGGATCCCGTAGCTATAGACCATGGAAGCGCTGCCCACGAGGCGGTCCTCCGGTCCCAGTTTGCGGATGGGATCCCGCGCGTTCCTCTCGATCGTGTCAACGATCGTGACGTCCTGCAGTTTCTTCAGGGACGTGCGGGTGAACGCCCACTGGTCGTCCCACTCAAAACCGTATTTTTTGCAAAGCGCCTGCGAGGTCTCCCGATAGACGCCGTCAAGATTCTCAAGGATAAAAGGATCGCGCGCCGCATCTGAGAGGATCTCATAGCCGAGCAGGGCTCCCATGAAGGAGACGGTTCCGTTGGCTGCGTTGTAGGTGTAAAACTTGCGCTCCAGGAATCCGTCGAAGGAGTCCAGAAGATGCAGCCCTTTGATCCTCATAAGATCCGGCCCTGAGGGATCCGCGATCGCGCCGCGCGTAAGTGCAGGTTCCTCAGACAGCCTTGCGTTGCAGGCTGCAATATCATCTTCCGTGATGCCCTTCAGCCTGGAAGCGTCCACATGCAGCTGCCAGTAGTCCTGGACGTTGACCCAGAGAGGATCCGCTTCGCGCTGCTCCGCAGTCGCGTCGATCCCGCTCCGGAGGATCACCGCCTCGGTGATGCCGACATTCGCGAGGTACCATGGCTTTGCCTCTTCGGAGATCGCGGCTTCGATCCCGCTGCGCAGAATATCCGCGGGCTTTTTCCAGTTCTCGCACGTGATGAAGTTCAGCGGGCGCCGGAGCTGACCCGCCGCTGCGAGCGCGGCCCGCCGCTCGATGCCTTTCGTGTAGAAGGGAACGATCTCAGCGAGATTCTTTCCGCCTACGGCATTGAAGACGGCGTCCGCATGCGCGATCGCGTCGATGATCTCTTCTTCCTGGGAAAACTTCAGCGCGGGGATCCCTTTTACGGTACAGTTCTTTTCCGGCGCGCCGAGAATATTGACCGGATACTGCCCCCGCTCATTGATCAGATCGACGAGGACGTCGGCCTTTTCCACGAAGACGAAGGGAATATCGCTCAGGTAAAGAAGATGTCCGATGAATCCGCGGGCGATCTTGCCCGCGCCGAAGATGACACAGCTCATGATTTTCCTTTCCGGAGAAGCACCTGGCGTTCTCCTTACGGATGGTTGACGAAACAGGATGGCGGGACTGCCCGCCGGGGTATCCCATGTCGTGATCAATGCGTGGAACTGCTCTCCGGGCATACTTCCCGGCTTTGATCAGGCTGAAGGACCGCGCTGCAGATCATACAGCGCGTGGAAGGATCCCTGCAGCGGCGGATACAGGCCGCGGTAGATCTCATATCGCTCCCGGAGGAGCGGTGTGATGGCGGGATCCGGATCGGACATCTTTTCCATGCGGCAGAGCGCGGAGACGGCAGCCTCCATACCGGAATAGATACCGGAACCGATCGACGCGCACATGACGGCGCCGAGGGCGGAACTTTCCTGCTCGAGCAGACGGAAAAGAGGGAGACCGAATACGGATGCCTTGAGGAAAGCAAGCCGCGGGTCGTCCGCGAGGCCGCCGCCGGTGATGATCCGGCCGGCAGCAGGTTTTCCCAGCGTATCGTAAATGTGGTAGAGCGAGAAGACGATCCCTTCCAGCACCGCAAAGGCCATCTGCTCCCGGGAGGTCTCCGGCAGAATGCCGAGAAACGCGCCGGACGTCTTCGGGTCGAAGATGGGTGCCCGCTCCCCGTTTACGTAGGGCAGAAAAACAGGAGCCCTGCGGATATCGACGTGGGCCGGGTCCAGTGTGTACAGATCCTGCAGTTCGCGGTGTGCGAAGAGAAACGAGGCGCCGCCGGAGGCCGTGACGCCGTAGCGGATAAACCCCTTCAGATAAGGCCCGGAGACGACGTTCTCCTCAGGGTGCAGCACTTCTTCCGTGACACCGAGATGCTCACTCGTTCCCGTGATATCGAAAAGCGTCCCGGATTCCAGGACCCCCATGCCGAGCAGGCCGCTGTAGAAATCGTTCAGGCCGGTGTAAACCGGGATGCCGGCGGGAAGGCCGGTCTCTGCCGATGCTGACGGAGTGATGAGGCCGGCGCAGTCAGCGGGTCCGATGATCCGCGGCAGTGCCGTCACGGGAACCTGCAGCACGTCGTGTACAAAGAGGCGGCTGTAAGTCCTTTTCTCCGGATGATAAAGGCCGCGCCACGACCACGGGTCAGACACATAATTGCCGGTCAGTTTCTCACACAGCAGATCCTTGGGCTCACAGATCTTCTGCAGCTGGCCGTAAGCCCGGATGGCGTGCAGGATGCGCGGGATGGGGAAGGAGATGAGCTTCGGGTGCGGCATGCCGGTCTCAGCGAGGAATGTCTCCCGGGAAAAGCGGGAGAGCACTTCATCCAGCTCTTCCTTGCCGGCACTGTCCCGCCAGCTGATCACGGCGTCCGCGGAAAGAAGACCATTCGCAGGATCTTTGCCCGTCTCCGGGCTGCCGGCTTTCTTTACGACCCAGGTGCCTACCTGGGAGGAGAGACCGGCTGCCGCGATCTTTTCGCGCAGCGAAGCATCGACCTGCGAGAGCGCCCCGCAGATCGCGCGCCACCAGCCTGCCGGCGTGTTCTTATCATAGCCGGAACGGGTCAGGAATGCAGTTTCAGATGTATCGGCAGAGATACCCAGCACTTTGACGGAACTGGTGCCGAGATCAATGCCGGCGATGATGCTGCCTGGTATCATAGTTGGGCTTAAGGAGAGCCGGGAACGGCGGGAAAGCCGCTCCGCAGCCCAAATCATTCGTTGACAAAGAGAGCCTTCACGAAGCCTTCCGGACGGGTCCTCGCCATCTCGATCCCCTGCTCGAAATCTTCAAGCCGCAGCTTTGCGCTGATCATGGGCGTGAGGTCGATCACGCCGTCCGCGATCAGGGAGATCGCCGTGCTGTGCATGTTCCAGTTGTTGCCGGTACCGATGACCTTGAGGTTCTTGATATGGATGTCGTCCATGCGGATGCTCATGATCTTTCCGCGGCCGTAACCCTCAAGGACGACAGTGCCGCCCTTCCTGGCGATGCGGAGCGCTTGCTGTACGCAGGTCTCGATCCCGGTCGCGTCGACGACGACGTCGGTGCCGTCCGGATGATACTTACTGATGATTTCTTCCAGATTTTCAGTATCTGTTGCGACCGTCGCAAAGGCGCCCATCTCGCGGGCGATGCCGAGACGCTTGTCTGACGACGCGGCGACGACGATGCGGCGCATGCCCATCGCTTTCGCGACAGCGAGCGTGCACAGGCCGATCGATCCGGCCCCGATGATGAGGAGCGTCTGCCCGAACTTCGCGTGCGCCTTCTTCATCGTGCCCAGGGCGACGCCGAGCGGCTCGCAGAGTGCCGCGTGTTCGAAGGAGACATGCTCCGGCTTTTCCGAGAGCCCGTAGACGGGGACGAGGAAGTATTCGGAATATGCGCCGTCGCGGCGGAATCCGATCTCCTCGAAGTGCTCGCAGTAGCGCCACTCGCCGCGCAGGCACGCGGGACACTTGCGGCAGATCACGTCGTTGCTTCCGACGACGGCTTTGCCGACCCAGTGTTCATCTTCGGGATCGCCGACCGCGTCGACGATGCCGCTCCACTCATGGCCGGGGATCAAAGGATAGTTCGCGGGGATCCTCGCATCGATGACTTCCAGGTCCGTCGCGCAGATGGCGGCGGCCTTCACTCTGATACGGGCAAAGCCGGCCGGCGGCACGGGCATGTCCGCCTCGACCAGGTGCATTCTGCCCGGCGCTTCGATTCTGACTGCTTTCATTTTGTAAACCTCCGGCGGTTATTTGTGAAACTAGAATAATAATACACTTTTTTGCTGTCGGATGCCGCAGAAGTGCACCTTTTTGGACGAAGCGCTTGACAGGAGCCTGAGGATACGATAATATCTAACGTAGGATGTTGAACAAATGTGGGGATTTACGATCAGGCAGAGGAAAGGAGGCATGAACTGCCGGCTGTATCAAAAATGATACTGAAATTGCGGAAGTAAAAACAAGAAAGAGAAGGGGACGTTCGAACTCCCCCGGATTGGAGGAACGTATGACAAGATCCTTTCCTTCCCGTGCCATATGGATCGCAGCAGCCATGATGCTTTCCCTGATATTCTGCTCCTGCGGCCAGACGGCCGGCGGACCGGAGAGCAGTTCTGAAAGCAAAGTGGAGTATGTGATCCGCCTGGGGCACAGCGATACGGAAGAGAATCTGCTGAATGCTTCACTGCAGCACTATAAGGAATGGGTAGAGGAACAGACAGAAGGCCGCGTCATGATCCGGCTGTACCCGGATGAGCAGCTCGGCGACAACACAAAAATGGCGCAGATGCTGGTGACCGGCGAACTGGACGCCATGATGATGCCGCAGGGCGTGGAGGCGGTCTATGCTCCTGAGATCGCAACGCTCGGGCTGCCGTTCCTGTTTGACAGTTACGAAACGGCATGGGCGGTGATGGATGACGCTGAGATCGCGGAAGGGCTCACGAAGGGCCTTGAAGACTACAACATGGTGCAGCTAGCGTTCTGGGAGAACGGCATGCGGCAGATCACGAACAGCGTCCGGCCGGTCCATTCGCCGGAAGACGTGAACGGCCTGAGGCTCCGCATACCGGACGACGACATGACCGCCGCGATCCTTAAGAAGATGGGAGCAAAGACCACAGTATTTGCTTGGAGCAGGACATACGACGCACTGAAGCAGGGAACGTTTGACGGGCAGGAGAATCCCGTCGCCAATATCCACGCCAACAGCATTCAGGAAGTCAACCGCTACCTGACGATGGTCAATTATAAATACGAATCCAAGAACCTGGTCTTTTCCGGAACGACATGGAGAAAACTGCCAAAGGACGTGCAGGATATCCTCTCGGAAGGCGCAAAGAAGTTCGGACAGGAACACCGGGAAGCCGTGAGGGACGAGGAAGAAAAGCAGCTCGCTGAGCTGGAGAAGGCGGGCATGGAGATCGAAAGGCAGCCGGATATCGATGCGTTCAAAACGGCAACGAGGACCGTGTATGCGGACTTTGAGCTTCAGAATGAATGGACTTCCGACCTGGTAGCCAGGATCCGGCAGGCGGGGGAAGCCCGGAAATAGAAGAACGCGCTGCCGCCATGAAGAGACGAAAATAACAGCAGTTCCAACACATAGAGGAGAGAAAAAATGTTTGAATTGATACTCAAGGATTTTGCCTGGGCCAGTTTCCTGCTCCTTATCGGTTTCTTCCTTCGCGCGAAGGTGAAGGTCCTGCAGAAAATGTTCATTCCGGTCGCGGTCGTCGCGGGACTGACGGGCCTTCTTCTCGGATCGGAAGTTCTCGGGAAATTCTGCCCGTATTACATTCACTGGTCCGACAATGTCAGCGGTTTTGCCAACCCGCTGCTGGCGATCCTGTTCGTAACTCAGTTCATCTCACTGTCATTTGACAGGAGAATGATCAAGAAGTGCTCGCTGATCTTCCTGATCTCCGCGACGGTCATCGCGGCACAGGTCCTCTCGGCGATGGCGCTGGGACGCGTCTTCGGGCTGCCGGACGGCGCATCGCTCCTGCCGTTCGGCGCATTCTACGGTGCGCACGGCATTCCCCAGGTCATCGCAGGCATCTACGACACGCTGGGCTACTGGAACTATGACGAGGCATCCGCGTTCGGGACGACCTACGCGACGATCGGTATGCTCTACGGCATCATCGTCGGTATCGCGATCCTGAACCTCGGGATCCGCAAGGGCTGGGTCTCCGCGGAAAAGGCGGGAAACCTGAGCGACGAAGACTATACCGGCATTCTGAAGAAAGAGCACCATTTCAAGTTCATGAAGGCCTTCACGTCGGATATTTCCTTTGACCCGCTGACGCTGCATTTCAGCATTGTCCTCACGATCATGATCATCGCCTACGGGCTGCTGAACCTTCTGCACAGGATCCCGCTCTTCTCCGGTTTCGCGATCTATGTGCCCGCGATCATCGTGTCCCTCGTCTTCGGCATCATCGCGAAGAGGACGCCCATGCAGCAGTTCCTTGACAACGAGTCGCTTGCCCACATCGGGTCGCTTGCTCTGGAATACCTGATCGTCACCGCGATCGCGACGATGAAGCTGGACGTCATCATGAACAACGCGGGCGCGATCCTGACCATTTCCTCCGCAGGTCTCATCCTGACGACGATCATCCTTCTGATCCTCCCGAAGCTCTGGCTGAAGAAGAGCTGGCTGGAAAACGGCATGGTCATGTTCGGCGCATGGACCGGTTCCACCGCGACCGGCATGATGCTGCTGCGCATCTCGGATCCCGAGCTGGAGACCGACGCGGGTCCGAACCTCATCACGGCGACGCCGCTGTGGCAGATCAGCACCCAGAATTTCTTCCTGACCATCGCGCCGTATATCATCGTGACGACAGCCGGCTTCCGGAGCCTGGCGCTCGGAACGGCCGCGATGCTGGCTGTTGCCCTTGTGCTCGGCTTTATCATAGGGCACAAGGAGTAATACGGGAACTGCGGTGGACAAAAAAATGCGGCTCTGAAAAGCAAATTGGTGTTTTGTCCACAAAGTTTTCATAGTATAATAGCAAAGGAAGACCGATGCCCCCGGGGGGGATACCGCCCTGCGGCATCGCGTCTTCCTTTACCAGTATCCAGCTCCGCATCGGAGCGCGCCGCTCATTCGGGAAGCGGCGTCTGTCAGGAAGAATAGAGGAGGCAGCAGCATGTCCAACGTAAAAATCGTGCCGGGTACCGGCGGCAATCAGTATGTCCCTTATGAAGCCCGCACAGGCAACGAATCGATCGTGTATTTCACCAGGGACATTTCCCCGGAAGGTATCCGCAAGATCTATCAGAAAGTCAAAGCAAACCTGACCGGCAAGATCGCGGTCAAGTGCCACACCGGCGAACCCAGCGGCCCCAACATCATTCCCCCTTCATGGGTGAAGGAATTCGTGGAGAACGAGATCCCGGACGGCACGATCGTCGAGACCAATACATATTATGAAGGCGCCCGCTTCACCACCGAGCAGCACAGGGAGACCCTGAAGAAGAACGGCTGGGACAAGTGGACCACGGTCGACATCATGGATGAGGACGGCGTGGACAACTATCCCGTCGAGGGCGGCAGATGGTTCGAGACCATCGGCGTCGGCAGCCACATGAAGAACTATGATTCCCTGCTTGCGCTGACGCACTTCAAGGGGCA
>JAEEGL015779433.1_pt1 | contig 12137 bp, 15 predicted proteins | sample 9134231 | NCBI WGS metagenome assembly JAEEGL01 (sample SAMN16246548, study PRJNA631951) | gut metagenome | biome: gut microbiome; feature: rumen; material: fiber-attached | host: Bos | place: Iran: Karaj | collected 2018-10
GAATGTCGTTACCAATACGAAGTTTGACAAACAAGGTAACTCTCGCACAACAACTACTACAGAGATGTTGGTAAAGGCGGAAATGACATTCACATGGGTGAATGACGAAAATCCAGAAGAGAGAATCGTCGTTCCTTGGGTTGTGACTGGATCTCAAAGTGACCCAAGCCAAGCTCTTGGGAGTGGGTTAACTTATTGTACAAGATACTTCCTTACGAACTACTTTGAAATTGCACAGGCTGATAATGATGTGGATACATATAGAAGCAAGCAGAAAGCTGCAGAAGCTTCAGAGGATAAGCAGATTGCGGAAAGCATTATTGCCAAGTTTGACGAATTGATCAAGACTTACTTGGCTGACCACACCGACAAAAAAGAAGAGCTTTCAAAGTTTGTGAAGAGGTTTGTAAAGGATGGAAACTACTTCAAGATTAAAGAGCCGAGCCTGGCTGCTAAGTTATTGAAGGATTTCCAAACAACATTTATGACGGAGGGTGAATGATTTGAATTGCGTTCAATTAGTAGGTAGACTTACAGCTACACCGGAATTAAAGCAAACGCAGTCGGGTATTTCGACTACGAGGTTTACGGTTGCTGTTGACAGAAGATTTCAAAAGAACGGCGAAGAGAAGCAGGCGGATTTTATCAATTGCGTTGCATGGCGCCAGACCGCCGAGTTCGTTTGCAGGTATTTCACAAAAGGACAGAGAATCGGGCTTGATGGTAGAATCACCACTGGTAAATATCAGGACAAAGATGGCAACACGAGGTTTACTACCGATGTAGATGTTAACAACGTGGAGTTTGTCGAGTCCAAAGGAAGTAATGGTGGTGGTTACACAAAGGCTGCGGCAACAAATTCCGTAGATGCACTCGTCGAATCGGCGGGTGACGGAGAGATTGACGACTCAAATTCTAAGTTGCCATTCTAATAACCGTATGATTAACCTTAAGGGGGTGGTTAGCCATAGGCGATGTAATCTATTCAGAGTTGATTAAAGACATGACATGGAGTTACAGTCGTGTTAGTAGTTTCGAAGATTGCCCCTATCGATAGCTTCTTCCTTAAGTATATCAGTGGATGTAAAGAGCGTCCACAGTTTTACGCAACTTATGGGAAGTTTATGCACAAACTTATAGAGCTGCTTCATAAAGGTGAGATATCCAAGGACGAGGCTCAAACTAAGTTCTTGTGCGACTTTTCAACAGAGGTACAAGGCATGAGACCTAGCGATAAAATTGTACGGAGCTATATAGAAAAGGGATTAAACTATTTAAAGAGCGTGCAAAAGTTCCCGTACAACCCGTTAGGAATTGAGAAAAAGGTAAAGTTTAAAGTCGGAGGCTTTCCGTTCGTGGGGGTAATCGATTATCTTGGGGAGCAGAACGGAGAGCTATACATAATAGATAATAAGTCAAGAGACTTAAAGCCGAGGTCGAAAAGGTCAACGCCAACTGTTAATGATAATACACTCGATGAAATGCTGAAGCAGTTATATCTGTATTCGATAGCTGTGAAAAGCGAGTTTGGTAAATATCCGAAGGCACTATGCTTCAACTGTTTTAAGTCGGGCGTATTCATTGAAGAACCGTTTGTTGAATCAAAGTTGGAAGAAACAATCAAGTGGACTGTTGACACCATCAACGACATTATTAAAACCGAGGATTTCTCGCCCTATATTGAATACTTCCCTTGTACATATATTTGTGGCGTAAACGACGAGTGCATTTATAGGGAAGAGGTGATGCCTAACGGTTAGACCGGAGGAAATCAATAGCATCGAAAGTGAAGCTGCTATTATAGCTACGCTAATACATAATCCAGAGTATTCGTTTTACTCTGAAGCATTACTTCCCAACCATTTTGTAAACAAAGAAAATCAATGTGTCTATACGGCAATATGTGATTTGGCACAACAGGGAATTGGGGTCGCAGATGCGTTCAACATCTACACAGACCTCAATTCCAACGAGGCAACTCGCAGGTATGCGTCTGATATAACCATAGAAAAGCTGCAAGAACTAGTGGATATGAGCGATGTGCTCGCCAGAAGTTCTGTAGAAGAGTATCAGATGCTAGTTAAAGACGTGTTAGACGCGGCATTCAGGCGAGATACAATTCAACGTCTTGAAGAATGCAAATCATTGTGCTCTAATCGGAACGTGAAGGATGTGGAGCAGAAGATATACTCACTCATTGATGATGTTATGACGGAATTCTCTACAAACAGCGAGATTCCGAGATACGCAGATGTCGTCGATGATTGTTGGGAAGAAATTAAAGCCCGTCAAGGAGACGGATTTGCAGGTATTCCATTCAAGTTTCCCACACTCAATGAGTATGCGACGATTGAGCCAGGAGAGTTATTCATCTTTGCGGCTGAGGCAAAACAAGGTAAGTCTATGATGCTGCTGAATTGTGCGATGGATTTGCTGAAGCAGGATTTAGCAGTTCTGTATCTGGACTCAGAGCTGAACACGAGAATGTTTACCGCGAGGGTTTTAGCACATCTGTCAGGAATTGAGTATAAGAGGCTTACGTCTGGAAAATATACTGCGGAAGAAGCCAAGCGTATTGAGTTTGCAAGAGAATGGATGAAGACACGGAAGTTTGTTCATATATATATCCCGATGTTTGATCAGCAAACGATATATACGGCTGTAAAGAAAGTTAAACATACTATGGGTCTTGATGTCTTAATAGTAGATTATTTTAAGGGATCGAGTAGTGGTGATGCATTTGATTCATACCAAGAACTTGGTAGATTTGTGGATAGAAACCTGTCCACGTTAAATTCACTGAATTGCTGGGAAGCCCTTAGAGCCAGTTGACTACAGCGTAGGGATGAAACGCTCAGGCGCGAATGTTAAAAACAAACGGGATTGGGTAATCAGCAGCGAAACTCCGAACAGGAGGACGTCCAACGACCATCTCGTAAGAGAGTAGAACACAAGTGTGTTCGAAGCGGTGAACTAGATGATATGGTCTGAACTCTCATGAAAGTGAGAGCCGAGAAATCGGGGCACTGGGTAACGCCAGAATATTGCAGAAAGGAGAACTATATGGAAGATAAAGATGTTATCGGGAAGCGTTTTGGTAAATTAGTTGCTTTAAGACAGGCGGATGATTATATTGCGCCAAATGGAAATAAGCATAAAAAATTTGAGTGCAAGTGTGATTGTGGGAATGTCGCTGTTATACTTAAAGACAGTCTTGTTTCTGGAAAAACAAAATCGTGCGGATGTTTACGAAAAGACGCGGGTGAACGATTAAGAACTCACGGTGAAATACATACTCGATTGTATAGGGTCTGGGGGAATATGGTCAATAGATGTACAAATCCTAACAATCCTGCGTGGGAAAATTATGGTGGACGCGGCATTGAAGTTTGCGATGCTTGGAGAAAATTTGAAAACTTTCGTGATTGGGCACGCAACAATGGCTATTCAGACACCTTATCTTTAGACCGCGCTGACAATAATGGTGGATACAACCCTCATAACTGTAGATGGGTAGATATTTATACACAAGCTAATAACAAGCGTAGTAATCATTTAATAGAATATAACGGTATCACTAAAACGATGGCTGAGTGGGCAACATCATTGGGAGTTCCATATACAAGCCTCCATCGCAGAATACAGTCACTTGGCTGGAGCGTAGATAGGGCTTTTAATCAACCTTATAGGGAAAGCTCATCTAAATGCAATTGCTAAACAATAATTGATGGTTAAGAACAAGATATGCGGCGATATGGGAATTTGTGGTATCGGCGCAGCCCAAGCTACGGCATCTGGTAAAGTTGCTGACTCGGCTAAGATTGGCAGAAATGCGAGCACAATAGCTGTAATCACCGATAAAACTCCAGAAGAGATCTCACGCGATGGGACAGAATGTGGGAATAAAAAACTCCGCGTAGTTCTCAATAGGAATGGAATGCAACATACATCAGACAGTTTTATTGATCTCTTTTTTGACGGGAACCACATTTTGTACCAAGAAGCAAAGCAACATGTTCCGATAGTCCCATATTAACAGGAGGCTTTATGGAAGTTGACGAACTACTAAAATCCATAGATATTGTTGATTTTCTCTCCCAGTATGTGGATTTGGAAGAACGAAATGGGGAATATTGGTGTCTCTCACCACTGAAACCAGAAAATACACCATCATTCTCTGTGCGCAGAGAGACTGGAAAGTTTTTTGATTTCGCGAGTGGTGTTGGTGGTTCAGCAATAACGTTCTTAAAATGCTACTACCATATATCAACAGGCGAGGCTATCAAAAAGCTTGAAGAATATGCTGGAGTAAATGGCGTTGAGTTCAAACCGCAGCATAAACTAGCAGCAACTACGATTTGTAAGGCTTTTACGCCACAAAAAAATCGTGAAAAGCCAACGAAAAAGACGGTTTTGCCAGATGACTACATGGAGCGATATGAAATCAGAGATGATAAACTTGACATCTGGAGAAACGAAGGAATTGCTGATAGTTCGTTGAAGCGATTTGACGTTCGATATGATTCGTTCACCGACAGATTAGTATATCCGATTCGAGATATTGAGGGGCAGATTGTCAATGTTGGCGGCAGAACACTTGACCCTGAATGGAAAGATAAAAAACTGAGGAAATACACTTACATTCAGGGTTGGGGTGGCGGAATGAATGTTGTTTACGGGTTGTACGACAACTTAGAACATATACTCCGAGCTCATGAGGTAATCATCTTTGAAGGATGCAAGAGTGTTCTGATTGCCGACACGTGGGGAATAAAAAACACGGCTGCGATTTTAACAAGTCATTTGTCTCCGCTTCAGATGAAGTTGCTGGCAGCACTTGGATGTCATGTGGTATTTGCATTGGATAAGGAAATCGATATCCGCAAAGACCATAACATCCAAAAGCTCAAGCGGTATGTGAATGTTTATTATCTCTACGATAAGAATAATAAATTAGACGAAAAGGACGCTCCAGTCGACAAAGGTAAGGAGGTATTTAAGTATTTGTATGACAACAAGTACAAACTCAGCGTATTTTGATAATTATGAGCCTAACTGGAAAACCGAATATACTGGTTCATGGTGTGATACGCTTCCATATGCAACACTCGCAAACGAAGACGGGTTATACATTTGCAGTTCACAAACAAATAACCCTGTTCGTTGGTGGGCAAGGAGCCCAAATAGTCAAATTGTTACGGATGTAGAACCGACGATAGACAATTCAATAGATGATACAAAAGACGCTCTTAGTGAGTTTCTAAGACAACTTAAAAATTTCGATGAAGATTTTAGGAGCACCATCAGAAAGCGTACATATTACGGGATTTGGGCAGATGACGATCCTGAAATCGGGGTTTTATCAGAAGAGTTCGATAAGTTTATGGAGGGGTTTGAAGTAAAGCGGGGTGATTAAATAAGCAATTACGTTGTTTATCATTTACATAGCGACTTGTCAAATGGAGTCACCAACGTCGATTCGACAACTAAATTCGGTATGTATATTGAACGTGCAAAAGAATGTGGAATGAAGGCTTTAGGGTTTAGCGAGCACGGTTCGATATTCGAGTGGTGGCATAAAAAATGCGCTATTGAAGCGGCTGGTATGAAATATATCCATGGTATTGAGGCTTATCTTACAGAGACTCTTGACGAGAAGGTAAGAGATAACTACCATTGTGTGCTAATGGCGCGAAATTACGACGGGTTCCTAGAACTGAATAGTATGATTTCGCGTAGCTTTAATAGAAATGATAATCATTTTTACTATGTACCGCGCATTTCTTTTGAAGAACTTTTTAATTCATCTGACAACATAATTGTCACAACTGCCTGTATCGGCGGGGTATTAGGCAAAGGTGAAGAACGAACAAAATCAAAATACATAAACTTTCTAAGGCAGAATAAACATCGCTGCTTTATAGAAATCGGACATCACCCAGATGTAAAGCAAATCGCTTACAATCAAGAAATGGTCGGCTTGAGTAAAAGCATTGGTGTTCCTCTTATAGCAGGAACAGATACCCACGTACTTAATGCAAGACATGAAAAGGGGCGCAGTATCCTACAACTTTCTAAGAACATACGCTTCGATGGCGAAGATAGCTGGGACTTAAAATTTAAGACATATGATGAACTTATTGATGCTTTTGAAGAACAAGATGCTATTCCGAATAATGTTTTCTTAGAAGCGATAGAGAACACCAACCGTTTAGCCGATATGGTAGAATCATTCCCCTTGGATTGCGAGACAAAATATCCTCATATTTATAAAAATCCAGAACAGACTTTTACAGAAAAGGTTTATAAGTCTATTGATACGCATCCTTATGCACTCAAAAATCATAGCCGCGAAGAAATCAAAAAGGTGGTTGACTCCGAGATCGAGGTATATAAAGCAACAAAATCGATAGACTTTATGTTGCTACAGACATATCTTCGAGAATGGGAAAAGGAGCACGGTATTCAATGCGGATATGGTAGAGGGTCTGTCTCAGGGAGTATGGTCGCATATCTTCTTGGAATTACACAGATGGATAGCATGAGGTTTGGACTTAACTTCTTCCGTTAACAATTCATAAGGCGGAAGTAAAACGGGGTGAATTGCTGGAAGCCCTTAGAGCCGAGAGGAATTTCGGATTGGGTAATCAGCAGCCAAGCGCATTGGAAACGATGTGAAGGTTCAACGACTAATTGAGTAACCTGAGTCAATATGATATGGTGAAAGGACACGAGCGCCCCGGCAATGTGAGAAAATAAACTAGAAAGGAGGGTGAAATTATGGATATTGATATATTCGAAAATGGATGGGATAGGAACAATGCCTACATCTTTGGGTGGATTATGAGTGATGGGTGTTTAAAACTTGAAGGGCGAAACAAAACAGCATTAGCAGTGAGAATCTCATCAAATGACCTAGATATAATGCAGTGGTTACATAATAAGCTTTGCATTGGCAATAAAATATATGACCAGGGCAAAAACGGGTACCAAATTAAGTATCGAAATAAAGAGTCTATAGAATTTATGATATTACACGGACTTACGATGCGCAAATCACTTACAATGGAATATCCGTGTGTACCGGAAGATGTATTTTCTGATTTTTTAAGAGGATATTTTGATGGTGACGGTAGCATAGTTCTTAGACAAACAAAGTACAACCTTTACGGGCAAGTATCCTTTACTTGTGGTTCTAAACAGTTTTTAGACGGTTTGCAAGCTCAGTTATTTACATTCGATATCACATCTCACATCTATGAAGATGGAAGAAAAACTAATAAATCATACTATTTGCGAGTAATAAAACGAAGCGAGATTGAAAAGTTATATCATCTTATGTATGACAATTTAGAATGTAAAGGTTTTCTCAGCAGAAAATATGAAAAGTACTCGCAATTAATAACCTCGCCCCCAAAATATAAATCTCACGTTGCATGATATAGTCTAATCTTGCTGGAAACTGCAAGAAGCAGGGGATAAAGAGCCCCTGCGGTAATACAAATGTTTATGAATCCTTCGCGTGTTACGAATGCTGATATAGATACTGACTATGCTGGAAAAGATAGAGATGTTGTTAAACAGTTCTTATTAAGAGACAAACTCAATCTTCCAAATATTCGTTCTGCTGAGATTATCACCTTTAACACCATAGCTTTAAAAGGCGCTGTCAGAGACGTGTGCAGAGCTTTATATAAAGATAAGCCTGGAAAAAATTATATTCAAATATCCAACGAGATTAATAGCGAAATTGAACTTCACGAAGATAAGGTTCGGGCAAAATACAAAGAGGTTTTTGAGTATGTTGACATCATCAACGGAACAATAGTTTCAATCGGAACGCATCCCAGCGGAGTTTTAATAAGCGACCTTCCAATCGATGAGAGAATAGGTTTGTGTAGTATATCTACATCAGACTATCCTGTATCTATGCTCAACATGAAAGAGCTTGACGATCAGATGTACGTCAAACTCGATGCGCTTGGATTGGATAATATAGGCGTGATAAACGATACTTGTAAAAAGCTAGGCATTGAAAGACTTACACCGGATAATGTTGATTTAGAAGACGAAAAGGTCTGGAAAAGCATTAGGGATGATACTACGCTTATTTTTCAGTGGGAATCTAATAGCGCTCAGGTTTACTTAAAGAAGTTTATGTCAGATTCAACTATTGAAAAAGCGAGAAAAAGGATTCCCAATTTCTCAATGCTTAAGTGGGTGTCATTCGGAAACGGTTTAATCCGACCGGCGTGTGCTAGTTTTAGAGATAGTGTTGCTAATGGAGAGTTTTATGATAATGGGTTCGAGGCGTTAAATGAATTCTTAGCGCCAGAAGCAGGGCGAATTGCAATGCAGGAAACGATTATGCAGTTTCTTGTAAAGTTTTGCGGATATTCCTCTGCTGAAAGTGATACGGTGCGTAGAGGAATCGCCAAGAAAAAGGGAACGGAGACCTTACTCCCAGAGATTGAGAGACGGTTCATAGATTTTTGTGTAAAAAACTATGATATGACACCTGAAAAATGTGAAACAGTCATTAAGCCGTTTTTGCAAGTTATTTTAGACGCTTCTGCTTATGCTTTCAGCTGGAATCATGCAGACAGCTACACTGCAATTGGATACATTTGTGGATATTTGAGATACTATTATCCTTTGGAATTCCTTACAGCGGCACTAAATATCTTTGAAGACAAAGCTGACAAGACAACGGAGATAATTAAATACGCCACGAAGAATGGAATAAAAGTTACTCAGCCAAAATGGGGATTTTCCAGAAGCAGATATTTCTACGACAAAGAAAAGCGAGTAATCGCAAAAGGATTGTCGTCTGTAAAATATATGAGTAAAAGCACAGCAGATGAACTGTATGATCTCGCTCATAAAAAGAAGTATAAGCGATTTGTAGAACTGCTTGGCGATATTGATAGAGAGACGACGGTAAATACAAGACAGCTAGACCTGCTGATTAAGTTGGATTTTTTCAGCGAGTTTGGTAATCAGCGCGAGCTACTTAGAATAACGGATATGTTTTACAACATCTTTAGACGAGGCTCTGCAAAGCAAATGTCCAAATCTAAGGTTGACGGAACACCTTATGAACAGGTTTTTAAGAAATACGCAGTTGGAACAACAAAATCTGGTGGTATTTCTAAAAACTACATATTGCTCGATGTCGATTCGATAATGTTTGAATGTGAAGATCTGATTAAGCAAGTAGGGATGCCTGATTTGGAAGATATCATAAAGGTGCGGAACTTTGCAGATATCATGGGTTACGTCGGATATGTTTCAAACAAAGAAGAAGATCGCCCTAAACTCTTCATTCTTGATACATATCAACTCTGTAGAAAGAAAGATAATAAACAATTCGGTTATTCAGTTATAACGAAATCGATTGGCAGTGGTATTGAAGCTAGGTTTACTGTTTTCAATGGCGTGTATAACGCAAATCCAATCAAGAAAGGGGATATTATTCTCTGTAAAGGGTATAGAAGGGATGGTCAATATTTTACGATGACCGCATATGATAAGATTTCGTAGTGCTGAGAGGGGGTGGTGTATATGGAAGTGTTCGGAATAAATGACTTGGCTTTGGTTTTGTTCGATTGCATAAACAATGAGAACTCAAAAGATATGATTCAGGTTTCAAACGAGGCAGAATACCGCAAAGTGATGAATGATTTAATGGACGCACACGAATACGCGCCATTCGAAGGTTTGCAATCGTTTGTGTTTGAAGAGGGTCTTATAACTTTTGACAATGGCTCTACGTTGTGGTTTAGTTATTCTGGTAAGGACGATAACGATAAGTCAAAAGAAAAGAAGCCAAAGAAAGAGCAGAAGCGCGAGGAACAGGCAGAATCTTTAGATGAGTTCCTTGGTAAATTCAATGTAAAATCATAATAAGGAGTGGTTGTATTGGCGAGAATTTATAAGTGTAATTTGTGTGGCGAAGAGATGGACAGATATTCGTTTTGCGACAGTATGGCAATCGAGGATTTGCTTGGATACGAAAGCAAGTTTGATGGCAGAACGATTGAACTTGATTTGTGTCCTAAGTGCGTAGACAAGTTAATTGAACAGTGTGTGATTTCTCCATTTGTGGATGATGACTTTGACGACGATGATGACGGCGATGACGATTATATTTGAGCTGAAGAGTAATCGTATTTATACATATAAATGAAACTGGTTGTTATTTCTGGTCATGCTCAACACGGCAAAGATACTATTGGGCAGATGATGAAAGAATCGCTTGAGGAAAGCGGACGCAAGGTTTTAATTACGCATTATGCCGATTTGCTGAAATTCATCCTGAGATATTATTTCGGATGGGATGGGGAAAAGGATGAACATGGTAGAAGTTTGATCCAGTATGTTGGGACAGATATTGTTCGCAGACAAGATGAGAATTTTTGGGTTGACTTCATTGCGAAAATGTTAAAGTTTTTCTATGGCAACTGGGATTATGTGATAATCCCTGATTGTCGGTTCAAAAATGAAATCGGCAGGTTTGTAGAGCACGGATTCGATGTTACTCACGTTCGAGTAAAGCGTATGCCAGAACCACACACACTTACAAAAGAGCAGGCAAATCACCAGTCTGAGACAGAACTTGATGATGTAACGCCGGATTATTGGTTTTACAATACAGGAAGCGTCGAAGACCTGAAGAAAAATGTACAGCAGTACATCAAGGAGATTTTATGAGTGAAAACGCAAGAGGGTATTATGATTTTACGATAGAACTTAGCCCCGATTTTCTGGATAAATGCGACGGGCTTTATGATGTATTCTATCTACAAGACTTGAAGCAACGTAAGCTGTTTCTTGACGACGAAGTTTCTCCACTTTCAGTAGGAGAACTCGTAAAGCACATTATGCAGATTAACGCTGAGGATCGGGGCATTGAACCTGAACAGAGGAAGCCAATCCTCTTATACATAGCATCGCCTGGAGGTTCTGTAGATGACGGTTTTGAATTGATTGATGCAATCAGCAGTAGTAAAACACCAGTCTACACGATTAATTTAGGTTATCAATATAGTATGGGGTTTTTAATTGGGCTTGCCGGACATAAAAGATTCGCAAGCCAAAATGCAAAGTTCTTAATGCATGATGGTTCGCACTTCATTTATAATTCTACAGCGAAAGCACACGACCAAATGATGTTCCAACACAAAGTTGAAGAACGTGTTAAGTCATATGTTTTGGCAAAAAGTAAAATTTCTGCCGAAGAATATGACAGTAAATTAAGGGTCGAGTGGTATATGTTCGCTGACGAAGCAAAGGAGAAGGGTTTCGTAGATTATATCATTGGTCAGGATTGCGATATTGATTCTATCGTTTAAGGAGGATATATGGCAGCGCAAACCAAAAAGAAGAAAGAACCATTAACTCCACCAAAGATGTTAGAGAAGTTTCCGTTTTACGGTTACGAGCTCGACGATGAACAGTTATTATTCGCTAATTCCATTTGGGACAGCGATAAAGATATAGTATTCTGCAACGCGAGGGCAGGAACCGGCAAAACATTTGTCGCCACAGGAGTGGCAAATATGCTCGTCAAATACGGGTTTTATAAAGGCATTGTATATATCATGTCACCGTATGGAGAACGTAAACAGGGATGGCTTCCCGGCACGATAACTGAGAAAAGCTCTGTGTACTTCGAAGCTTTTTATCAAGCGCTGATTAACTGTGATATTAACCCTTCGTCGTCTATAAACGATGACAGTATGGTTAATCAGAAAACGGGTAGTGGTTATATAACCTGTATCACAGATACGTTTTTGCGAGGTTCAACGCTTGATAATTCGGTAATTATAATTGACGAAGCTCAGAACTATACTACGGCTCAACTCAAAAAGACACTCACACGTGTCGGGAATAATTCCAAGGTTATCGTAATCGGACACGATTTACAGTGCGACCTTGAAAAGCCGGAAACGAGCGGGTTCATTAAGTACTTGAACCATTTTGCGAGGCAGGATAGAGCTGCGGTGTGTAGCCTTACGGTGAATCACCGCAGTTGGATAAGCCAATACGCAGACGAGCTGGAAGAATAGGGGTGAGGTATATTGAATGTGTTGTATTCGACAGGATGTCCTAGGTGCAATGTGCTGAAGAAAAAA
>JAEEGL016005094.1_pt1 | contig 12137 bp, 9 predicted proteins | sample 9134231 | NCBI WGS metagenome assembly JAEEGL01 (sample SAMN16246548, study PRJNA631951) | gut metagenome | biome: gut microbiome; feature: rumen; material: fiber-attached | host: Bos | place: Iran: Karaj | collected 2018-10
AATTGGAGAAGAATTTAAAAAAGTAGTTAGTTTAATACTAGAAACATATAAGGATTTTGGAATAGATAATTATAAATTTAGATTATCATTAAGAGATCCAGAAGATAAAGAAAAATACTTTGATGATGATGAAATGTGGAATAATGCAGAAAACAAGTTAAGAGAAGTATTAAATGAATTAGGAGTTGAATACTTTGAAGCTATAGGTGAAGCAGCGTTCTATGGACCAAAATTAGATGTTGAAGTAAAACCTGCTATCGGACCAGAAGTAACATTATCAACTTGCCAACTTGATTTCCTTCTTCCTAGAAGATTTGAATTAACTTATGTTGATAGTGACGGAAGTAAAAAGACTCCAGTTGTTATTCATAGAGCTATACTTGGAACATTCGATAGATTTACTGCATTTATTCTTGAAGAAACTAAAGGCGCATTACCAACATGGTTAAGCCCAGTACAAGTAAATATTATTCCAGTAAATAATGAATATCATTTAGAGTACTGCAACGAAATATTCGACTTATTAAAAGAAAACAATGTTAGAGTAAAATTGGATGATAGAGAAGAAAAATTAAACTATAAAATGAGAGAAAGTGTCATCTCAAAAGTCCCTTATACACTTATTCTTGGTGATAAAGAGAGAGATGCAAAAACAATCTCTTATCGTTTAAGAGGAAGCAACGAAACATTCAATTTAAGTATTGATGAGTTTATAAAAAAACTATCAGATGAGATAAAAAATAAGTCTCTATAATTAACAAAACCCCTTAATAAGCCAAAAACATTTGACAAATTAACGATTTTATGGTATAATTTATCTGCAAATCATTAAGGGGGGTTTTGATGATTATGAAGGGTAGATATATATTAGATTATTTGGATGAAAATAACTTTAAGAAGTTAGAAAGAAGCCTTAAAAAGTATAATATGGTTGCTTATAAAAAATTAATGTTTGATTTTTATCCAAAATTAAGAAGTGGTGAATTTGTTGGAGAACTTGTTTCTCTTAATAAACATGATAAAACTGAAACATATGATCTAAGATTACCAACTGATTCATTATTTGTAAGAGTATATGGCGAAGTTAAATTAAACTATACAGTTTATAAAGAAAATAATATGGTTATGCTAAATGATCTAGAACCAAAAGATATTCTACTTGATGGTCATAGATCAGAATTAACAGCATACAAAGGAATTATGATTTCTAAAGCTAATGCTCAAAAAGAAATGTTCAAAATTGATTTACTTTGTAAATTAGATGGTAGAGAATAATTTACCATCTTTTTTATTGCATAAAAAAAGAATCATTTGATTCTTTTATTTTTCATTTTTTCTTAGCTCTTTATATTTATCTTCTAAGAAATATATATCTTTACTACTCATAAATAGTAGTACACAATCATGATATTCTAATAGTTTTTCAGCGCTGTCCATTGTTATTTCTTCACCATTAGTTAAGTCTTTAATAATATCAAAATGTGTTATATGATCATAACCAACTTCTTTTCTATCTTCACCAATAGGCATTACATAAGCTTTATCAGCAAGATTTAATGCATCAGCAAAATCTTTATGAAAATATGCTACTCTTGATTTAGTATGAGCTTTAAATATAGCTATAACTTTCTTAGTTGGATATTTCTTTTTAGCAGCTATTATTGTAACTTTAACTTCAGTTGGATGATGAGCATAATCATCAATAAGAACATTATCCATAAATTTTTCTTCAATGAATCTTCTTTTAGCATGTTCTATTTTTAAAACTTGATTTTTAACTTCTTCTTTATCAATATTTTCTAAATAACATACTGATACAACAGCAAGTGCGTTTAATAATAGATGATCTCCTACAAATGGGAATGTTAATGTTTCATAAAATTCACCTTTAATATAAATATCAGCAGTAGTTGTTTCATCAGTAGTAGTTATGTTTTTAGCAACAACATCATTATTTTCATTTAAACCATAATATATAACAGGTTTTTCTACTTTTAGATTTCTTGCATTAGTATCATCACCACATATAATAACTGCTTTTCTTGCTTTTGAAACATATTCAGTAAATGCATCAATAACATCATCTAAGTCTTTATAATAATCAGTATGATCTAATTCTACATTTGTAACAATTGCATAATAAGGATTATATGCTAAGAAATGTCTTTTAAATTCACATGCTTCTAATGCAAAATATTCATTTCCTTTTTTTGCATATCCAGTTCCATCACCAATTAGATAGTTAATACCTAAATTTTCAAATACTTTAGCAGTCATTGTAGTAGTTGTTGTTTTACCGTGACATCCAGATATTGCGATTAGTTTAGTATTATTAGTAATTTCTGCTATCATTTCTTGATATGTATATATTTTAAGACCAAGTTCACGAGCACGTACTACTTCTTCATGATCATCATTAAATGCATTTCCTTGTACTACAATCATACCTTCTTTAATATTATCTTTATTAAACTCAAGCATTTCAATGCCTCTTTCTTCAAGACCAACTTGAGTAAAGAAGTGATCTGGTTTGTCACTTCCCATAACTTTATATCCAAGGTCATGCATTATTGATGCAAGAGCACTCATTCCACTTCCTTTAATTCCTATAAAATAATAAATCATTTTCATCACCTAATAAAATTATACTACATTTATATTATTTTTAAAATCTATATAATTTTACTATTTACTATAAATAGATATTATTATATAATTTAAATGTAATATAGAAGAAAAATAATATATATTTTAGGAGGAAAAAATGAAAGATTTAAATAGTCCTTTAAAAGATTGGTTATTACCATCTCTAAATATTGAATATGTGAGAAAATCTGCTCCTTCTATGTTAGCTGGTGGATCATTTCAAGATATTCCACAAGATACTGTAGGAGCAAGAGTATCTTATGGATTTCCTTTTATTGGACCAGATGGACGATATGATCGTAGTGGTCAATCCTATTATTTATATGTAGGTGAGAAATTTAACATAAAAGAATTATTAGATACTCATATGAATTTAGATGAACTTCTTCACAGTCATCCTATTCATGTTCAAGCGGATAGAGATTTACTTGAAACTTATCTAAGAGATAATGTTAAAGAAGTTGTTTATTTATTTACTGAAGGTAAACCATGGCCAGGTATCATAAAACCTGTTAGAGAAGGTGACAAAGTGTATGCTACTCGTGAAGAAATGGATAGATCAATACATGAAATATATAATACATATATGGCAACTAATTTTAGTGTATCATTCGAAAATATTGATTCAATGAAATTAGACTAATTATAATATTTTACTAATAAAAAACTGACTAATTGCTTTGGTCAGTTTTTTTGTTTTTCATTAATTTCATATGTTGTTCTGGAGAGAAGAAGAGACTATTATTTCAATAAAAAAAATCAATCATTTCTGATTGATATTTATTAAAAGTTCAATAAATTGAACATTTTAATCAAGTGGTGCAGGTGAAGGGACTTGAACCCCCATGGATTACTCCACTAGATCCTAAGTCTAGCGCGTCTGCCAATTTCGCCACACCTGCAAAATAGTGGTGGACCTTATAGGACTTGAACCTATAACCGCCCGGTTATGAGCCGGATGCTCTAACCAATTGAGCTAAAGGTCCATCGCTAGTTAATAATAACATAAAAATAGGGCTATTTCAACATTTTTTTATGTTTTTTGTTTAAATATTGAAAAAATATGTTATATTATTTATTGTAGGAGAATAAGATATGATACTAATTGATTACAAAGAGAAAATTCTAAAGTTTGTTATTTATATAAATCTCTTGTTATTAGCTATGTTAGTAGTTAAGAATCTTTTTTCTGCAGAAAATAATAGTAAAGAGTATAATTATGTATCTACTTCTGTTATAGAAAGTGAAACAGATACTACTAGTATATATGTTGAATATCCTAGATTTAATGAAAATGATGAAATAAATAAAATTATTACTGATACTGTATATGGATATATTAAAGATTTTAAAATATATGATTTTAATAAGTCATTAGATATTTCATATCAAGTTTATTATGTTAGTGATTTTGTTAATATAACATTTCATATAGAGAATACTTTAAGTAGTGTTAAAAATATGAATTTATTAGTTAATCTAAATAATAATGAAGTATCTAAAATAACTGATTTATTTGATAAACAATATTTAGAAAATGAAATATATAAATTGGTTTATAATAAGTATCCAATTGAAGTTTATAATATAATATTTGGTCAAGATGTTAATAGTTTTACTTATATTATTGGTATGGATAATATTGAAGTATATTTTAATCAAACTGATTGGGAAGAATATAATTATATTCCATATGTTAATATTGATTTAAATGAAAGTATAACATATACTTCTTCATCTAGTAAAAATAAGTTTATTGCTTTTACATATGATGATGGACCAAGTGAATATACAGAAGATTTATTAAATGTTTTAAATAATAATAAAGTTGGCGCTACTTTCTTTGTAGTTGGTAAAAATATAGAGGGTAGAGAAGACATTATCAATAATATTAGTAATTCTAGAAGTGAAATAGGAATACATGGATATTCTCATATTAGTTTTAAAACTTTAAATAAGGAAGAATTAAATAAAGAAATATCTTCTACATATGATATACTACACAACATCGTTAATGATAAGATTAAATTTGTAAGACCTCCATATGGCGAATATAATGATAATATTACATCATTAGGATATGATATTATATTATGGAATATTAATTCTAAAGATTGGATAGTTAGAAATGAAAATAAAATATATACTAATGTTATGAATAATGCGTGCGATGGATGTATTGTATTAATGCATGATTCATATAAAGAGACATTAGAAGCAACTAAGAGACTAATACCTGATCTTAAAAAGAAAGGTTTTACAGTAGTAACTGTATCAAAATTAATGGAAATAAAGAATTATAAAAATGATAAAAAAACAGTTATAAACAATATAAAATAGTTTTTTAACTATTTTTTTATTTTATTCTTTTATTTTTAATATTTTTGTGCTATACTTTATTTACGTATTTGAAAAGGTCCGCTAGCTCAGCTGGTAGAGCAACCGACTCTTAATCGGTGGGTCTAGGGTTCAAATCCCTAGCGGACCACCAAAATAGTAAATTACTCATATTTAAAAAATAAATATGAGTTTTTTTATTGTCTATAATAAAAAAATATTATATACTATAATATATAATAGGGTGTAAGTAAATGAAATACATAAGAAATAAAAAAGGGTTTACTTTAGTAGAATTATTAGCAGTAATGGCAATTTTGGCAGTACTGGTTTTAATTGCAATGCCAAATCTTATTGGTTTATTTAATACTTCTAGAAAAAGTATGTTTATGACAGAAGCTAAAATACTATATGATACTGCTATGAAACAAAACTTATTTAATTCAGGAGAAGAAAATCTATATAATACTGGCGATTTACAAATAACTGGTGGAGCTGATCTAGAGTATTCTATTTTAACTAATACTGCTGGACAAGTAGTATGTTTTCAAGTGGCTAATGATGATTGGATGTGGATATATAGAAATAAAGGTTTTGCTTTATCAAATGAAGAAGACATAGCAAGAGAAGAAGAATTAGCACCAAGAGATTATGATATTATCTTAGACTGTACTGGTGCTAGTTTGTTTGATACTACTGTTCCTGCTACACTTGGACCAAATGGTTCTTGGTGGGAAGGAACTACTGAAAAATCTCAAATAGAAAGAATTGTTATTACATATTCATATAGATCTACTGATTATGATGAAACATTCTATAGTGATGAAGAAAAAGTAGGTGGACTTACAACATTTGTTAAAGATAATGTTGCATACTTAGTAATCAATAGAAATAAGAGAAAAACAAAGTCTGTTAAAATGCCAGCAAACTCAGCAAATACTTTCTCAGGATTTGTTAATTTAAAAAACATTTCTGGTTTAAAATTATTAGACTTTACTAATGTTAAAAATATGGATTATTTCTTTGGCAAAGCATCTGATGGAGAAATAATTGGTCCAACTGGATTATCGTATATTAATGGATATGAAACACTTAATTTATCTGGTGTTACTAGTGCTAAATATGCATTTGCTGGTATTAAGTTATCTAGTATTGATTTAAGTAACTGGAATGTTCATAATTTACAAGATGCTACTGGTATGTTCTATAAAAGTAATGCATCAATGATAAATCTAGCAGGATGGGATGTTGCTAATATATCAAATTATAATGATATGTTTGCTGGTAGTAGTAAATTAGAAAGTATTAATCTAGCAGGATGGAATACTAATCCAAATGCTCAATTTAATGGGATGTTTAATGATTGTTCTAACTTGATTTCAATTACTGCTGATTCTGGATTTAGAGTAAATAATAATAGTATTACTATGTTTGCAAATGATAGAAAAATAGTTGGTTCTAGAGGAACAACATATTCAACTGATAAGAGTTTATATGCAAGAATAGATTTAGATGGAAGTCCTGGATACTTATCAAATAGTACAACTGATGGTATTGTTTCAGCTAAACTATATGAAACTGGTACTGTATCAGGATCATTTACTGAATTAACAAATGAAGGATCTACTCCTCCAGATTGGGATTTCTATTCTGGACCAAGATTACTTGAAGTTAAATTATTCTCAATGACTAAAAATACTAGAAAAACATTAGAAATAACTGTTCCAACAGGAATGTATATAGTTGATGATTCATGGACTAAATCAGGAAAAGGAATAACTAATGTTACATTTACTAAATTAGAAAATCAAGGTACTGGAGGATATTCTAATAATAGAACTGGTACTTTAAAATATACATTCGGAGAAGATACTACATCTACGTCAGTTCAATTACTAGTAATGTTTGATACTGCAATATGGGATAAGAACAAAAGGGGCAAATCTTCTGGAACAGAAAATATGACACTTACTTCACCAATAACAGTAAATTATAATAACGGCAGTGTTGTTAGAAAAATAGCAAATATTCATAGTGCTTATAGTATTGGTAAAGATAGTAGTGGAGTGGGTTATTCTTTCTATAGTTATAACTATAACTCTAATGTTTTTGTAGATAATCCTACTATATTACTAGAATCTAATTTCTTATTATCAAGAGATCAATCAAGTATTCCATATTTCCATAAAGAAATAACTTATGAAACTTATGCAACATTTAAAAATACAAGTAATGAAACTGTTTATGCTGATGTAGAAACTGGTGCATTACCATCTCATTTATCTGGTATTGATACTACTGGTAGTACAACCAAATTATATAAAGGCAAATGGACTAATGTTTATACATCTGGTGTAACATCATTCCCAAGACCAAAATATACAGTTAAATCTAGTGATAATCCAAAACCAGGATCAAACTTAACTGTAACAATAAACGCAACCATTGAAACATATTCTGGTCAAAAGATGACACTTACTAAAACATTAACATTTTTAATTAAATCTACAGATTTAGATATAGATAATGATTTGTATTTAGGATACTATAATTTTACATCACCTAATGAATCATATTATGATGGCTCTGGATATGCAGGAATGCTAGGAATATTCTATATGTATAATAAAGGTTATCAAGATATAAATAATGTTAAAGTAATATATGAATATGATACAACTACTGCTGCTAATTCTGCTCCAGGTATTAAAGTAATGGCTGCAAGACCATTCTTACAAAATGGACAACAGGTTAGTGCTAAGGTTACATTAGTAAATTCAGCAGGAGCTAGATTTGAAGTTCCAAGTTATACTATACAGTCAACAAGTACTGCTAATGGTGCATATTTAACTGCTAATAGTGTAGCAACTTCTGCTAACTTAACAGGAACATATTACTTAAAGAAAATAGAGTATACTATTCCAAAAATAAGCGGTGTTGATAGGAGCACTGGTAAAATAAATTATTTCTATCATAATCAAGGTGCATCTTCTCAAACAAGTGGTGGTAACTTTATGGGTGTTATTTCTAGACAAGGGACTTCTAAATGTAGTGTATACTATAATGACACTTTAATAAGAACCGTAACTTCAAATTCTTATATTACAAATACTCCACATTTTAGTGGTAATATAGCAAGTATAAGAACACCTCTTGGAACAGAGTTTACTGCTGGTGATAATATTGAACTTGATATTAATGTTTCTGCTGTAGATTATCCATATACTAATACTCAAGCATTCAGAATGCCTGAAGTATATTTGGTACTTCCATTTGGTATTAATATTGATAGTGTTGTTATTGGTAATTCTTATACTGAAACAGTTACTGAATCAGAACCAATTATTACTAAGATTAAGACAATTAGTATTGGTGATGTATTAAATAATGTCTATAAAATAACACCAACTGAAAGATTATGGTTTGGATATCTAAATTTAAAAGATACAGGACCATCTGCAGGTCAATATAGATCTAAATGGTTTAATGTTAAATTGTCTACAGATATTTCTATGGAATATACTAGTTTCAACTTAAGAGATAGTGTATATTTTAAAGACGCTAATGGTCATATATACATAACTGGTGCTTATGGTCAGTATTCTATATTAGACCAATATGACGTAGATGATGATGGTGCAACAGATGATAAATTTGGTACAACAAATAATCCAAATCAAATAATTAACATATATGCTAATGAAGATGAGGGTTAATATAAAAAACTAGTTTAAAACTAGTTTTTTTATGGTATATTATTATTAAGGAGTTATATATGAAGAAGAAAGAGATAAAAGAATTTACTGAAGAAGATGGAAAAAAAGAGTTAGAAAAAGGTTATAAAAAAGCAGAAGAGATTTTATCTGAACCTGATAAAATAGAAGAATTTTTAGAAAGATTAGAAAAAAAATTAAATAAAGTTCCAGTAGGGGGAAAGTTTTTATCTATGATACCTGTTATGATTTCTATGCTTAGAAGTTATTTTAAAAAAGAATATAAAAATATTCCAATTGGAACATTAATTGCACTTGTTAGTGCCTTATTATATTGGCTAACACCAGCAGATATTATTCCTGATGTTATTCCAATTGCTGGATATGTAGATGATGCTACTGTAATAGCAGCATGTATTAAATTAATTAATGACGATTTAAGAGAATATAAAGAGTGGCTAGAAAACAAAAAGGAGACAAAATGAAAAGAATAATTGTAGTAACTGGTGCTTCTTCTGGAATGGGAAGAGAATTCATGTTACAAATACTAGATAAAGAAAGAGAAATTGATGAAGTATGGGCTATTGCTAGAAGAGAAGATAGACTAAAAGATTTAAAAGCTAAAATAAGTAATAAAATAGTACCTATTAAATTAGATTTAACTAATGAAAAAGATTTATTAAAATATAAAGAAAGATTAGAGACAGAAAAACCAAATATTATAATACTTGCTAATTGTGCTGGATTTGGTGTATTTGATCATAGTGAAAATGTTAGAACGGATGTTAAATTAAATATGATTGATTTAAATGTTAAAGCACCAGTAGCCTTAATTGATTATAGTTTACCTTATATGAAAGAAAACTCTAAAATAATGAATATAGCTTCATGTGCAGGTTTTCAACCAATACCATATATAAACGACTATGCTGCTACTAAATCATTCTTATTATCATATTCTAGAGCTTTAAATCAAGAATTAAAATATAGAGGTATACATGTACTTGCTGTTACTCCATATTGGACTAAGACTGAATTCTTTGATAGAGCTATTGATAGAAGAAAGAAAAAAGAAGTAGTTATTAAATATGTAGCAATGTATGATCCAGCTAGAGTAATGAAATTAGCTATAAAAGACTTATATAAGAAGAAAGATGTATCATGCTATGGTGGAATGAATAAATTCCAAAGAGTACTTACTAAATTATTACCACATTCACTAGTTATGAAAGTATGGTCATCTCAACAAAAATTAGATGGTACTCCTAGTATTAGAAAATAAAAGAAAGTAATCATACTTTCTTTTTTAATCATAAAAAAAGAACTATTAAGTTCTTAACTAGCTAATACAGATATTGCAATTGTGAATAAACTTGCAACCATAGCGATTAGCATCAAATAAATAAATACTTTTTGTGCAATTTTAGTTGCACTAATTTTTTTCTTTGCCATATCCAACCTCGTTTATAATTATAATATATTTTTAATTAAAAATAAAGATATTCTTAATATTGAATCTAATAATATAAATAAGCATTTTAAGAAATATTGATATAAAAGGTATAATTGTTCATTTTGATAAAAAAAGTGCTAAAAATGGCTTATTTTTACACTCTAAATGAGTTATAACAATAATTATTTAAATATTTTAAGAAATGTGCTATAATTTACACGTCGAAAGGAGTATGTAATATGAAAGTAGTAGTTGGTATGAGTGGTGGAGTAGATTCTGCTGTTGCTGCATATTTACTTAAGAAACAAGGATATGAAGTAATAGGATTATTTATGAAAAACTGGGATTCTAATATCAATAATGATAAAGAAGGTATAACAGAAGATGTTTGTCCTCAAGAATTAGATTTTAGAGATGCTAAAAGTGTATGTGATGAATTATGTATTCCTTTATATAGAATTGATTTTATTAAAGAATATTGGGACGATGTTTTTAAATACTTTTTGAATGAACTAGAAAAGGGTAGAACCCCTAATCCTGATATTATGTGTAATAAATATATAAAATTTGATTTATTTAAAAAAGAAGCTAAGAAATTAGGAGCAGATAAGATAGCAACAGGACATTATGCAAGAATTGAAGGAAATAGATTACTACGTGGTGTAGATAATAATAAAGATCAAACATATTTTTTAAGTCAAGTATCTATTGAGCAATTAAAAGATGTATTATTTCCAATTGGTCATTTAACTAAATCTGAAGTAAGAAAAATAGCAAAAGATAATAATATCCCTGTAGCAGATAAGAAGGATTCAACTGGTATTTGTTTTATTGGAGAAAGAAATTATCAAAAATTTGTATCAAATTATTTAAAAGGTAAAAAAGGAGACATCATAGATGTTGAAACTAAAAAGAAAGTAGGGGAACATAATGGCCTTATGAATTATACAATAGGTCAAAGAAGGAATGTGGGACTTTCTGGAGATGAAAAAAGGCACTATGTGTGTGGTAAAGATTCTAAAACTAATACTTTATATATAGCTTATGGTAGTGATTCAAAATACTTATTATCTGATGAAGCAATAATTGAAGATATTAATCATATATCAGATAAGTGTCCTACATTTGCTACCGCCAAATTTAGATATAGAAGTGAAGATGTACCAGTAACAATTGAATATTTAGAAAATAACCAAATCAAAGTAAAATATACGGATGGTAAAGCCGTTACTCCAGGGCAAGCTTGTGTTATATATTTAGGTGAACAATGTATAATGGGAGGAATAATTAAACAAGTATTTAAAGATAATAAAGAATTATGGTATTTAAAATAGTGATAAATTCACTATTTTATTTTTTCTATTGACAACTAAGTGTAAAGTATTATACAATTATATTGTATTATAAGAGTAGAGGAGAGTAATTATGACAGAATTAAATAATTTATTAAGTGAACTTGGTATTTCAAAAGTAAAATTAGCTAAGTATTTAGGTGTTTCTAGACAAATGATTTATAATTATTTGGAATTAGATTCATTAAATAAATGGCCACAAGAAAAAAGAATTTTATTATTAAAATTATTAGATATTGGAGATGGTAATGATGAAACTTTAAAACAAATAAAAGTTAATAGTGAGTATTTAGAAAATGTTGAAAGTAAATTAAATCAAAATGTAAAAGATTTAAATTCTCAAGTGTTTAATTTTAAAAATTTAACTAAAGAAGAACAAGAATTATTAAATGATCTTATATTCTTGATTAAAGAAAAATTTACCGAAGAAAAAACTAAAGATACATATTATACATTCTTATATTTATATCATGTATTACAATCTCTAGATAATGTTCCTGAAATTAAATATATATTTGGATACTTATCTAAGAAGACTGGATTTACTAATCCAAATGAATTTAAATTTAATGAAACAAAACAATTTATTTTAGAAAGTATTGTATATACTGCTTTCAATTTATATAACAATGGAGG
>JAEEGL016288284.1_pt1 | contig 12137 bp, 11 predicted proteins | sample 9134231 | NCBI WGS metagenome assembly JAEEGL01 (sample SAMN16246548, study PRJNA631951) | gut metagenome | biome: gut microbiome; feature: rumen; material: fiber-attached | host: Bos | place: Iran: Karaj | collected 2018-10
CGGGGACTTCGGAAAGGGAGGCGCCCGGGGCCGCGGCGGCCAGGGCGAACAGCGAAACGAGGACCAGTCTCTTCTGCAACGTAAACTCCGGAACGCCCTGCGGGAGTGGTCGGGCGGCACCTAATATTAGTTATTACCTTTCAAGTGCCAAACTAGGTATTCGCAATGGCCCAGACCCTCTTCGTCATCGTCGTCGCCGCCCTCAGCCTGGCCCTGGTCGGGGTTGGGCTCTACTACGGCCTCCAGAAGAAGCAGACCGAGGAGGAGCCCAAGCCCCAGCAGCTGAACTCCGGGGCCTTCTCCATCGTCCGCGTCTCCCCCGAGGAGGCGCTGCGCAAGATCAAGCCCACCGCGCAGGAGGTGGCCGCCTGGCTGGCCCAGTCCCGCCCCGAAATCGGCGAAAAGAAGCGGGAATCGCTGGCCGCCCTCTGGGAAGAGTCGATCCGCGCCAGCGTGGAGGCGGTGGACCGGGGCGACCGCGACGGCCGCAACACCTACCGCTACGAGATTCCGGAACGGGAGCGCCCGCTTCTGCCCGAACTGACCCCCGACACCTACATCACCCGAGAAACCGTTTTTCAGCACCCCGAGCTCCTGCCGCCCTTCTTCGTCGGCTCCCGGACCCGGCTGGTCTTCAAGGAGGCCGACAGCGCCCTTCTGGGCGACGGCGCGAAAAGCGGCTGGAAACCCCTCCTCCCCACTCCCGATGGCAAATACTCCCTTCCCGACTGGCGCACGCTGCCTCAAGACCTGGACTAGCCTTCTGCTGCTGGGGGCTTCGCTGAGCTGGGGCGCGGCCAGCTCGGCCGTCATCACGCTCGCCATGCCCATCGGCGCCCGCCAGATGGCCATGGGCGAATCCGGAACCGCCCTCGCCGAGGACGCCTTCGCGGTCTGGTGGAACCCCGCCGGGCTGGCCGTGGGCCCCGTGGCGGACGAATGGACCGTCTCCATGCCCCATCCGAAGGACGGCCAGATCCGCGGCCTCTCCTCCAAGGAAAAGCGCGGCTTCCTGGGCAGCGCGGAGGTCTGGGCCGGCGCGGACGGCGGGCTGTGGCACTTCAAGGACAACACCTGGCGCGACTGGTGGTCCGTCTCCCTCGAGGAGGGGCAGACGCTCCGCGGCGCCCTCAAGCGCTTCGTCGGCGGCGAGGAGGGGATCGACACCCTCCTGGTGCAGCTGCGCGCCTTCAACGGGATCTCCTCGGCCGCGGAGGAGGAGGAGCTCGTCGACGTGCGCCTCCCCTGGCGCCTGGTGATCCGCGACTCCGTGACCGCCGTCCACTACGAGGCCGGCAGCGACCGCGTCTGGGTGGGGACGAACCGCGGGCTCTGGCGCTTCGACGGCGCCGGCTGGAAGAAATACGCGACCGAACTCGGCGACCGCCGCGTCAACAGGATCCTCTCGGTGGGGGCCACGGTCTGGATCGCCACCGACGACGGCCTGTTCCGCTTCCGCCGCTCGGTGATGACCCGCAAGGGGACCGTCTTCGGCGCGAACCAGAAGTTCACCGCGCTCGCCTGGTCGGAAAGCCGGCGCGAGCTCTGGACCGCCGTCGAGGGGGCCGGCGTGGCCCGGCTCCAGCCCGCTCCCGAGGAGGGCGGCGGCAAGGACAAGTGGGCGCTCTTCGGCGAATCCGACGGGCTGCTCTCGACGCGCGTCAAGGCGCTGGTCGTCGACTCGCGCGACCACCTCTGGGCGCTGCACGACGAGGGGCTCTCGCGCTTCACGCAGCTGCGCTGGGAACAGACCCGGTTCGAGCGGACCGTCCTGAACGACGTCGCCGTCGACTCGCGCGGCAACCTCTGGATCGCCTCGAACTCCGGCGTCTGGAAGTACAAGGCGGTCTACGGCGACGGCACCGACAAGAAGTCGGAAAAGGACAACTCCGGCTCGGCCGCCACGGGCAAGTGGACGCACTACCACCGGGGCAACGGGCTCGCCAGCGCCGACGTGAAGGCCGTCGAGCCGCGCGGCGACGACGTCTGGCTGGTGACGGCCGCGGGCGTGGAGCGGTTCCACCAGGCCCGCAACCAGGTCGGCATCTTCTACGAAAACCTCCTCCCCCGCTTCAACATCGACGACCTCTACCACCTCGGCGCGGTCGGCACCTTCCCGCTGGGCGACTGGGGCACCATCGGCGGCTTCGTCAACTTCATCTCCTTCGGCGAAGCCACGATCGAAAGCGACAACGCCAACCTCTCGCAGACCTTCAACAGCACCGAGCTGGTCGTCGGGCTCTCCTACGGCACCCGCCTCACCCGGCGGCAGTCGCTGGGCGTGGCCTTCCAGTTCCTCTACTCCGACCTCACCAGCGGCGTGGCCGGCCAGGAGGACGCCACCACCGCCAGCTACGCCGTCACCGTGGGCTGGCTGATGCGCGACCTCTTCGTCCCCCGCCTCAACGTGGGCGTGGTGCTGGCCAACATGGGCCCCGACGTCTACTACGTCGACAAGAGCCAGAGCGACCCGATTCCGCTCACCTGGCGCTTCGGGATCGCCTACACCCCGCTGCAGCTGGCGGACCACCGCATCTCGGTCACCGCCGACTACTCGCGCGAATCGATCCACATCGACGGCAACGAGCCCGACCCCTTCTACGTGGCGATGTGGAAGTCGTGGATCGACCCCGAGACGGGCTCCGACGTCCCCGACGCCTTCAAGGAGGGCCAGGTGGGGTTCGGCGTGGAATACGTCTACTCCAACACGCTCGCCCTGCGGCTCGGCTACCTGCACGACTACCCCTTCAGCGACGTCTCCACCGGGCGGCGCGAGCTCGACATGGGCGTGGGGCTGATGATCTCGGACCTCTGGCAGCTCGACGTGGCGATGATCAAGGAGCTCAACGCCAACGACGCGCGCGACGGCCAGGCCCGCATCTCGATGATCTTCAAGTTCTAGCGCGGACGCGCGAACGGAAAAGAGCGGAGCCCGGGGCTCCGCTCTTCGTCTTTCCGGTGATGGGCGGCTACTGCGCCAGGATGCGCGCCTCGGTGCGGCGGTTCATCGCCTTGCCTTCCTTGGTCGCGTTGGAGACCTTGGGCTGGGTTTCGCCGTAGCCGCGCGCGGTCAGGCGGTCGGCGGGCACGCCCTTCTTGATCAGGTAGTTGCGCACCGCCTCGGCGCGGGCCTGCGAGAGCTTCATGTTCGACTCGTCGTTGCCCACGTCGTCGGTGTGGCCGGCGATCTCGATGCGGACGTTGGGGTTCTTGATCATCCCCTCGGCCACGGGGTCGAGCTTGGCGAACGAGCCGGGCTTGAGGGTGGCCTTGCCGGTGTCGAAGTTGACGTCCTTCAGCTCGATGTGCTCGTTGTCGAAGTAGAACTGCAGCTCGCCGGTGATCTCGTCGTCGGTCTCGGGGATGCGCGGCACCTTGCACTCCTTGCAGGCGAAGGGGCCGATGGCCGTGCCCATCTCGACGGTGTAGGAGCCGGCGTGCAGGCGGACCACCGCCATGCCGTAGTCGTTGGTCTGGGCGTTCACGTCGCCGCCCTTCGACTTGAAGGTGATGGGCTGGCGGGCGGCCGGCTTGGTCATCTGCGGGTCGGAGAAGACCTTGACGGTCATCACGGCGGGATTCTGGGCGAGGGCCGAAGCGGCCAGGGCCAGAACGAGCGAAATCGCGGCTTTTTTCATCGTTCGGATTCCGGGAAAAGGGTTGAACGGGCCCAATTTAGCCACAAAACCCCTCCCGGGGCCACGAAACGCCCCGTTTCGGGCCCCCATGACGCGAAAATTTACGGAATCGGGGGGGGGCTAGCGGTCAAGTCTCGGGGAATCTAATCCATGATGAGTTATAAAATCAATCCACATCCGATGCCTTTGATAAACGGTGTCGCAGACCAGAAGAATGCTCTCGGATGATTTTAGCATCCCTATCCCGTCGAACCAATACAGACGTCTCGCCTTTTCCAAAGAATCCGACCACTGATTGCGTTCTTCATCGAACATCTTGCTGGACCACTGTCCCTCGATTTCTTCGATGTCTCCCGAAGTGCGTATCCTTATGACCGATGTATCCCGCTCGCCGAAGACGCGAATAGTATATCCATAGTGATCATGGCTTTCGATGACGAACTGGACGTCTGCATATTCCAGCCGCCTGGCATCGTAGGCGTCCTTTTCCTCTTGACACCCGGTCAAAAGCGCAAAAGCGACAAAAAGGAGAACCTTGCCTTTTAGCATTGTCAATCTCCACATATGCCTTTTCGTCCTCACCGTAAATCGGGTCATGGCCGCTCTGGCCTTCTTGCCGCAGCCGGGCGGGCCCCAGAAGATCATCGAGGGGATCCGGTCGCTCTCCAGGGAGCGGCGGAGGAGGGATCCTTCGCGCAGCAGCTTCTCCTGCCCGCAGACCTCCTCGAGGGAGCGGGGCGCATGCGCTCGGCGAGCGGCTGCTGTGCGAGGGGCTCGTTCATGGCCGGAAATGATAGGAAACGGGGGCTCTTCTGCCCGTTTGCCCGCGGCGGGCTTGAGGCTGGCAACACCGGATTTATTTAGAAAAAACGTGTCTAGACACGGAATTTCCAAACATTAGCGAGCCAAAATGGCGATTTTGTTTAGGAATAACGTGTGCAGACACATTCTATTCCGCTTCCTCCGGCTGGGGCGGTTCCTCCAGAAGTTTCTCGAGTTCCATACGCTTCTCCTTTTCGCGTTGCATCCGGCGGAGGCTTCTTGCGGGGTAATACGGCCGGCCATAGCGGACTTTCGTCTCCGGCGATGCAATGCACGGCCCGAGACCGCAGCGGAAAATGCCGTCCGACATCAGCTCGAGCTGGCCAATCACGTCGGATTTGGCGAGTTCGCGGCGCATCCCGCCCTGCGCGCACCCTTCTTCGTGGCAGACGGGATACGGCTTGTAGATGCTGTCGGTGAGGCGTCCGTATCCCATTTCCACGTTCCAGACGCGATGGTTGCCGTCGATGCAAAGAAGCGTGTAGTCGAAACATTGCCAGGCGAGCAAAAAGGTCAATCCCCCGTCCACCATCGCGTTGAGGCCCATTTCCTCTCTCCGAGCCGTTTTCAGGACGTCTTCCACTCCCGGGCCGAAGAAAACGTGCGGCCACAGGCTTCTTTGCAGCGCTTCTTCGCTCGTCTGCCAGGGAAAATGCTCCAAAGGCCACAGATAGGTTCGGTTCTTGCGATCAAGACGCTCTTCGTATGCCTTGAGCGCCCAACTGAACGCCACGTTCCCTTCCTGCTTCTCCAGTTGCCTGTACTCGAAGAGGTATTCCAACCTGTCCGGGCACAGGGCCACGGTTTTCGTCTCGGACGCCATGCGCGCGTCGTCCCCGCAGGAAAGAAGCGCGAGCGCGGCGAAGAGCGTCGCGAATCGGAGAAAACCGGCCGGTCTAGCGTTCATCGCCCTTGTCGCTCCGCTTTCGCAATCGAACCAGTTTCAGCCAGGAAAACTCTCATGACGCGGTTCCTTGTCGTCGTTTCCGGAGCGGAGAGAAGGCTCGTTCATGGCTTGGAATGATAGGAAAAGGAAGACCGGGGCCAGCCGCCAGGAGCCGACGGCCAGAACTACCGATTCGTGACAAATCGCAAGGCCAGGCCGTATTCGATGCCGAAAACGCAGATCAGGAAGGCGAATGAGAGAATCGCCAGAAGACAGAACGAAATCGCGGACGAGAGGAATTTCTTCGCCTTGGACATCGGAACGTCGGGCTCTGGTTCAAGTCGGGACGCCGTCTCCGGTTTTCTGCGCGAAGAGACCCAGAACCGCGCCAGCAGAATCGCGTTCAGCAGGATGCAGTGCGTCAGGAAAAGATCTACACCGTCTTTGCACAGATGCCAGACGAAAGAAAACGCGTTTAACGCAAGGCAGACCGGAAGGAAAAATTTGACCGGTCCGGTTCTCTTGCACGAATCCAACCGGAGGTATGCCAGAAGAAGCGTGTTCGACAGAAGACAGGCGGCTAGCGCCAGGACGGCCACGTTATAGTTGTGGGCAAGAAGAACGCGGCCCAACAAAAGCAGTGCGTTCAGCTCGAGGCAGGCCGCGAGGAACAGGTCGGAAATCTTGAATTTTCTGCGAAAGACCGAATAAGGATGGGTTGTCTTCTTGTTTCCGCGCGAAGCCAGCCGGTCGCATATCGAGAACACCAGATCCGCCAAGGCCGCCAGAAGGACAAGGGGAAGGAACAACTCCAATACTGCCAGAACGAGAAGGGCAAAGCTTTGGGGGGTCATGGTCCAAAAACTACTTACGACGGCGTCATTCGGACTTTTCAAGGCCGAAGAAAACCACGCGCCCGGCGGAATCCACGCGCACGGCGTAGCCGCCGAAGTCCCGGACGTTCTTCCGCTCCAGTCCGCGCCGTTTCAGCTCCGGGCGAAGGAACGCCGCGTCGGCGTCCAGCGTCAGGAAGCCTTTCCCGCGCGTCTCTTCCCAGCCCGGGCCGAGCCTCCCTTTTTCGAACGAGGCGCGGTTCAGCATCTCCACGCCCGCCTCGAGCAGGTCGACCTTGCGTCCCAGATAGCGCCGCTGTTCCTCGCGGATCTGCAGTGTCTTCGACAGGCCGGCGACGAGAATGGCCAGAACCGCGACGAGCGCGGCGAGGGCGACGAACGCCTTTTTCATGCGATTGCCTCCGTTCATCGCGTCAAAACTACTCCAAGTCCATCCGTTCCCATTCGTCCCATTTCACGCAGCTGTCGACTATTTCGTAGGTCGTGTTCCAGCCGCGAGAGTGCCATCGGCTCCTCCAGGAAAAATCCTGTTCGGGAAAAGGGAAACCGAAGCCCTGAAAGTCGGGGTGCGAAGTGCGCCGGATCGAAGCGAAACATCCGGGAACGGCCGACTGCGAAAAGGTCAAGCTGTCGCCTGCCACGAAAAACACAAACCACCCGTCGGCAAATTCGCCGAAGCAGGGCAACACATATCCGACTTTTGACGTCTCGCAGGCAATGTAACGGTAAATGTCATGAATGCCGTGGTGGTCGATGACCAGACAGGTGTCCGCCGGCCCCAGGAAGTTCTTGGCGTCGTCGTCGAGATTGAAGAGCGCGTCGCACTGCGCGCCGAAGGAAGACGCTGCGGGAAGAATCACCAGCGCGGCGGCTAGCGGCCAATTCCAAAGCGCGGTCGCGGGACTTTTCATGTCGTTCGGCCGCTTATGGCGCCTGCAAACTGTCGCGGTCTTCGCCGGTCTTGCAAAGATATTCGTGGTAGCATGCGCTGAATCGATTGCCGGCGCAGAGGATCCATTGGCGCTTGTCGCGGTTTTCGCCGTAGTTGCACTGTTCCAAATGCATGTCCCTGCGTTTGAAATGGTACGTCATCGCGCAGTTCAATTCACAGCAGCCGGTTTCGAAAATCATGCTGTCCTTGGCGACTGACACGACGTAGATGTCGCCGAGTTTGTGCCCGACGATTGTGTCCAGGTCATTTGGGCCATACCGTATCTCGCAGTAATAACCATGTCCCAGAACATTGATACTGTCGCCGTTCGACCATTTCGCTTCGGGTTCTTTCGCTAGCGAAACAGCATAGCATAGCGCCATGCAGAGGAAAAGAAGGAATGCCGTGTGCTTCATCGCTTCAAAACTACTCTTTGGCGGCGTTTCATTGGGCGGAAACGCGGAGGCAGTTGTCATGGAACTGAAATGCCGGTGGCCAATCCTGGAACGGCGGCCACGTGGCGAGAGAATCCGCCCCTCTTTCCCCGCCATGCTCCGCGGCCATCAGCTTGCGGTAAATCGAACAGCTCATTTCCGGCGGATGCGGCATCGTGAATTTCTGGTTGGCGACGTCCACCGCGTTCATCCTGTAGGTCAAGCCCACCGAAACCGAGTTGGAATGGATGTACGCGATGATCCACCGTTTTTCCTGGTAGTCGTCCTCGCCCTGGAATTTTTTCCCGGAGGAACGGTCTGCGTAGAACCGGCAGATTTCTTCGTCGATCTCGATGGTGCGGCACTTGGCGGTGTCCGCGATGCAGTCGTTGTATTCCGAGACTTCGTGCCAGGCCGGACGCTTGTGGAATCCTGCCCGGGGAAACGAGAGTCGTTGCCGAAGCGGCCAGGACAGCAGGCATTTGGACGGCTTGACTTCGACCGGCGGCGGGGGCGTGGGCTGCGGTTCGCCGTAATGGCAGCGCTTGTCCAGCGCGTCGTAGGTGAATCCCGCTTTGGCAAGCGGCTCGATCAGCTCGTCGGCGCAGAGTCCGAATATGTGCCATAGCGCAAGGCACAGGTCCTCGTCCCAGACGATCTTTTCGCGGTTCTTCGCCGCGAGCAGGAACGACTCCGTGAAATCCGGCAGAACCAGTTCGGGATAGTAGCCGTCGAGGAACCGGAGCGTCTGCGCGAGCCGGCGCGTTCTGCATCCCGCGGAGCCTTTTCGCAATTCCTTCCGGAACAGGTCGAACGGACAACCGGAGTCGGAGCCGTTTTCGAAATGCGAAGGACATTTCATGTCCTCGCGGAGGATGAAATCCACGACGGCCTTGGTGACGGTGTCGCACCGCGCGTCGGCCGCCCGCGGCGCGGCGTCCGGGAAGAGTTCTTCGTACATCAGCCGGAGGAGCGGCCGTTTCTCGTCGGAAATCGGATAGTATTCGCGAGCGCCGGCGCGGATTGTCCTTGCGTACGCGTCTATCCCGAAGACGAACCGCCCCCGCATGTCGATGCCGAACGCGCGGTAGTCCATGGGAATCCTCTGAAACGAACAGTCTCCGGTCTCGCGGAACGGTTCCACGAACCGCCGGACCTGCGCGGGCGTCAACAGCGCACGGCGGCTGCCGGGTTCGACGAACCAAGCCGGGTCGACGCGGCCGCGCCGCCGCGAGTCGAGGTCGTCGCCGTAGACGGCGACCGCCGAATCGCCGAGTTCTGCCCGTTTGCCCTTGAGCCACGCCCAGTCGCTCTCCCTCCACGCCAAGGCGGACGAGCCGGAATCCGCCGCGGTCTTTTGATGGAACCACGCGGGGACCGGGCAGAAGACCTGCGATTCCGGGGTTTCGAACAGCTCGTTGTAGATCCTGCAGACATCCAGGACGTTCCGCTCCGAGACGGAGCAGCGTCTGCCGTCTTCCAGCCGAATCACGCGCCCTTCGCGTCCGAAGCCGAGGACGATCCTGCCCGACGCGCCGTCCCGGAAGATGGCGCGGTAGTCGATTTCCCCGCCGTCGTCCGAGCATTCCCCGAGCCGTTCCAGCTCTTCCCATTTGTCGCGATGGCGCTCCTTGGAGAATTTCACGGTGTCGCAGCCCGCGCTTTCCAGCGCCTCGAACGAGGAAAGGGGCTTGTCCGTCGCGAAGTTCAGCGGAACGCCGCAGCCCAGGACCGTTTTGCTCCATGGGAATTCCCGCAGGTCCAGCGGAAGCGATTCGTCCGCCGGCGGCTCTTCCTTCCCGCAGGAAAGAAGCGCGAGGCAGAGGAGGAAAAGGGGCGCTGCCGTTTTCGTCATCGGTTCAAGCGTTGTTTCGCCTCTTTGGCGATTTTGGCGATTTCGGCGGCCGCGGCCGCTTCGTCGTAGATCTCGCAGTTTTCGGTTATGGCGGCCTCGCGTTCGCTGCGCTCGACGCGATTGCCGGACATCTGGACGCCGAATATGCGGTATATCCTTCCTTTGCCGCCGACCCACGAAAAGCCGCTGGTCATGGACGCGCCGTTGATTTGCCCGAAGTCGCAGGGAAAGACGACGTCCAGGCCGCGAGCCGGATTGACGCACTCGATCTGGAACGCGACGCCTGCGGAATCCATCGAGATGACGAAATAGACGCCTTCCGGGCTGTCGAGCAGGACCGACTTCGCGGCGGCGATCTTTTCCTTGTTCCCGAACGCGGCGGACGCGAGCGCCAGGGCGATCAAGGCCGCGAATTTGGCGATGCGGGCAAGAGGCTCGTTCATGGCGGAAATGATAGGAATCTGGAGCCCGGCTGCCGGAAAACCTGCCGCGGGCGACGAAGAAAGGCCCCCTCTCGGGAGCCTTCTTCTTTTTCGTCAGGCGCGCAGCGGATTGGCTTACAAGTCCGCCAGGTAGCCGATCGGGCGGCCGGAGACCGTGAAGTCGCTTTCGATGGTCAGCTTGAGGTTGCCGGTCGCGGGAATCGTCACCGTCGCGCTTTCGCCGGGCAGCAGCCCCTTGAGGGACCGACCGCCGCGCGTGCCGTTCACGGCCACGTAGGCGTCGCGGTAGAGCGGGGCGACCCCTTCGTTCTTGATCGTGACGCGCGCCTGGTCGTCGGTGCGCTCGAACGCCGTGACGCGGAACTTGTAGCCGCTCGCCAGGGACGCTTCGAGGAACCGCTCCTTGGTGCCGTAGCTTCCGGTCGGGGCGTCGTTGGCGATCATGAAGGAGACGTGGTACTTGGAGGCCATCTGTTCCCAGGTCACGCCGTACATGCCGCTCGGCTTGAGGAAGTTCTTCTGGTCGCTGGAGCTGTAGTAGCTGACTTCGCCGCCCATGGGGGCGTTCTTCCAGCGGTTCGCGTAGTTCAGCGAGATCCAGTTGTCTTCGTTGTAGCCGTCGCCCTGCGACTTTTCGTGCTTGCTGTGCATGAAGGAGTCGTCGAAGAGGCCGTAGCCGAGCCCCATCAGCGTGGAGGAGCCGACGATCGGCGTGTACTCGTCGTCCGCGGCGTCGATGGAGACCGCCCAGGGAAGGCTCTTGAAGAGCGTGTCGACGTGGCGGAGGAAGTTTCTCTGGTACTCCTTGTCGGGGAAGTTCGTCCCGAGCTTCGGAGTCGTGCCGCAGATGTGGTACTCGCCCCAGTGGCCGAAGCCCACTTCGAGGAGCGCGAGGCGCGGGTCGTTGTCGTACCGCCTGGCGAAGTCGGCGTAGAAGCGCCGCGTGAACGACTTCAGCGAATCGTTGCTCCAGTCGGCGTACCAGGTGGGACCGTCGTCGTTGGGGTTCGAGGCGTAGGTCTCGTGGTAGTCCGACCGCGCCTTGATGTAGGCGGGGACCGCGGTGGTCCCGGGATTGCGCGAGTCGATCACGACGTTGTTCGGATATTCGTAGGTGAAGCGGACGATCGCCTGGTGGCCGCGCCCGGAGACGGAGTTCAGCAGCGATTCGAACCACGACCAGTCGTAGTCGATCGACCCGTCGGACTTCTGGCCCTTCACCACCTTCGAGGGCCAGCAGTAGGCGTATTCCATCGAAATCGAGTTGGCGTAGCTCGAGGCCTTGCTGTTGTCCGACCAGAGGACGAGGCCGGTCATCGGCTGCGCGGTCGAGATCGTCGACTTCAGCGAGACGGAGCGCCAGGAGGCGTTCGCGCTGGAAGAGGAGCTGGTCTTCTTGGAAGAGCTGGAGGAGGAACTGACCTTCTGGCTGGAGCTGCTGGAAGAGACCTTCTTGGAGCTGCTGCTGGAGGAGGAGACCTTCTGGCTCGAAGAGGAGGAAGAGACCTTCTTGGAGGAGCTGGAGGAGCTCACCTTCTGGCTGCTGGAGCTGGAGCTCGCGCCCTGGCCGCAGACGCCGACGATTTCGTAGACGGGCCAGCTGCCGTTGCCGCCGTAGACGGAGTGGTCGGGCTTGTAGTAGTAGCAGAAGGAGCCCTGGCCGGCCTTGCACTGGTAGGCGTTGCCGGTGGTGCCGGAGACGGCCACGACGGGGCCGTCGCTCCAGTTGCCGTTCACGAGGTAGAGCGAGGAGGCCCAGGCCTTGCAGACGACGCTGCCGGAGGCGGCCGACGAGCTGGAGACCTTCTGGGAGGAGGAAGAGGAGACCTTCTGGCTGGAGCTGCTGGAGGAGGTCTTCTTCGAACTGCTGCTGGAGCTGACCTTCTGGCTCGAAGAGGAGGAAGAGACCTTCTTGGAGGAGCTGGAGGAGACGACCGCGGAGGAGTTGCCGGAGGAGCCGCATTCGCCCAGGTTGGTCCAGGCGTAGGTGACCGGCGAGTGGCCCGTGCCGACGTTGCAGAAGTAGGGAACGTAGGCGCAGGTCCAGAGCGAGTTGTTCCAGACGGCCTGGTAGCCGTTGGCCGACCAGTCGACGCCGGTGGCGAAGGCGGGAACGCCGTCGCAGGAGGAGGGGGCCGGCGCGGCCATGGGCTCGGCGGCTTCGGGGCTCAGGCGGACCAGGCCGATGTCGGCGGTCCGTTCGTAGACCGGCAGGGTCATTTCGACGTAGCCGTCCTTCGTGATCGAGATGGTTTCGACGGCGCCGGAGGCGGA
>JAEEGL010679325.1_pt1 | contig 12136 bp, 6 predicted proteins | sample 9134231 | NCBI WGS metagenome assembly JAEEGL01 (sample SAMN16246548, study PRJNA631951) | gut metagenome | biome: gut microbiome; feature: rumen; material: fiber-attached | host: Bos | place: Iran: Karaj | collected 2018-10
GATACAACTAAATTAGTTGAAGAACTTATTGAAAAAAAACTTAAAGAGTGTCAAGATTCCAAAGATGATATTCATTTAATTTATTTTATGTTTGGAAAAAATGCAAATTTGGAAGATCAAATAGATTTTTTTAAATTTTTATTATAATAATTTTCAAAAAACAAAGTATAATAAATATATTTGTTATTTGTTTATAATTTTTTATAATAATAATTAATTATCTTTTTTGTAATTAATCATTTATAATTATAATTAAAATAATTTTAGAAATTAAAATTTATTATTTATATTAACTCAAATATTTAAATCTTTTTTGCTGAAAAGCATCTTTTGCACATAAAATATTTTTTATTTTTATTTATATTTTTAAATTTATTGAATTTATTTTTAATATTTTTTTCTTCAGAATTTAATTTTTCATATAATTTATAATTTGATTGAATTAATTTACTATTATTAAAAGGAATATTATTTAAATTAAAATAATTTTTTTCACTTTTTAAAATTTCAATTTCTAATTTATTAAAATTATTTTTAATTATTTCTTCAGGAGTTTTATAATAATCTTCAAATAAAAAATTAGGTCTAATTTCATTTAATAAATTTGGATAATGTTTAGTTAAAATATTTTTTTTTTCTAAACGCAAAAAACTATTTTTTTCTTTATATTTATTTTTATTAAATAGATTTTTATTACTATTTGTAAAAAATTTTTTTGTTTTTTTATATAATTGTTTATTTAAAATTATATTATTATTTAAAAGATAATTTAATTTACTTTTTAAAAAACGTTTTTTTTCAACTTCAATTTTTTTTTCACTATTTATTTTTTTAATTGCTTTTAATATTTTTGGTGATGTTTTATTACTATAATTTAAATTATTTATATTAAAACTATTTGAATTTTTATAATAAGTTGTTAATAAATTAAATGTAATTGAATTTTTGTTTTCAAAAGAAAAATTTCTTGATAAATTATTTTTATTATTATTTATTTTTTTATTATTATTAGAATTTTCTGAATAAAATAAAAAAATATTATTATTAATATTATTATTTTTTATTAATTTCGTATTATTATAAGATTTGTTAATATTATTTTTTATTTTATTTCTTGTATTTTTATTATATAAATTAAACATTAATAATTAAATTATAAAAAAAAATAATAATTACAAAATATTAATTAATTATTATTTTTTTACAAAAAAAAAATGAAAATAAAAACTAAATATAAAAAAAAATTAATTTTTAATCAAAATATTTCATCAGAACATACACCAATTAAATTAAAACAAATAGAAACAATAAAAGAAGAAGAAAGTAATGAAAAAACACCAAATAATAAATTTATTAATAGTACAAATAATTTACTAAAAAATTTTACTATAAATAAAAAATATAATATTAGTTTTTTACTTAAAAGTCTTAATAAAAATGAACTTAGTGATAATATTACAAAAATATTTTCAAATAGAAGTTTATCAACTCCACAAAATTATAATAATAATAATAATAATACTAATTCTAAAAGTAGCGATTCTAATAATAAAAATAATAATAATAATAATATTTCAATTATTTATAAAAATGAAAATAAAATGAAAATGAAAGATTTTTTTTCTTATACAATAAAAAATAAAAAAAGTAATAATAATAAAAATAATTTAAGTCTTACTCCAAATATTTATGAATATATTGAACCTAATGGTATTAAAACTTTTAATTATAAAAATTATTATAATAAAAACAATAATTCTCCTTATAATTATAATAATAATAATAATAAAAGTCAAGAAAATGTTTATAATAATAATAATGATATTAAAAAATATCTTTTTAAACCTATTGAAAATAATATAAGAACAAAATTATTCAATGAAAATAATCCAAATTTTTTTAATGATGATCAATTTGAAAATGGTAATATAAATAAAAATAATAATAATAATAATAATTCAATAAATTTAATAATTAATAATAGTATAAATTCAAATAATATCTATCGTTCAAATGTTTCTGGAACAAGCATAAATCATAAAAGAACATTAAGTAATGGTTGTAATCCAAAAAGCAACAGTTCTAATAATATTTTAGATAAAAACTCTAATAAATTAAATTACAATGATGAAAATAATAATACAGTAACCACAAATTATTATCAAATTAATAATAAATATTATAATAATATTTTTAATATAAATCTTTCAAAAGAAAATCTTTTTACGATTAATTTAGAAAATTTAAATATTTTACATAATAAGGTTCAAAATTTATTATATAAAATAAATAATTGTATTGATTGTAGAAACGAAATTTTTGAATATTTAAATTTTTATTTTGATTCAAAAATTTATAATAATTATTTACATTATATTCGTTCAATAGATAATAAAAATAAAATAAAAGATTATTTAAAATTAGAAATTTTATGTTTTTTTATTTTTTATGACATTCAAGTTAAAAATAATTTTATTAAATATTTTGTAATATTTAAAAGTATTTTTAGTTTACTTCATTTTAATTTTATAAATTTTTCAAAATTTTTGATAAAATTCATTAAAATTAATAAAAATAATTTGTATTGGTACGAAAATTTAAAAAATTTATTAAAATTTGAAACTAATTTTAATAAATATGAAGATTTTACTGAATTTGATTTAATAAATATTATTGAAAAAAATATTATTGATATAAATGCTTATTATAAATTAATTATTAATGATATTTATTTATATATTAATAGCAATGAAATTTATTATAAATTTCCTTTTATTTTAAATAATATTAATAATAATTATCATCACAATGATAAACAAAATATTATTAATAATTTTTTTAATGATGCGTTTTTTATTAAAAATAATTATGAAATTGAAGATCTTAAAATTTTTTTTAATTATTTCATTTTAGACATTGAAAATATTGATTCTTCAAATTATATTTATACAACTATTTTTAATATTAATAATATGAATCTAAATAATAATAATTTAAATATTCCATTTAATAATAAAATTTACACTTTAGTTTTAGATTTAGACGAAACTTTAATTTATATTAAAAAAAATCCAATAAATAAAAACGCAAAAATTCTTTTTCGTCCTTTTTTATATGAATTTTTAGACAAAATGAAAAATTTATTTGAAATTATTTTATTTAGTTTTGGTAATAAAAATTACGTTGATAAAATTTGTGATTTAATAGAAAAAAATGATAATAAATATTTTTCATATAGATTATATAGAAATAATGCAATTTATACTAAAAATAAAGAATATATAAAAGATTTAAGAATATTAAATAGAGATATTAAAAAAATTATAATAGTTGATAATATTTATAATACATTTAAATTACAGAGAGAAAATGGAATTTGTATTAAAAGTTTTTATGGTGATATGAAAGATAATATTTTAAATATTTTAGGAGATTTATTAGAAAAAATTCGATATGATTGTGAATATACAAATGATATTAGAATAAGTTTAAAAAAATATCAAAATGAAATTATAAAAAATATTACAATTTAATTAAAATTATTATTATTAATTAATTTTTACATTATTTAATTATATTAAATTAAATATTTTTTAGATAATATACAAACCAAAAAAATATATAATTTATATTATTTATTTTATAATTAATTTATTAATGAAGAACATAAAGGAATGTCATAATGACCACTATTAAAAAAAATTGTTTTATTTTTTGAATAAAAATTTTGAAATGAATATGATTTTTGAATTGTTACATTTTGTGATTTACTTATATTTTTCATATATTTATTTATATTTAAATTATTACTTGTATTATTAGTATTAAAAATATTTGAATTATTGTTTTTAATTAAATAAAATTTATTAAAATTATTATTGTTATTTTTTAATAATCTATTTTTAATTTTTAATTTTTCTAAAACATTTAAAAAATTATTATTTTTATTTTTTAAAATTTTATTTATTTTAAATATTTTTAAAATTTGTTTATTACTATTATTATTATTATTATTATTATTTAAAGCATTTTTTGTTGTTTTTGGAAAAAGATTTTTTATTTTATAAATTTGTGATTTGCATTTAATAATTTTTTTTTCATTTGAATTAATATTTTTTTTCTTTTCAATAATTTTAAAAAAATTAATTTTATTTATAAAATTATCTCTATTTTTAATATAATTTTTAATAATATTTTCTTTAAAAGACATTTTATTTTCATTTAAATATTGAATAACTTTCATTTTACTTTTATTTAAAATATTAATTCTAATATTATACAAATTATCAAAAAAATTTCTTACATTTTCTCTTTTATTATAATATTGTTTAATAATATCAAATTTTAATTTAAAAATAAAATTAATTTTATTATTACAAATCGCATCAAAATTATAACAAATTTTATTATTATTATTAAAATTTTCAGTATTAAAATTATCTTTAAAATTTTCATATAAAATATTTTTAATCGAATTTAAACCAAAAAATTCTCCTTCTTCCAACATTAATAAACTTCTATTTTTAAAAGATAAACTAACTTGTCCTTTATAAATAAAAAAAATATTATTCGCAATTTCTTTAAAATCAAAAATTTTTTCATTTTTTCTTAAAATTAATTTTTCTATTGTTTTATACAAAGTATCAAAAAAACTTTGAATATTAAAAATAGGTAAAGCTTTAATTAAAAATTTTTTTTGTTTATTTATACTTAAATTTAATTCTTTTAATATTAATTTATTAAATATTTCTTTATTAATATACAATAAAATTGAATTTTCTTCAGCTAAAATTGATGCTTTTCTTTTTTTATATTCTGAAAGTCCCCAATCACCAAAATAATCACCTTCATTTAAATATAAAATTACTTTTTTATTTTTATTTTTTTTATTTAAATCTATTTTATTTGATGAATTTTGAGTTAAAATTCTTTTAATTTTTTCATTATTATTATTATTTTCTTCGATATTATCATTTTCATTATATAAATATTCATGTTTTAAATCGGGTCTTATTATTTTTACTTTTCCTTTTAAAATTAAATAAAAATTATCTGAAAAATCGTTGAAATGAAAAACATAAGAATTTTTTAATATTAATTTATATTCAAGATTATTTGAAATGTTTATGTAATTAATATTATTTAATTCATTTGTTTCTACGAATTTATCAAAAACGTTTAATTTTGATATTAAAAAACTAATGTAATTTAAATTACGAAATTTTGTTGTGGATTTTTCTATTAAAGGTAATTTTGATATGAAAAATTTATCATTTAGTTTTTTTTCGTTGTGTTTTTCTTTTTTTAATTCTTTTATTAAATTTGAAATGTCGTCCATTCGATTTAATAAAAATGAAGGATTAATTGAAGTTTTTATGTTTTTATAATATAAAAAATCTTTTAATTCATTAAATAAATCATTTTCTTCTTCTTTTTCGTTATTTTTTTCCATTAAACAATTAATATTTTATTTTATTATTATAATAATAATCTTATTTATTTTATTTTTGATCGAAAAAACATTTAATTGAAAATAATAATAATTATTAAAAATAAATTCAAAATTTGTTTTAAAAAATATTATTAATATTATTAAAATAAATTTTTTATACAATTTTTAAATATTTTCTCATTAAAAAATATTTTATTTTAATTAAAATATTATTAATTTTAATAATAATATTAATATAAAATTAATTTAAACTAATTATTTTTATTTTTAAAATATTTTTATAAATTAAATAATTATAAAAATAATATTAATACATATAAATTAAACAAATATTTATTTATAAATATAAAATATTTAACAAACATTGAAAAAAATTTATTTTTTGAAAAAAAAAATTATTTTTTTTCTATTTTTTTACTTTTTTTTTTATTATTAGAAGACAAAGTCGAATTTAAATAACCAAAACTATTTAAATTAACATCAATTTTTTTACTTCGACTCGAACTATGACATTTATTATTATTATTATAATTTTGATAATTACTTTTCAAACTAAAATTTTTTTTATATTTATCATTTTCAATAGAATTTAAAATTACACTATTCATTCTTTTTTTATAAATTTTATTATTAACTTTTTTATCAGAATTTAAATTAGAATTTAAATTTTTATTATTATTAACAATAATATTATCAAAATCTTTGTATAAATCTTTATTTTTAATTTCCATCATTGATTTATTTAAAGAATTTTTAATTTTTTTTTCTTTTTCTTTTCTCATTAATAACGTTTTATTATAATTTTTAAACATTTGAATTTCAAGTTCTTCTAATTCTCTCAAAGTTTTTTCAATATTTTCATTATTTTTCTTTTGAATTTCAATAAATTTCATATTATTTTTTCTTTTAATTTCTTCATTTTTATTTTTTTCCTTTAAAATTTCCGCTTTTTTAATAATAGAATTATTTTTAATTTTGACGCATTTTAAAATATTATTTTGAGTTGTATAATTTTTATATTCATTATAAATATTTTCTCTTAAATTTTTTTCATTTCGAACATTTTCAGAAATCATTTTTGCTTTGTATTTTTTTTTATTAATACTTGATTTTAAACTTTGTTCATTTAATAATTTATCAGTTTTTACTTTTTCTTTTTTTAATTGCAAAGTTTTTTCACGCTCATTTTTTAAATTATCTAATTGTGCTTTTAATTTATTTTTCGCTATTAAAATTCGATTTTCTTTTTCTGTGTTTGCTTCAATTTGAATGAGTTTTTTTTTATTTTCTAAATCTTGTTTTTGTAAATTAAAAATTCTTTGTTTTATTATTAAAATTTTTGATAAATTTTCATTTTGTTCTTTTTTTAATATTCGAATTTGAGCGTTTGAATATTCTTCTATTTTTTTTATTGAATTTCGGTTTTTTTGTTTGTAATTATTAATGTTTGGAGTTGAATTTGTCGTTGAAAAATTTTTTGTTTCGGATATTAAAAAATTATTATTATTATTATTATTATCAATATTATTATTATTATTATTATTAATGTTATTTGTTGATTTATTAATGTTTTTATTATTATTTTTATTTTTATTATTATTATTATTATTATTAATTGAATCAAGAAATTTTTTTTCTTGAAAATTTAAAAAGTTATTTTCCATATTTAATTTAAATTTATCAAAATTAATTTTAAAAATAAAAATAAAAATAATAATAATAAAAATAATAATAATAAAAATAATAATAAAATTATAATAAAAATTATTATAATAATATTTTAATAAATAATTTTATAATGATAAATAATAAAATTTAAATAAAAAAATTCAAATATGTCAAATGAAATTGATATTAAATTAATTAAAGAAGAAAATACAAAATTACAAAATCAAAACATAAAATTTAAAGAAGAAATTCAAACATTAAAAGATTCAATAAACGAATTAAAAATTTCAACTCAAGAAAAAATAAACAATTTCGAAAAGAACGAAAATTTAATAAAAGAAAAATATGAAAATAACATTAAAGAATTAAAAACAAAAAATGAAAAAATCAACGACGAAAAAATTTTAATAGAAAATTCATACAAAATTAAAATGAATGAATTAGAAAAAGAAAAAAAAATTTTAGAATTAGAAAATAAAACTTTAAATGAAAAAATTGAAAATTATAAATTAAATGAAATTAATATTGAAAATGAAAATAAAATTCATTTAAAAACAATTTTTGATTCACAAAAAAAAACAAACAATGATTATGAAAATTTAATTAATAATTTAAAAAAAAAAATCGAAAATTTAAATTCAAAAATCATCGATTTAGAAAGTAAAATAAACGTAAATGAAAATTTAATAGAAAATCTAAAAAAAAATGAAAATGATTTAAAACAAAAAATTTCTAATGAAAATATTAATAACGAAAATAAAATTAATATTATTAAAAACAATTTCGAAAACGAAAAAAAAACTTTATTAAATAAAATTAATGAAAAAGAAGAAGAAATTAAAAAAATAAAAGAAGAAAATAAAATCGAAATTAATAATGAAATTAATAATTTCAAAGAAAAAATTATTCAAATTCAAAACGAAAAAAAAAATTTCGAAAATTTGTATTTAAAACAAAATCAACAAAATGATTTTTTAAATTTACAAATCAACGAATATAAAAATCAAATAGAAAATCTCAAACAAAATCAAATTAAAATTTTAGAAACAATCAATAATAATAATAATAACAACAATGAAAAAATTATTATTAATGAAAAAAATTTAATTAATAATAATAATAATAATTTAAAAATAATCAATGAAATTAAAGAAAAAAATTTAAATGAAGTTTTTTTATTAAATCAAAAAATTTCTGAATTACAAACAAAAAATCAAGAAAAAATTTTCGAATTAAATTCATTAAAAATTAAATTAAAAAATTTAAATGAAAATAATAATGAATTACAAAGACAATTAAAATTAACTGAAAATATTAGAAATAATTTCAATGAAGAAATTAAAAATAAAAACAATGAAATTATTAAAGAATACGAAAAAAAATTAATTTTCAAAGAAGAAAATCACAAAAACGAAATTTTCGAAATAAATCAAAAAAACGAAAAAATTATTAATGATTTAAAAAAATTATTCAATAGCGAAAAAGAAAAATTAAATAATAAAATCAATACACAAAAAAATTCTTATGAATCAAAAATTTCTTCAATGCAAAATGATTATGAAAATAAATTAAATTCATTAGAAAATTCATATAAAAACGAAATTGATCAATTACAAATTAATTTCGATGACATTAGCGCAAAATACAATACAATTCATTTAAATTACGAAAAAGAATTTAATATTCTCAAACAAAAAAATCTTACAAATGAAGAAATAATAAAAAATTACAATGATAATTTTATGAATTTAACAAAAGAAAATAATAAAATTCTACAAAAAAAAATTAATGAATTTAATAAAGAAAGAAAAGATTTAAATAACAAATTAGAAAATTTAAATAAAGAAATTAATGATAAAAATATTTTAATTGAACAAAACAATGAAAAAATGTTCAAATTAAATAAAAAATATGAAGAAAAAATTAATGAAAATAATCAAATTAAAAAAAATTATCAAAATGAAATTGAATTATTAAGTAAAAAATTTGAAGCGTATAAATTAAAACAAAATGAAATTATTAATGAATTTAATATTAAAAAATTAGACAACGATCGAGAAAAAAATCTATTAAAACAACAAATTGACATGTTAAATAAAAAAAACTCAGATTTAAATAATTTTAATAACGAAATTAATGAAAAAAATGAAGAAAATGTGAATATTATAAAAATCGAAATGGAAGAAAATTATAATAATAAAATCAATGAAATTTTAAATGAAAAAATGGATTTAAATGAAAAATTAAACACAATCGAAAATGAAAATAAAAATTATGAAGAAAAATTAAATGAAATGCAAAATGTTTGTTTAAAACAAAAAAAAGATTTTAAAGAAATTTATACAAATTTAGAAAATGAATTAATAAATTTAAGTAAAAAATACAAATCTCAAAAAAATAAATTAAATGAATTGTATAATAAAATTAATAATCTTTTAGAAACACAAAGTAATTTACAAGCTGAAAATAGCGATTTAAAAGATAATTTACATGAAAGTAGAAATATTTTTATTGAAATTAATAAAAAATTAGAAAATTCAGAAAAAGAAAAAAATGATTTAATAATCGAAAATCAAATTTTAATATTAAATTTCAATAATTTACAAAGTCAAATTAATAAAAATAATAATAATAATAATAATATAATTAATAATAATAGTAATTTTATTGTTAATAATTCAGCAAGAAGCATGTCATTAAAAACAAAAAAAATGCCTGTTAATTTAAATTTAAAAAAAAATATTTTATCTTTGAATTTAGAAAATACTTTTAATACAAATAATTTCACAAATAAAATCAATCACACTCAAATTGTAATTGATAAATACAATGATCGTAGTAAAAATTTTAATAATACTTTTGTTGGAGATTTAATTAATAATAACAAAAGCGTTGATCATAATAATTCAATCAATACGTTTAAAACTATTAATACAATTAGTTCTCAATATTTAAAAAATAGTAATACATATAAAAATAATATTAATAAAAGTATAAATTTAAAAAAAGGAAATAAATCAACCACAATGAAAAAAAAATTCTAATAAATTTTATAAATTTTATTATTTATTAAATAGTAGATTAATTAAATAATAATAATATTAATATTAATTATAAATTTAATTTTATATTATAAATTTACATTTTTTATGGAAAAAATTATTTTTTATTATTGTAATTATTATTATTTGTATTATCAAATTTCATTGTAGACATTCTATATAAAGTAATTGAACTTTGTGAATTACTGTTGCATTGTCTATAAACACTTTTTCTTAAATTAAAAGATGAATTTATTTTATTTAAAGAATAAAATTTTTTTTTATTTTTATTTGAACTTTGATTTGAATTGATTGTATTTAAATTAATGTTTGTTTTTGATTTTTTTTTTCGCTTTAAATTTAATAAAAATTCATTTGATTTTTTTTTAATGTTTTTATAAAAAATTAAACTTTTATTTTTATTTAAATTTATTTGTGAAAAATTAATAAATTTATTTTTTTTTTTGAAATTATTGTTTATTAATTTAATTGAAATGTCTTTTAAATTTTTATTATTAAAATAACTTAAACTTTTTGAATGAAGAGATTTAATATTATTTCTAGTTGAATTTATTAATTTTTTATTTGATAATTTTTTATAAATTTTTGAAATATATTTTTTATATTTATTAGAAAAATTAATTGAAATGTTACTATTATTATTATTATTTTTTTTTTTTTTAATTGTATTTAAATTAATAAAAAAATTATTTTGCGTAGAAAAAATATTTTTTTTATTATTATTATTTTCATTAATTTCAATTGAATTTTTATTTTTTTTTTCATTTAAAAAAATTTTTAATTTATTATTTTCTATTTTTAATTTATTATTATTATTTTCTAAAATTTTAATTTTTTCTTTTAAAAAATTATTTTCTTCAACAATTTTTTCATAATTAAATTGTAAACAATCATTTTCAATTTTCAAAATATTATTATTTTTAATATGAAATCGAATTTCATTTTCTTCTTTTCTTAACAAATTTTCATAATCTTCAAATTTATTTAATTTTATCGAATGTTGCTCTTTAAAAAAATTAGAAAATTCCTCATTAAATTTAATTGTAACTAAAATATCAATCGTATTTGAAATATACGAAATCAAATCAAAAATTTTCAATGAAATTAAATTAGAATTTTTATTAAATAATTTTATTTTATCATAAATCGAAATTAATTCAACTTTAATTTTATTAATTTCATTTTCATTCATAAAAAAAAAATTATAAAAAAAATTTTAATAAAAATGATAAATTTTTTATTAATTTTATTAATTCATTCAATAAAATCAATAGAATTAAATTATTCAAATTCTAATTGCAAAAACAATCCTTTTCTTTTATTATTACCAAAAGATTTTCAAAAAACAATCAAATTCACACTATCAAAAAACCCAAAAAAACGTTCTTTATCTTTATGCAAAAACGTAAATGAAACTTGCTGCACAAGTTTCACATTCACGAACGTAAAATCTTATTTAAAAGATCACATTTACACACCGAAAAAAAACATTTTCGAAACGAATTTAAATCATTACATTAATGTTCTTAAAGAACATAAAAGAAATTTAGTTGAAGGATTCAAAATTAAAAAAGAATCTTATGAAAAATATTTCAATGATTATAAACAAAAAATCAAAGAATTAGTTAAAATCGATGAAGAAATTGTTAAACAAAGTGTTTTTTATAATTGGGATGCTTTTTGTAATTATATTTGTAATTTTCCTCAAAGTTTGTTAAATTGTAACATTTCAGCTGATTTATTTTCAGTTTTTAATCAAAATTTGTATGATTATAATTTTCAATGTTTTAATAATGAAAAATTTATTAATTATTTTCATTTTCTATTGAAAAATTTTAGTGAGCAATTGAATGAATTAAATAATACAATTAATAATTTTTATGATGAAATTTTTGATAATATTGAAAATGAAAAGAAAAATGTTGAAAAATATGAATTATTAAATAATAGTTTA
>JAEEGL010685609.1_pt1 | contig 12136 bp, 5 predicted proteins | sample 9134231 | NCBI WGS metagenome assembly JAEEGL01 (sample SAMN16246548, study PRJNA631951) | gut metagenome | biome: gut microbiome; feature: rumen; material: fiber-attached | host: Bos | place: Iran: Karaj | collected 2018-10
AGAGCCAAGAACTGCCGCGAGGCCATCAAGGTGATGCACGAGCTGGTCTCCACCTACGGCTACAGCGACGGCGGCGAGAGTTTTTCGCTGGCCGACCCCAACGAGGTGTGGATATACGAGATAATCAACAAAGGCGACGAGCGCGGCGCCGTGTGGGTGGCGCGCCGCGTGCCCGACGGCTACATCTGCGGCCACGCCAACCAGGCCCGCATCACCACCTTCCCATGGGAGGGCGGAAAACGCGTAGGGGCGAATAATCATTCGCCCAAGGCCATCAGCAGCAAGCATATCAACAAGATTTTCGACAAGGACGTCGAGTGCGTCTATAGTGACGATGTGGCCCTGTTCGCCCGCAGGAATGGCTGGTTCAGCGGCAACGACGAGGACTTCTCCTTTGCCGACACCTACAACCCCCTGACCTTCTCGGGCCTGCGCGCCTGCGAGGCCCGCGTCTATGCCATGTTCCGCCGCGCCGCCGACGGCATGGAGCGCTACGAGCGCTTCGCCATGGGCGACGCCAGCGCCGAGCGCCTGCCCCTGTGGGTGAAGCCTAACCGCAAGCTCTCCGTGCAGGACTGCATGGCTCTGATGCGCGATCACTTCGAGGGCACGCCCATGGACATGACGCAGGATGTCGGCGCAGGCCCCTTCCACTGCCCCTACCGCTGGCGCCCCATGGACTTCGAGGTCGACGGCCGGAAGTACGTCCACGAACGTGCAATAAGCACCCAGCAGACGGGCTTCAGCTTCGTGGCCCAGTGCCGTTCGTGGCTTCCCAACAAGCTCGGCGGCGTCATCTGGTTCGGCGTCGACGACACCTACAGCACCTGCTACTGCCCCGTCTACTGCGGCACCACCCAGGTGCCCGTCTGCTTCGAGGAGGGCAACGGCAGCATGAGCCGCTACAGCGAGACCGCCGCCTTCTGGCTCTTCAACCGCGTGGCCAACTTCTGCTACCTGCGCTACGACTCGATGATAGTCGACGTGCGGCAGGTGCAACGTGAGCTGGAGACCGACTTCATCGGCGACGAGCGTGCCCACGCCAAACGCTGGGCGCAGGAAGACAACGAGACACGCCTGACCGGCGAGTTGAACCGCTTCAGCAACCAGCAGGCCGAGAAGATGATGCGCCGCTGGCGCGAGCTCGACCAGATGCTGCTGATGAAGTATATCGACGGCAACATAAAGCACGTGAAGGACGGCAGGATAGAGACCACGCCGACGGGTGTGGTGCGCTTTCCGCAGCAGCCGCCCTATCCTGCATGGTTCTACCGCCAGATAGTGGACCAGCACGGCGAGACGATAAGAGAACGTTAAATCCAGAACAACATAAAGAAAAAATATGAAATATTCGATTGGAGTAGACATGGGCGGCACCAACACCGACATGGGCTTGGTGACCGAGGACGGAAAGATAGTACAGCGCCGGAACATTCCGACCAACGCCTATACGGAGTTGGAGCCCTACGTGCGCGACATGATGCGCGAGATTGAGACGATGCTCAACTACCAGCAGTCTGTCGACGGCGAGGCCGTGGAGCTTGAAGGCATCGGCATCGGCGCCCCCAACGGCAACTACTATACTGGCTGTGTCGACAATGCCCCGAACCTCACCATCAAGGGGGTGCTAGACTTCGGCAAAGAAATACACAAATACCGCGATGTGCCGGTGGTACTCAGCAACGACGCCAATGCGGCAGCCTACGGCGAGTATATCTACGGTGGAGCCAAGGGCATGAAGCACTTCATCATGTTCACCCTCGGCACCGGCGTGGGCAGCGGCATAGTTGTCGACGGCAAACTGGTGCACGGCAGCACCGGCGGTGCGGGCGAGCTGGGTCACGCCATTGTCTATCCCAACGGACGCCCCTGCTCGTGCGGACGCGAGGGGTGCCTGGAGACCTACGCATCGGCTCGCGGCATAATTCAGACCTTCTACCTGCTGCGCAAGAAGAAAGGGCCGCGAGGCGAAACACCCGAGGGCTGGATTCCCGACTCGCTCCCGGACACCGAACTGACATCGAAAATAATTGGCGACGCCGCCAATGCCGGCGACCCGCTGGCCATTGCAGCCTACAAACAAACCGGCAGGATACTGGGACTGGCCATGGCCAACGCGGTGACCTTCTCGGCTCCGGAGGCTATATTCCTCATGGGCGGCCCCACCAAGGTTGGCGAACCGCTGATGAAACCCCTGCGCAAGGCATTCGAAGAGAACCTGCTGAACATCTACAAGGGCAGCTGCCAGGTAAGAATGTCGGAGCTGAAGAGCAACGAGGTGGCCATCCTGGGCGCCGCGGCACTGATAAAAATGCATTAGCCTCACCACCGCCACTTCTCCATGAGGAGAAGGGTGTAAATAGTTAATAGTTGATGAAAAAGAATATGAATATAATACATTCTGCCCCCCTCTCCCCATGTGGGAAGGGCAAGGTGGCGAGGCTGTTTTTGGCCTTGTCCCTGCTGCTAATGGCCTCATGCGGAGAGAAAGCGCTGACCTCATACGTCAACCCGATGGTCGGCACCGACGGCCACGGCCACACCTTCCCGGGTGCAATAGTGCCGTTCGGCCAGATACAGCCCTCGCCGGACACACGCCTCGAAGGCTGGGACGGCTGCAGCGCCTACCACTACAGCGACGACACCATCTATGGCTTCAGCCACACCCACCTCAGCGGCACCGGCTGCGAGGACTACGGCGACCTGCTGTTGATGCCGATGAGCCAGTTGGAGATACGCGACCTGCAGTTCGGCCCCGATATGCGTGAGGGCTACAAGCATCATTTCCAGCACAAGAACGAGACCGCAAAGGCGGGCTACTACAAGGTGCTGCTCGACGACAACGGCTTCCCCTGCACCATCGTGGAGCTGACCGCCGACCGCCGCGTGGCCTACCACCGCTACACCTACACTCAGGACATAGACAACTGGTTCATCATCGACCTGAACCATCGTGACGTGCTGCTCGACGGCAGCATCAGTCTTACAGACGAAGGTCTTATTGTCGGTCACCGCCACAGCTCGGCATGGAACCCCGACCAGCACCTGTTCTTCGCCATACGCTGCAATGTGCCGTTCAAAGAGGTGCAAATCAGCCCCGACTCCACACAGGCACATGTCAGGCTCGAGAACGCCAAGCAAGTGGAGCTGCAGGTGGCCATCAGCGGCGTTGACATCAACGGCGCCATCGGCAATTTGATTACCGCGAAGCACCAGACCTTCGACGAGGCACGCCGCGCCGCCGACCGCACATGGGAGGAAGCCCTCGGCAAACTGCACGTGGAGGGTGGCAGCAAGGAGCAGAAGAGATGTTTCTATACCGCTCTATACCACTGCATGACAGCCCCCTACCTGTGGAGCGACGAGGACGGCCGCTACCGCGGTACCGACGGCAAGATACACGTTGCCGACGAGGGACGAAAAGTGTACACCGTCTTCTCGCTATGGGACACCTACCGCGCGCTGCACCCGTTGCTGACACAAATAGAGCCGGAGCGTACAGTGGACTTTGTCTACACTGCCATGAAGAACTTCGAGCAGGGCGGCGAGCTGCCCATGTGGGAGCTGGCCAGCCATGAGACCCATTGCATGATTGGCTACCACGCTGTGCCGATGATGCTTGAGGCCTATATCCATCTTGCCGAGAAGGACGGCACCATTGCAGGTTACACTCCAAAGCAACTGCTTGACGCAATGGTGGCCACCAGCAACCGCACTCCCGAACAACGCGCATACGCCGAGCAAGGTTACCTCTCCTCCGAACTCGACAACGAGAGTGTCAGCAAGACACTCGAATATGCCTACGACGACTGGTGCATAGCCCAGATGGCCGAGATTGCCGGCGACACCGCTACCGCACGCGAATACTGGATTCGCAGCCAGAGTTGGCAGAACGTGATAGACAGCAACGGCTTCTGCCATCCCAAACGCAACGGCGGCTGGGTCACGCCATTCGACCCAACCGAGGTCAACAACCACTTCACCGAGGCCAACAGCTGGCAGTACAGCACCTATGTGCCGCACGATGTATATCGCTGGGCGAAACACCTTGGCGGCAAGGACAAGGCCGTCGAGTTCCTTGACAGTCTCTTCGAGGGTCACAACACCATGAGCGGACGCGACCAGGCCGATGTTACCGGCCTTATCGGAATGTATGCCCACGGCAACGAGCCATCGCATCACGCCGCATGGCTCTACAATTACCTTGGCCAACCCGAGAAAACGGAAAAGTATGTGCATAAGATACTGAACGAACTCTACACCAGCCAGCCCGACGGCCTCTGTGGTAACGAGGACTGCGGCCAGATGAGCGCCTGGTATGTGCTTGCCTCGCTGGGCAGATATGAGGTTTGTCCAGGCCGGGGGGTATGGGACACCACCAAGCCCATCTTCAAAGTGAAAGGCTTTGAATGGAGCAATGCTCGTGAAGGGATGCATTTTTGCTTTGGATTTCCCGATAGTTTGCTCATTACCCCCTGCCCAGTATTCCCTGACTGGCGTATGCAGAGCAACCGCGACAAAGTGACCGACACCTCGGCACAATTGGAGGGCAGGCTCCGCTCGCAGACCGTGCGCCACGTGGAAGTGAAGACCTCCACCGACAAGCACGTGACCTACCTCACACAGCCCGCACCGCAGTACACCGAGAACGGCCCCGAGGGCATGGTGGACAACATCTACGGCAACACCAACTACCGCATTGGCGGCTGGCAAGGCTGGCAAGGCGACATGGTGGCCGTGGTGGAGTTGGACAAAGAGCAGAAGGTCAGCATGGTCGGCCTCAACTGCCTGGAGAACATGCGCTCGTGGATATTCTACCCGAAGAAAGTGGTGATAGAGTACAGCCTCGACGGCAAGGACTGGAAACCCTACGGCGAGGTGCCGGAACTGGAAAGAGTGCCAGAACACAGCCAGCAGGAGGCCAGCACGACGCAATTGTTTGGCGTTGTAAAGAGTGTCCGCGCCAAGTATTTCCGCATCACCGGCAAGAACTTCGGCCCGCTGCCCGCATGGCACATCAGTGCCGGCGAGCAGGCATGGCTGTTTGCCGACGAAATTGTAATAATGTAATATAGAATAACATGAAAAAGAAATTATCGATAACGCTAGTGGCCGCCGCCATGCTTGCCCTCGCCTCGTGCGACAGCAAGATGTGCTACTGCTACGAAACCACGCCAACGGGCGTGCTTGAACAAGAAGTATACACCAACACCGACACCCACTGCAACGCACTCTCAAACAGTACGCGCACTTGCGTCGAGCAGAACGAACGCATGAACCCGGGCGACATAGCCTGGAAATAGACATTCCCGTCGGAGAGTGAGGATTCATGGTAAATGATGACAGGAGTAATGCGAAATAAACTGACGGCAATACTTGTCCTTGTGCTGTGCGCGATGCCGGCATGGGGGCAGGTGGAAATATGTTATGATTTCGAGAGCGCGACTCCAAACACTCGTCCTATGGGCTGGGGTGCGCTACCCAACCTCGATTTTCATTATGTGGGAATCGGCACTGAACCGGTGCATACCGGCAGCAAAGCCCTATATAACAACGGCACCACCTGCTACACCATAATGCCCGACGAGGGCATCAACTACGGTGCCGACAGCGTGTGGCTGACCTTCTGGTACTACCTGCACAACAACACTGACTATTTCGATGTGGGCTACCTGACCGACCCTACCGACAGCACCACATTCCACCTGTTGACCACCCTGCACGAATGGAGCCAAGAGTGGCATTTCGCTGCCGTCGACCTCTCCTCGGTACCTACGGGGGCGCGTATTGCCTTCTTTGGACACGACATCCTCAGCACCGACGGCACTTTCTGGCTTGACGACATGCACCTCACCTCGTCGCCCTGTGCGGCCTGGGGGCTTCGGGTGGACGAGAACCGCCCCGACTCAGTGCGCTTGGAGTGGGAGTCAGTGGGCAATCCGACGGTCTCACTCACAATCAACTGGGGCACTCCCTACAATGTCACCGGCAACAGCTTCACCTTCGCCCGCAACGATTATCAAAGCTTCATGTCCGAGCTCATTGCCCAGTGTCCTTATTCAGGTTGCATGCCGATACAGCCAAATAGCAGTATGTATATCCCCCGCTACCGCGAGGGTTCCTGCCTCGATGTCACCGATTTCAACTCGTACCAGTACTCGTCTTACTCGTCAATGGCCGTTCCCTTCTATGGTACTCCCGTCGAGCCGTATCTCCACACGGGTTTCTATACCACCACAGCCCCTGGAGTATCCGGCGTGTTCGCCGGTTCGCACACCATCAACACCAATCCTGGTTCCGACGGCGGCGGCATGATGGTCTTCCAGCGCACCATACCGCCGGGCGACAACGTCACCCTGCGTCTGGGCAACCGCCTGGGCGACTGGGAGTCGGCTTCGGTGCTCTACACCATCAACGTCGACACCAACGCAACCGACCTACTGGTGATGAAATACACCGTAGCGATGGCCTTCGGCAACATGCAGACAACCCCCATCGTCGCCCACAACGACACGCTCCACCCCGCTTGGTTTCGCATTGAACTTCTGGACGACACCCTCGGCCAGCTACAGCCCGCCACATGCAACAAATTCTACATAGACATGTGGGACACAGCAGGTTGGGACAATATGAACAGCATGTACAAGCGGCGCGACTTCATCGGCATGGCCTTCGACCTCTCCCCATATCACGGGCAACAGCTGCACCTGCGTGTAACGGCCAGCGACGGCGCTGTAAACAACCGCTGGTGCTACGCTTACTACAACCTCGAATGCCTGAAGCGCAACGACTATTCCGACGGATGCACCTCGGGTGACAGCCTGACATTCACCATGCCATACGGGTTCAAATACCTATGGTATAAGGATGGAGAAAGCTCCGTTATCGACACAACACAGAGTATCACGGTGGCTCCCGACTCGACGCTATACCACTGCGAACTTATCGACAGATTCAATCCGGCGTGCAGCTACACCGTCTCGCGGTGGGCGTTGCCGCAACCAATGCTGTGGGAAAGCGACACCGTGGTCGAGAACCAGTTGCCCTACACCTGGCACGGTATAGTGTTCGATGCCGCAGGCGACACCTCGCTGACGCTGCCCTCAACCACAGGCGGCTGCGATACCACGCTGAACCTGCACCTGCATGTGTGGCCCAACCAAACCATCCGCGAGGTGCGGAACGTCTGCCCCGGAGAGTGGCCAATAGTGTGGCAAGGGTACACCTTCAGCGGCCCCGACAGCGCCACGGTCACACTCACCGACATACACGGAGCCGACAGCATCGTGACATTTGTTGCAGTCGATGCACCGGCATACGAAGGTTACGACACGGTGATAATATGCCCAGGAAGCCCCTTTATGTTCGACAGCGTCGACTACGGCGGCCCGACGACTGTTGACACAATGATGACCTCTGTCGAGGGTTGCGACTCGCTAGTGCATGTGGCGTTGATTCCGAGAGACAGTAACTTCGCCCTGTTCGCCATGCACAGCATTGACGGACAGCACTGGGCCGACACCCTGCCCATAGCCATCTGTAACCACCAGACACTCTATGTAAACGACTCGACAGAAGGCAGCACCGAATGGCAGTGGACAATAGCCGGTGGCCAGTGGCCAGTGGCGACCGGTCAGCAGGCCAATTGGACGATAGGCGTGAATGACACTTCGAGCCAAGCGGACACCATTACCTGGCCGATGACCACAACACTCACCCTTGTCGCCACCAGCCAAGAGGGTTGCATCGACTCGCTGGAGTGGCCGATTATTGTCTTCCCGACACCACGGGCCGAGTTCGCATGGAATCCCGACCATCCGGCAGACATATCGCCCGAGGTAAGCTTTGCCAACTACTCGAAACCCACAAACTGCGATTGGCTGTGGCTTGTGCCTGGCGGGGAAGGAAGCACGGAATTCGACAGCCTCACCGCGTTCGAGCCAACCTACCACTGGCCCGACGGCACTGAACAGGGGTCTTTCGACGTGCAACTTGTGGCATACCTGACAACAAACTATGATACACTGACCCATACCTGCACCGATACGGTGCAGCACACTATCGAAATTGTCACCGCCTGGCTCGACTTCCCGAACCTAGTGACACCCAATGGCGACGGCGTAAACGACCGCTGGGTGGTGGTCAACCTTGTCGAGCTGGGACAATACCCAATGAACGAGCTGTGGATATACGATGTGTGGGGTGTGCAGGTGTTCCATGCCCGCAACATAACGAGCATTGAACAGTTCTGGGATCCAAACGAAACGCACTGCCCTGACGGCACATACTACTACCGCTTCATGGCTCGCAGCGCCTACGGCATAGTGCGCCGCAACGGCGTTATCGAAGTATTACGCTAATAATTAAAGTACAAGAATGGCATTGGCCACCGGACGCTGTCCGCTGTGGTCGTAGATGCGGTTGTCGGACGGGTGGTTGACCACACTGTTGGCATGGTTGCGGACATACATGGTCGAGCTGCCACCGCCATCGAGGTTGATAGCATTGGTGCAGCCAAGCCAACGCATCACCATTGTCAGCTCCGGTAGCGTAAGACCTTCGGCCTTGTGCTTGAAACGGCCGTCGGCAACGAGCAACAGTGTCGTACCGTCGGGACGGATGCCGAGGGCGGTACGGTTGTGACGATGGGTTACGAAGGTGCGGTCATCGCGCTGGAGGACGGGCTGCCCGTCGACAATAAGCATGGGTCCCGCCGTCATAACGTTGCTGTCGGCAAGCTGCTCCTCCCATGTGCGACTGCTATCTGGCACAAGCAGTGCGGCACGGCCGTTGCGCAGAACGATGGTGGCATACTGGTAGTACTTGCGGTTCACGGAGTCGTTGGACGACGGTGTGTTCTCGCCCAGCTCCTCGCCGTCGATGCGCAGGTAGCAGACAGGGTTGCCAAACTGCATGTCGAAATAGCTTCCGTTGACGGCGGCATAGGCTCCGGCAGGCTCGGCGATGTCGGTGAGAGTGGCAAGCGGCTGGTCGCTGGCGGCAAGGGCCAGACGGCGGTGCGAACGCGGCGGTATCTCTATAAGACAGAAATTCTGTGCCGAGCAGAAAAGAGCCCCCTCACCGAAATGGTAGCGGCGCAGGTAGAAGCCCTCGAGGGTATCGGTACTCCATTCGGCACCGACAACACGCAGCGAGTCGTTGCTGTAGTCGATGGCCTGTGCCCGCAGGGAATGGGTGGTTGAAAACTGGAAACTGAAAAATATAGCGGTGCAGAATAATATGCGCAGAAACGTTTTCCTACAAAAAAGCACTTTCATCACTTCTCCTTTTTTGTTTTTTCTTTTCTTCTAATGAACAGGTCGCCCCAGTGGTCGAAATCCTTGGTCAGCTTGATACCGGCGCCCTGCTTGTAGGGCAGGTCAAGACGCGTATAGTCGTTGTTGTTGGTTCGGTTGTAGGCATAGACGTGGATGAGCGGGGTGATGCGGTAGCCAAGCAGAGCATCGATGACAGCATTGCCGTTGGCGTTGTCCTCCAGCTCGCGGCTATCGCCGCCGTAGCCGAGGGTACTCTCAAGGTAGAAACGGCCCCAGTCCTTGCTGATGTTGAGATCAACTTGCTCGTTGGTCATCTCGGTGGCGGCCTTGTACTTGAAATCGACATCGACAACCTGCACCATGTCGCTAACCATGTTGCCCATGGTCGAAGCCACCATTGAGTAGCCGCTGGAGAGACCGCTGGACAGCAGGTTGGCGTTCTCGTTCATGTTGCCGCCAACATTGTAGAAGCTGCCCATGAGCAGGAGCGACATGGTCTGGTTGAGCATGTCACGCTCGCTGTTGCGGTCGACATAGGAGAACACTTCCTCCTCGACACTTGCGTCGGCACCGGGCAGACGAAGGTCGAAGCGCAGGGTGGGCTCGGTGAGGGTGCCGGCAATGGCTATGACGTTCTCAACCTGTATGTACTTCTGCGTGTTGTCAACAGCCGATAGCGAGCCAGTGAGGGTTGAGAGGTTGACGCGCTGCGAATAGACAGCCTGCAAGTCGAAAAGTGCGTCGGGTAATGAACCCTGGAAGTTGAGGCTGCTGCCCTGCTCGAGCGAGAAGGTCTTCTCTATCATAGAGGCCACGCCGAGCTTCAGCGAGCCACTGCTAATCTCGTAGTTGCCCTGCACCTCGGGCTCCAGAGTCTCGGTGAGGCTCAGATGCAGGTCGCCGTTGCCGCTGCCCTTCACGCCCACAGAGACCTCGGAGAAGCTCATCGGCAGGTCAAGTTGCAAATCGGGAGTGATAGTCAGGTCGACCTCAAGGTCGAAGTCCATACCACCGGTCTTGGAGGTGCTCTGGCTGGCAACGCTTTGCTCATCGTCGCCGACAAAGATGATGAAGTTCTGATTGTGTACCTGACGGCGGTCGGAGATAGGCACCGTCAAGGAGCTGCCCGGGTTGGTGCGAGCGCGCAGGCCGATGTCGATACGGTCAACGCCGCCGCTAACGGTGCCGTCGGCCTGCACTAGCAGTGTGCCGTAGAAGTCGTCGCCATTGCGCTGGCTGAGCACCAACAGGTTGTCGGTGTTTAGCGACAGGTTATATTCCAAATTCTCTAAATCATGGTAGCGTATCTCTCCGTCGACATTGGCGGTGTTGCCGAGTTGGTCGAGGATTAGGAAATTGCGCAGCGTCACACGGTTGTTGTTGAACTCGATGCTGTCGTTGAAGAAATAGGTCACGCCGGTGACGTCGACCTTCAGCGCGCCGCCGTCAATGTATGCCTCGCCGAGGATGGTAGGCTGGTTCAGCTTGCCGCTGATGTCTATCTGTCCCTCAAGCTGTCCCTCGAAGCGGCTGCTGAACTCGGAAAGAAGCGGTGCGATGGTAGCCAGCTCGAAGCGGTTGAAGTCGATGCCAAAATTGATGTCGGGATTGTCCGTGCCCAGCTCAAGCCAGCCCAAGGCATTCAGCGTGTTGCCTCCTAGCTGCAGGTTGAGGGTATTCATCTCGGCATTCCATGTGCTGAGCAGCGACAAGCGTCCCAACTCCTGGCGGTTGAGCCTGCTGCTGTCGATGCTCATGTTGGCGTTGAAATAGGGGCTTGTGGCAAGGCCATAGAGGGAGAAGCGGCCATTCAGCCTGCCTTCGACGTCCAACGGGGTGTTTTGCAGAAACAGGTCGCTCAAAAGTGAGAGGCCGAAGTTGTCGAAATTGAGTTCCACGCAGTCGTTGTCCTTGTTCATCAGCTGCATACGTGCATTGATGTGCTGCTGGTCGCTCTCAAGGCTGAAACGGTCGGCCACGAAGGCAAACTGCGGCTGCATCTCGATGTGCATGCCATCGGCGCCGACCTGCCACTGGCTGTTGCCGACATTGAAATATGGCCGCAGCACGCGGATGTCGCCGTCGGAAAGACTGAAGAGCAGGTCACCGGTGGTGTGCTGCGTAGAGTCGCCCCACCGCAGACCCATCTCGGCACCGTCGCGGCTGCAGGCAAGCGAGACCACGGCCTCCTCGAACAGCTCGAAGTCGCCAACATTGACGGTCTGACTCTCGACCTCAATTGTATAGTTGCCACCGTGGTGACCGGTCTGAAGACCTATGCCACCCAAGTGTACCCCGCCGATGTCAAGCCAGTCGCCACGACCCACCAGGCGCAGCATCTCGGTGCTGTTGTAGGCTCCGTCGATGCGTGTGCCGCCGGCCACATTCAGCCCGGGCACAAGCTTCTGCAACAGACCGCTTTCATCGGTCCAGCGCAGATGGAAATTCATCGTGTTGGCAGCAATATCGACAAGCACGGCGCTGTCGGGCTGCTGTACCAGACCCAGCTCGGCAGGCAGCACGTCGTAACTCATGGACTGGAACATTACCGGCAGGTCGGAATACAGGAAGCGGCCGTTCACCGTGGCAGTCAGCGCGTCGCTCTCCAACTGCAAACGCTTGTCGATGCCGTCGGAAATGACATTGAGCTTCAATTCGCGCATCTTCATATCGCCAACATGGGTGCGATAGGCCACCGCACCGCCGGACATACCGTCAAGCTCGTTGCCCTTGAAGTTGGCCACCAGATGAGTGCCCATGTCGCCGTACTGCTTGGATGTCAGCCCAAGAGCCTCTGCATCGAGGTGGTTGAGCTGCAGGTCAACATGGTATCCGCGCAGGCTGTCGGCCAGTTTAAT
>JAEEGL010729243.1_pt1 | contig 12136 bp, 11 predicted proteins | sample 9134231 | NCBI WGS metagenome assembly JAEEGL01 (sample SAMN16246548, study PRJNA631951) | gut metagenome | biome: gut microbiome; feature: rumen; material: fiber-attached | host: Bos | place: Iran: Karaj | collected 2018-10
ACTTGACTGCAAAATTACGAAATATAATCGAAATAATGCATATTTTTTCAAACTTCTTGTTATTCTCGCATATTTTTGCTAATTTTGCGATCGAAAACTATCAGATTACGCAGAATAGTCACTCACCAGTCCCTATGGCATCTGAGGTGATTATGCATAAACCTCTTCTTCTTTATGCACCACTTCCAATATTGGGGCATCAAGAGCCTGTTCAATAGACACAAGCGTGTCGATAGTAAAATTATGCGTGCCTCGCATCCATTTACTAATTTCGGCCTCTTTCTTGCCCAATTGCAGAGCCAAGTCCTTCTGTTTCAGACCCTTTTCTGTCAATATCTCATGAATGCGGTCCACAATTTGGAACGACAGTTCCACTCTTTCTCTCACCTCTGGATTCACCGCCTTGCGACGAGCCTCTAAAATACTACTCCTCTTCATTACGTGTAAAATCTAAATTTCCTATTATTTCTTTGTCAACCAAAACCAACGAGCCATCACTCATACGCGATGATATAAAACGACTCGTATCAATCAGAAGTTTCACATAGGGAGCGAGTTCTTCGCTTTCCTGCCACTTGGCAGTATCCTTAATGCCCCCGTTTCCGAACACCAAAAATTTGTCCGTCAACCGCAAACAATACAGGCGCACCTTGTTACCTATGTCTATGGGAATTACACCCACGCCATCGCCATATCTGCCTTCTGGACGGAAATATCTTTCCAAAGCCCCTGTCTCGGCAATCTTATCCATCCATGCGATGATAACGTCAATCTCCTCATCGTATTCACATCCAATGGGGAATTTCTCGAAGAAGGATTCCAATTCCGTCAACTCCTTGCCATCCAAATGAATGCTGTAGAAGTTCACTTTATCGTACTCTTCAACAAGTTCAATCCTATAATGTTGCTCAGCCATTTCTTAACTTTTAAGTTATCTCGCTGCAAAGATAGGAACTTTTTTTGAAACCTCCAAATAATTAACTTAAAAATTAAGTTTTCTCCAACGATTTTGTTTTACTCTTCCCTCAGACATCAGACTTCAGCCATCGTTCAGTCCCATCCGCTGTCATCATTATTTTCCATATAGCGGCTCATGCCGTTGTCGTCCATATCATCCTCTGACGCAGGGTCGAAGCCACGCATATTGTCAGGCTCATGGGGAGGACGCCCCTTTCCATCATATTATGTCTTTTCTATTTCTATTAAACGCAATCAATCACCATTATTCCTTTCTTGCCTTTCTTTTTTGGCAATGGTGCGGCACAAGCCTAAAATAGCTTTATATTTCTCAGTCAGCTCATCACCGTCCTCACCTAAAGAGGCAATGGCTTCTATAATCTGAGCTGTGGTTTTTGCAAGCGTGAATAAGATATCATTGGGGCCAAGATGATACTGGGTTACTCCATTGACGATAACCCCCGTCATCTCTTTCGACACCTTCTCAGCCATTGCCATTTCATGGGCGTTGGCCATTATAAATTGATCCATTTTGTCTGTATCAGCCATATACTTATCGTATGCCTGACGCATCTCTTCTTCAAATTTCTTCTTTGCCATTATTGTATCTTATTTAAATTATCATTCGACGCCATATGTTGTGGTTATCACTCGTCATCTTTTTGTTCTTCCTTTGACATTAGTCGCTTCATCTCTTCCTCAGGTGGCAGCAGTTCTTTCAGCCTCAGAATCAGCTTTTTGCAAATCGGTAGTTCCGACTACCGAAATGGTTTCAATATCTTTCCATGTCTCATAGAAGCGACGCATCAGCTTGATATTTTCTTCAGAGAAACCCTTCAAGCCAGGAAGTTCTGATTTCAGCTGTTTACTGATTGTTCCTATAGCGCCAGTTCCCCAGTAGCCTTTGCGTGAATGCTCAGATACATAGCGACCAATGCCATAATACAGCGACAGCTGCTCCTGGTTAACCATTTGGATAGCACGAGCCTGACTTTGCAGAATGGCAGCCTTAATCGTTTTCACAGCACTCCGCAACTCCTGTGTTATCATTTTGTTATTATCTTGTTCCATATCGTTTGCAAAGTTACTACTTTTCTATCAATAAAGTATGCAAAATCCGAAAAAGTTACGCTGCAAATTGTTTTTCTTTTGGTATTCTCATTTTTTCTTGCTACCTTTGCACCCAGCATCAAGAGCAGTCATCTTCGGATGGACTCACCAACCGAGTTTTGGAAACCACGGTGGTAAAGTCACGATGTGGATAGTTAATTGTTAAACTTCAAAAACATTCCAATTATGCAAAATCACATTTATTACATTCGTTATGCATTGCGATTTGCTGATATGCAAATCCCAGAGTTAGTAACCGTTTTCAACTCCCAAGTCCAGAACCGGGGCTGGTCCTCCATGCGTGCCTATCATGATCAGGCACTCATCGACGAGTTCCAGCGTCGAGGCATCGATACTTCCGCTATTACTGATGGGAACAGCATCAACTTCGCCCATCCCATCATTTACGACCTACAAGAGAACAAGCTGACCTTCATCAGCTAATTCCCCTATATATAATAAGGTACTCCGCCCCTATGCCGTCTGCTCTGGCATTGAGGCGGAGCTATTTTATCTCTACCGAACCATCTGCTTTCGTGCGCAGCATGCCGGCCTTTTCGGCAAGTTCCAGTTCGCTTGATATCTCCTATTTGTTAGGTTTCCCCTCTTCTACCTTCAATCCCAGGTGATAGTAGTCTGAAATGCGTTGCAGGTCTTCTTCCTTCGTGCCATTGCTGATGTTCGAGTAGATATACCAGCCATCGCATTCATGCTGCCAAATACGACCAGGCATAGTGGGACGTTTCTTTTTACCTACGAGGTTATAGCCATTACCATGCTCAATACCTACAGCAGGGATGCGCTCCAAACCGATCTTACGCAGAGCATCAATGAAGGTGTCGATAGCCTGACGATGCCAGATGACTGTGCCGTCAGGGAAGGTGACCCGCATACCCTTCGTGGTGTTCTCTATGTGCTTTGTGGGCTCATGTGGTTCCACTTCCGTTGGTTCCTCTTCGCTCTTTACAGGCGTACTGCTACGAGGTGTCAGCGTCTTGGCACCCATAATCTCACTAATCTTTGTCTTACGACTTAGCGCAACGCTGATAGGCTCACCTGGATGATACTCCACTACGAGCACCAAATCACGCTTGATGGGTTCCAAGCGTGGTGCGATATCATTGCCCAATGCAGGCAATATCTCTTCCTTGATGATACCCTCCTCCAGTTCCTCCACTTGCTGAAGGACATCCTTGCTCAGCTTCACTCCCACTTCGCGAGATTTCTCTATGATGCTATAAAACTTTTCAAGTTTCGTCTTAATCTGTTTTGCTTAAGATTTCAACTTTAATCTTTATACCTAATTGTTTAGCAACTCTTTCAAGAAAGCTCTTTTTGCTCTTTGTTGGCATGTGTGTACAAACGAACCAATGTTTATCCAATTGCCTCATTTGCAGACGATAATCTTTATTTGGAACTACCAAAGGTAATCCCTCTACTTTTACATTTGGTAAAGCGGCAACTCTCTCTGCACCAAGCTTCTTAATACAGGCAAGAAAAGTTTCCGTAGAGTTCTTTTCTTGAATCTGCTTTCTATTAATAGTCACACGTAGCACTTGTGCTGGTGACTTTTTCTTTCTTTCTTTTTTCTCCATAATACAATTTATGTTCGTTCTATAACACTTATTTCATCGTCACTCAAACTATAAAGATGATATACAAGACTATCGATTTCAGACTCCATTGAAGATGTGTCAGAAAAAGAATCTGCCTTTTTGGCAATCATAATCTTTTTAGCAAGTTCTGCTAATTGTATTTCTTGATCATCAGTACAAGAAGGAATAGGAAAAGAGGCAAGTTCATTTATTTTGAATTGAGGGAATAAACCTCTTTGTAGTTTTCCAAACTTATGAGCAAACCAGAATGATATTGGTTTAGAATTCAAAACCGCTAATAAATATAGTGGATTACACCTTATATTAATAATGTTCATTGAGTTTCTGTCATTCAAAATGACTTCATCAGTAAAACATGCATTAATACAATAAGGTAGTTTTGAAGGTATTTGCCTAACAAGAATACGCGGTGAAGAATACAATGCCCAATTCTTTCTTGGAGCTGCAAGATTCTCTCCATATTTTAAGTACTCCTGTCTTTCCCAGGTTAATTCATATCTCTTTACATCATTTCCATCAATATAAGGGAAATACGATTCGTCTAATTGAATTTGAGAATGGTAGACTCTTTCTTTCTTCATTGCTTCAGTTTGAGTAGGGAAACCCTTTCCAACTTCATAAGCCTGAAGGCCAGCTTTTACATCTGACATGCAGTTTAGCATTTTAGAGAAGCCTTCAATCTTATCAATAATAGAGATATATTCATTGCTTTTGTACAACTCTATATTTATGATATAATCTTTATTAGACAAAATTCTGTCCTTTGTAGTTTTCGATATGGTCTCTATCTTATCTACTTGGATGGCCTCGTTTAGCAGAACTGTTGAATCACCATTAGAGTTACTAAAAATCAAAATACTACTATCAACATCAGCATTTTCAAATACTTTCTTATAAAAATTAGTAATCTTTATATTGGACTTACTGAGGATATACTTTCTAAAGTCTTTATTTGTATTGATTGTCATCCAATTATTTGGAATGATAAAAGCAAAAATCCCCTTCTTATTAAGTAGGTATACACCTTGTTCTACAAACAAATGATAAAGGTTAATCTGATATTTTGCTAATGCGAACTTCTTATAATAGATATCCTTATCTTCTTGCCTCATCCCTTTCTCCTCGCTATTCCTAGCAAAGACATATGGTGGATTGCCAATTACAATATCAAAGCCCCCCTTAGAGAATACATCATAGAACCAAGTATGCCATAGCATGAACTGGTCATTTCCTGAAAGGTCTAAACTACCAAAATCAACATTGATTCCTTGTTCATTTAGTTCTTGTATGACAATATCCGTAATTCCTTTACGCAGAACTTTCTTTTCATTATGGTTTGGACAATTGTAATATTTGTCAAGCTTATCGCGTAGTTGCTGACGATATACATCAAGCATGTTATCGAAGATTGTAAGCATTCCAGTCTCGTCTGCTTTCTTTTCTGTCATTGTCGACAGATCAACACCTTTATACTGCTCCAACAGCGAATTGCCTTGCATAATCTTGAAGTCGAGGTTGGGCAATGCCTGGGGTGTTTCTTCGTCCACAATAAGGGAGAGCCAGAAGCGGAGGCGGGCAATGTCAACGGCACCACGCTCGATATCAACACCATAGATATTCTGCTGGATGATGTGTTTCTTGATTTCTGCGGCTTGGTGCTGGCTAATACCTTCAAGGGCTGTACGACAAAGGAAGAGTTCCTTCAGCAGACCCATTGGGAACGCACCTGAACCAATAGCAGGGTCGCAAATCTTTACGTCTTTTAATCGCTGGTCAATATCATCTGCGATGTTACCAAGTGTGGCTGCATCGTGAGTAGTTACGAACTGACGGATTGCTTCTTTCGTTGACTCATCATCAACATCTGTCTGGAGACAGGCAATAAGACTTTCGCGGCACATATAGGTCACGATTTCCTTAGGTGTATAGAAGGCGCCTTTGTCCTTGTTGTCTTCCAGCAAGTTTTCAAAGATTCTACCAAGCATCTCTGGGTCAACGCCAACCTCTGCGTCGTCAGGATCGTTCTCATCGATAGTGAAATTATAGCTGCTGAAGAAATCGAGCATCTGCTGCATGTATTTGGCAGGCAGAGGAAAGTTGGCCTCGTCTGAAGCATCACGCTCGAAAAGTCCACCATTCAAGTATGGTGTGCGAAATTGTGGTAGTTTCCTCTCATCCTCGCTATTGAGGTCGTTAAAGAGCGCTTCCAACACGTTATCAATAAAGTGGTCTTTATCATTACATTGAGTAAAGAGGTTCTGAATGAACTCTGAATCGCCAGTACCCCAAGGCTCACCTGCACGAACGCCTAACCAGCCTTTCTTCTGTAGGAACTGTAGGAATACAAGCCGTCCCATCAGTTTCTTCACATAGTCACGCACAGCCTTTTCAGGATTCGCAAAGGTGGCAAATTCCTGCATAATATATTCGCATGGTTCGTTCTTCACTTGCTCCTCCCACTTATTGTTTACCTTCACCATCCGTTTGCCTGTGATGAACTGAATAATGTCCTCGTAGTTCTTCTTGTATTCATCAAAGAACATATCGCTGACAGCATCCACAGAGAATGCTTTCGTCAGGTCTTTCAGTTTCTGTGAACTATTTTTCAGCTTCTCAAACTGCTGAATGGCCGTGCGACTGCGATGACCCTCACCAAGCAGATAGGTGAAACGTTTGGCATCCGTCGATTCCTTCTGATATGTTCCATCGTCGGCAAACGTCCAAGCCTCGCTGACATACGAGAAACGCAACACACTTTCGTTCTTCCTGTAGCAGAACATAAAGGCTCCTGCATTGCCGTTGCTGCGCCAAGTCGTAAGCAACATATCGCGGATGCCTCTGCGGTTGCGCTCAATGTCAACGCTATCTGACAATTCCACTTCATAGATACTAATAGTCTGCTCATCACTTAGTGTAATCGTGCCTAACCAAAGGGCTTGCTTGGCAAACTGACTACTCGTATATACCGCTGATGGCGTGTTCCAAAACTTAATCCTACTGCCAAATATATCATGTAACAGGGTTTGCCAGTTCTGGCGATTGTATTTTGATTCGATAATAGGTCTGTAATCCATAAGGCTTAGTTATTTTGAAATGATTCTGACAGTATGATAGTAGCATCAGATTCCTCTTCTGCATGCTGGCTTTCGCGATAATAGGTGTTATATTTGTTGGCCATATCAAGCACCTGTTTTAGGGCATCCTCGAATGTCAGTTTGGCCTTACTGCCTCCCTGACGCTGCAGGTCTTTCTGAATACGCTGCAATCGCTTAGCGATATAGGTGATGGTTCCTCGCTCTGCCAATTCTTTCAACTGGATAATCTTCAGGCGTGTGTCACCATCATCAATATGGGGCAGCATGCCATTCAGCAAGCTGACAGCCGTAGTGACCTGTGCACCAAGATTGCTACGCTGGTTCTGATTGGATTCTTCGTCTTGTATCTCCTGTTCTTTCGACTTCTTGAAGGCATTCAAGGCCTTCTCCACATGTTCGTGATGTTGCTCCAATCTTGGCACAGCTTTTTCTTCTGGCTTGGCCTTGAAGTAATTCAGGGCATCCAGTACAGACAATTCTCGTGTCTGCTGATTATTCACCAAATAGAACAACTTGCGGAAATTGGTCTTGAGGAATACCAAAGAGTCACCAGACAGCGTAACGCCATCCAATTCACGAGGTTCGCGACCTGTACGACTTCTCAATGACAGTCTTTCTATGCGCTTATATTCCTTGCGGTTCTGCTGATAGAGTGCTCGTAGTTCCTCATAGAAAGGCAGTTCCAAATTACGGTCTTCCTGTTCACGCTTGATGCTCTCTTTGAAGAGTTTGTCAAGGTCGCGATCAATGATTTCCTCAGTAGAATAAATCTGGTTGTCCTCGCCAAAGGTGGTGTGGAAGGTCTGAATCTTACTCAGGGCTATCTGATTGAGCTTGATTTCCTTGTTACCTTGGCGTGAGGGATAGAACACATAATTATAAATGGTGCCGGCAGCAGAGCCGATACGGTTTACACGACCTATACGTTGCATCAGTCGAGTAGCATTCCAAGGCGTATCGTAATTGACAATGATATTCGAGCGATGCAGGTTCACACCCTCTGCCAACACATCTGTTGTGAGGATGATGTTATAGTCGTTCTTCTTCTGTTTCCAGTTGGCATCGAAATTCTCGCGGATGGTCTTGAACAACTGACTGCGATTCTGCGAGGAAATTACCAAAACATCAGGACGATTGATACGACGCTGCAAATATTCCACAGTATCAACAGACTCAGAGAATACCACTATCTTTCCTTCCGGGTTACGTTCTTTTTTGAAAAGTTCGTGCTTCAGTAGGTCTTCAAACTTGGCAAATTTCGAGTCGTCATCATCGTCAATGTATTCCCATTCCAGCCACATGTCATCGAGCAGTTTTTGGTCGGCCCTTAACTGTTCGATATAATTCTCGTCAAAGTGTTCACGTTTGAATGAGGCATTCTTGGGATTTACCTCAGCCTTTTCGTTCATCTTCTGCTCTATTTCTTCCTCACTCCATCCGGCCTCTATCAATGCGTTGATATCCAAGTCTGGGGCAATGAATATCTTGTCATTCTCCCACATGTCTATCATGTTTTCATTGGCCTGACGGAAGGCTTTCAGAGATTTGGTGAAAGCGTGGAAACTACTTTCCAGACGCTTTACCAGTCCGTTCTTGCGAATACCAGCCAAACTACGGCTGATAATCTCTGCATTGTCATAGAGTCCAGGTGCTGCATCAGGTTTCAGATAGGCAATGGCCTGATAGCGGGCATAGGTCAGTTCTTTGTCGAGGATGTGCACCGCCTTCTCAAAAAGGTTTGCCAAGTGGTCGTTCAGTTCATAATCCTTTTTAATGGGTTTGTCCACTTTTGGGAAACCGTTCACATCCTTGTTGTAGCGGGCGATGTCCTCAATATCAGTCCTCGTTCTGCGAACGGTCAGCGGCTTGATGACTCTGTCACGAACCCTCTCTGCCAGTTTCTTAAACTCTTTCAAGTCGAAGTTCTCCTGCTTGCGGAACTTACGGAACTCAACTACCAATGGCGAGAAGAATGCCGTTAAGTTAGGCACACCATCAATGGTACAATGGCGAGGGTCTTGGAACATCAGTATCTGGTAGTAAATGTCAGCAGGCGTATTGTTCATCGGCGTTGCTGAAATCAGCATCACCTTCTTCTTATAGCCAGGAATATAGCCAGTCTCTACGCGAGGCATCTTGCAAATCTCCTGCAACTGATTGAAAGCACCTGTAGTATGATTGCGGAATTTATGTGCCTCATCGACCAACACCAAGTCATATTCGTCAGCATTCCAGACGTCGTAATTGTTGTCGTCAAGCACTTTCGAGAGACTGCCATTGCTTACAAAGCAAGCATACTTTTCGAGTCCAAAGTCATGGAAAGTCGTCTTCCAGTTCTGTTCTACGGCTGGTGGGTAAACAACAAGTATTTTCGTATGTTCTGAGCCATTCTCAATCAGGAACTTCTTGGCTATCATCGTAGCGATAACGGTCTTTCCAAGACCAACGACATCCGCAAGGAAGAAACCGTCATAGCGTATCAATTTCTGATAACCCTCTACGACGGCATCTGCCTGATAGTCGTATTTGCTATACCCTTCAGGCATATCGAAAGGATCATCTTGGTCAATAGCTAATACTCTGTCGCTGAAATATTCCATCAGCATCTTGATGTACAATTCGTATGGAGTTACATCGCCTTTCAGATAAGTCTTATCAAGTGTTCCCTGATAGTCTTCTGCATTGATAGGAACGTTCTTGGCCTCTTCCCATAGCAGTTCAAATTCGTTCTTGGCAAACTGCACATCATCGTAACGAGTCAGCTTCACATTGAACTCATATTGTCTGTCCTCGCCTATACCCAAACCATTGCCACTCAGATTACTACTGCCTGTAATAGCTGCGCCAAAACAATGCTGATTATAGTTCTCAGGATAAAGTATATAGAGTTTGGCATGAATTTTCTTGGAGGGGTGTGCACGTAGTTCCAGTTTACCGTCTATCAAGTCCTGCACCATCTGGAGCATACCGTCTTCAACCTTCTTGGAATAGCGGGACTGCTCTATGTCTTCTTTCAATAGGCGAAGGCATTCTTCTTTCACTTCTTCCTCTGCACCAAAGAATAACTCTCCTTTTTGGTTGGCCCTGGCGATATACTTATCTACATCGATACCAATAAGGATTCGCACTTTGTTGATACCATCGAGGAAAGGACGCAAGGAAAAATAGCCTGATGCACGAAGGAAACCCACCACAGCATCAAGGTACTTCACTTGAGGGTTATTTTCAAGAATACCCTCAAACTCATTCATCAATGTGTTCCCATCTCGGTTAGTAAAGAAATGGGAAGAAATAGGTATGTCTGACATATCTACGCTATAGTTTTAGGCGAAAGAACTATCGTTCGGAAGATGTGGGAATCTAGAACCAAAAAAAATAGAAAAAAGCGTGAATCAGCCCTTGTCTACTTCTTAAGGTCCTAGGAAAACCCACATTGTCAGACAAGTCCCGTCCACGCTATCGCGTAGACGTTTGTACTTATTCGAGACAATGTTCATTAGAGTTTCCTAGGTTCTAAGAAGTTCCGAATATAGCACTAACGCTATTATTTACCAACGAAAATCATACCGGCACCCTGCACTCAGGGAATCAGCCTTAGCTTGCGTCGTTTACGACGATTAGCCGATACTTGTGTGCAAAGATACGAAAAGATTTCAATATTGGGTCGATTTTTCCTGCTTTTTTCGAAAAATCGCTCAAAAATTTGGAAATCTCAGAAAAAGTTCCTATCTTTGCAGCCAAGAACAATGGACGTGTTCCATTTATTGGGATTGGGGTGTCCCCGATCGGAAGAGTTGTCAGGTTCGTGGCGACTCTTTTTTTTATGCCTGTTGGGATGGATAGATTTTGAGCCCCAAAAGCTTTCCATCCTCCATAAATATATTGGGGGCCAATACGTCGTAGGCTAGATTGACCGCTTGTGGATTCAGTACATAGCGAGTCAGTGGATAGGCTATCAGGTCGGCAATCTGCAAACCAGCAATGTCTTCTGACTTCCACTTGAAATCAAGGCTGGTCATATGGTTCTTCATTCGTTCTGCTGTAACCCAATAAGTGCCTTTGTCCAGAAGTTGCTGATAATAATTCATAAGGTTCTTATCCTCTCGTTTACCTCTACGCTCCACAATGGCAGAAATTCGGCCTTGTCCGTCTGGGCACTGGTTGTCAACACAGAAAATGGCGCGTTCGAGAACAAACGACAGCGACTGGCCATAGACATCGTTGAAACGTCCAAACTGCCGAATATAGGGCTCTTTCAGGATAGAGCAGCTGACAATAACATACACGCCACGTTGCCCCAGTAATTGGTTGATAGCTTCGTAGAAACGACGCTTTACGTCAAGGTCGAACAATACCTCGAAGCCGTTCTGACACTTACGAATGTCACGTGAATGGAGGATTATCTGACGATCACCCCAAAATTCGTGCTTCAAGGCACGCACCTGCTCTTCAAGCTGCGACACGAGGTCGTCACGCACAAGGATGCCACATAACGTAAAGATAGGAAATGTGGGGCTGAACGTTTCCAAGTTCTGATCTCCACATTCATCTATGTACAGATGGTAGTTGCTTCTGTTCTCTGCATTCATAACACCTGCAAAGATACGAATAAGTGAGCAAAATGCAAAATAAATTTCGAATTATTTTTATCCCGGCATTATAACCGCCCCTTATCATTGCAACGCCACACTCCATACCTTCAGGTTGGAGAAGGGGCTCTAAATCTCGCAGCGCGAAAAGATAGACATTATTTTTTATATTGCAAAATTTTTGAGCATAAAAAACCTCGCTGGGCTTCACAGCAGGGCGAGGAATAATACTAATTTTATACCTTAAAATTGTTTGAAACGAAATCACGAATCTCACGATTGGTGAAACCAAAACTATAAATAACCTATTTTGAAAGAGAAATAACATTTCCAATTCTCACCTTACTCATCGCCATCCTCCTTTTCTTCTTCCATCCTGCGTTCCAGTTGTCGTTCTATCTCTTCAATATGTTGAGAAATTTGTCCCCCAAGCTGGGGGATATTCTTACTCTTTTCCATACCCCAACACTTTAAAAGCATTTACAAGTGTAGATTCATTCTCGTCCCAACGCTTTTTGAGGGCATCAAACTGCTGGCTCATCTGCGTGAGGGCTGACTGATAGTCTATCTCTGTATCTCTATCCACAAACTCTATATAACGGCTGGGAACAAGAGAGAAACCTTTCGGCTCACCAGTAAATACCTCATTTCTTGAGGAATAGTTTCGTTGCTCAGAGGAGTAAGAAAATATTTATCATAAAAGTATTTTTAGTTGTAATCCTCCACAGGTCGTGAGATTCGTGGAGGTTTTTTGTGCTCGAAAATTTTG
>JAEEGL012901426.1_pt1 | contig 12136 bp, 8 predicted proteins | sample 9134231 | NCBI WGS metagenome assembly JAEEGL01 (sample SAMN16246548, study PRJNA631951) | gut metagenome | biome: gut microbiome; feature: rumen; material: fiber-attached | host: Bos | place: Iran: Karaj | collected 2018-10
AAGGATAAAATACTGATGTAATTTTTGAGTTTTAAACTTAATTTTCACTAAAGTTTACATATTCGTTATAAGATATAAAATATCACTCAATCATCACAGGTGCTACAAATATAATAATTTTTTTTTATTTTGCAAGTTTTTTATCACTTTTTTTATCTAGGTGCTACACTTTATAAAAAATATAGTTATCAACCCTAAAAAAAAGTCTCTCCAAATTGAGAGACCTTTAAAACATTAAATTATATATCATCTTCAGAAACTTCATTTCTGAAATTCACATCATATACTCAATAATCACATCAACATCATCATCAATTTGATGATGCTCTTCTATAATAAGTTGCTTTATCTTCTGGTAAAGTTCTTCATCTATACTTTTCAAACGCTCATCACCAACTATCACATATTAAAATATGTTTAGCTCTTTCTTTTGGTAATATGCGGAAACATTTTGTTCATTTCTTAGATATGAAGAATTCTCAATACACCGCACTAAAATCTCATTCATCAAAATTTAATTCTTTTCTATCGATTTTTTCAAATCTTACCTCAGGGGCTCTGCTTAAAAACGATAGATTTGGTTCATACTTCCCATATTTGTTCATCAAGAATTTTCAATTTGATAACACGATTACTCAATCCATATCAGCAAGATAATATTTATTAAAATCTCTTGTGTATACGGTAGAGCTTAGTCATGTAACTTCCTTCTTCTCTGCATGTCATTCTTCATTTTTTATCCATTTTTCAGAAAATTCTACAGATGGATCTCGAACCAATTCTGCATTTTCTCATAGTCTCTTTTCTTCTTCACTACGATACAATCAATATTTTTTTGATTTTAAATCCACTGTTACTGAGCCATCATTATCCTTTGATACATAATATGCTTGATAGTATGGATTTTCCAAAGCATCATATAATCATTCATTCACTTTATTAGTAACTTCTAATAAAGAATTTTTACTAGGTTTTACTTGTAGTTTTACTACTTCTTGATTTTTATTTTTCATTGTTACAATAGATAATAATATAAAATTATAAAACTGTTTATAAAACTGTTCATAAATCTGTTTTTGAATGGCTTATTGCTACTACATTTCATGTTCATGGTTGAAAACATGCTACAAATGGAACTTTGTGTGAATAAGCATCTGACAATGCAGTCAATATTGCAATTGGTCATCTTCATGAAATAAATACTGGTTTTCAAGCTGGTACTTCTGGCACAACTAATGAATTAATTGTAGATTGAGTATCGATATTTGGATTATCTAAACTAAAAGTCACTTCCGTTCTATCTTCTAATTCCTTAACATCGAATTTTAGATCTTTTCACTCTCATGATCCACTCATTTCAAATCATGACACTGGTAAAGTTGCATCAGGTCATCACTGTGGATATTTTACTGCGACATTTACTGGATGTAATGCATGTGTAATTGTGGCCAATAACCATCATGGGCAAGCTCAATCAACCGTTACCACATCATTTTTACCCAAACTATTTTTTACTCCAGATTTATTGATAATTCCGAATACTCTTGGTAAATCATCAGGTTTCCAAACTAAGCTCATTATTTCTTTTCAGTTTGGCAATTTCACCAACTGTTTCTCCATTCATATTACTTTGGCTAGTGTGTCAATTCTTAATACACCATCTTCACCAATAACTTCAGGTCAACCTCATCATCAACCTAATGTATCTGCTACTGCAACTGCAACTTTTTCTTTGATTTTATCAGTTGTATCAATTTTTCTAAATACTGGAGTTTCCTCCATATCTAGATTTCTCAAGTTTTTTAAATTCTCTTGATTTTTTTGATTCTCTAAGTTTTTCATTTTAATAATCAGTAATAATATAAATCAGTTTTTAAGATCTCTGGTTACATATAGGATATATAAACACATAACCAGATCTCCTAGATATAAAATATGTTAGAACTTATAAAGAACTCATGCTGTTGGAGTAATTTTTCACTCCTTAGCAATAAAACTCAACTGTACTCCAAATCATCCTCATAACTTCACATCAGCTTGTACACGTCCATAAAAATTTTTACTTAAATCACTGCTATAGAAACCTTGTGCTGCTAATGATAAACTTTCATTCAACTTTTTAGTGATTCAAAGTCTAACTACATCTACATCGTCTCATTTCTGAAAACAGTGTCACGCCCATGTATCAAAAGTCCATCATTTTCAAGCATCATATGTACATCATATAATTGGAGTAAAGCTATCTGCACCTGGTAATTTATCAATTTTCATATATTCTCCATCCAACATAACAGATGCTTTTCATATTTGTTTTTGCCAATACATATCAAGAATAGTTACTTGTGATGCTGGTGAGTCCATACTTTTATCAAAGTCATCTAACCTAATAATAGTTGTTCAAAGTCATGTTTTAAGATGATTAACATCAATACTTAGCATAAGTGCTGGTTTATCACTCAATACACTTCAAAGTAATGGTGTCACATCAGATCCTAATCGAACCATTCCATGTACATCAATATTTTTCCCTTTCTTTTCTCATTTTCCTTTCTTTTCTCATTTTCATTTAGTGTCATCATCTGGATCTGGTTCAATTCATGGTTTCTTTTCTCCATCAGCTCATTCTGAAACTCATTCTTCATTATTTTTCACCAATGTTCATTGAATTGCTGTTTCCCAATCAATTATTGTTCATCTTCTCTCCTCAGCTTTTGGTGCTGCTACCTCCGTAGACAAAACACCTTCATCTATACCACTCATACATTGAGCTGATCACTCTTGTGGTAATCATGATAATGCATAGAGTAAAGCAGCTGTTGGTAATACTTTTCATAATACTCAATACATTTTCTCTACTCATTGCATTCCTGTCATTTTCTCTTTCATTTTCGTAATTGTATAATTTAATATAAAATTATTTTTAAATCTGATTTTTATTTATTTTTTATTTTTATTATAAGGAGGCCTCCTTATATCTAATGGATATAAAACTACTTGATATCAAACTTTAATCCACACACCAAACCTTGAGTATCATCACCTGTGAACTTACCGTCGAATTTACCATTCAATCTTAACTGTATAAATCATGCAATTCATCTAGCTAAATAATGTGCATATTCTGTTTCGCTGATGTATGAATGTTTTCCAAAATCTACGAACACAAATGAATCTAATCTTCCATTCTTTCAAAATTTTTTTCAAAACTGTACCTTAGCAGCTATTGGGCTTCAGTTTGTGTTTAATGGATATGCAACAACTTTATAACTTCCATCTCACATTTTACCTCCGTATCCAAAACCAAATCTTGCTATGTTAGTTCCAGTTCATGTAAATGTATAATCTCATTCTAAACTGATTCATTTGTATAGACTTTTTGAAAGTGTGATCTTTCCACATCATTTACTTTCTAATGGACTATCTAAATCAATAAATCAAAAGAAATTTGTCTCTCACTTCTGACCCTTGAATAATGTTCATGATCAAACAACTCTATTTCATCGAAAAGCTTTTCATCATATTGAATATCACACTCATGATTCAATACTGAATTTAGTAGGACTATCTTTGACTGGTTCTGGTTTTCCCCCTTCTTCTGGTGAAGTTGGTTTATCTGGTAAATCAGGTTCTATTCCTGGTTTTCCTTCGATAATCTCTCCTACTCATTCAGACTCATCTTCTCCTAGATTAATAGCATCTCAAAATCAAATTTCTTTTGTTGATTTAGATGTTTTAGTAGAATCTGATACTGTTTCGACGAGATCTTTCTGAGTTTGTTCTAGTTGTGTTTGTGCACTCGATGTAGTTACTCCACAAAGAGATAACAAACTAATTAATGCAATTTTCTTAATTTCACTTAACCCTCCTTTATCTGCGTATGAAACAATACCATCATCGTACAATTTCTTTTCTAGTGTTTTCATTTTCTTGTTTCATTAATTAAACTAAAGTTTTTTTTGTCTCGTAAGCTTACTACGACCTTGTAAAAATAATTTTATTTATTTTTACGATTGTGAGATTATATATTGACATTGTGAAAAATATACCATAATGTGTGAAAAATTACATAAAGCTAAATTATTATATGATAACTAGACTTTTGATTGTTCAAAATTTTCAAAAAAAGTGCGATTTTTAATTTTCACACTTTTTTATGATAATAAAATTATTTTATTTTTATTAAGTATCATGAAATAGTTGCATCTCACGTACTTCTATGACCTATTCCACCAAACTCATGATAACTATCTGTAATTGGCTGTTCTTCTACTTTTACAGTAATATCTTTCTTTTCAACAATTGCTCAATTATATTGTTTCTTAATTTTTTCTACTCATTCTTTATCCAAACGAAGATTTATTCCATCAGGGACAAAAATTGATAACTGTTGTTTTAATTTAGGTGATAATTTATCTATTTTTTTCAAAATAACGTATATATTATTTAATAATATATCTGTACTTCAGTTATTTCCATAAATTCTATCCATTACAAATGTGAATCATTCTTTTTTTGGAGATCTTGGCAATAATGTTACTAATTCATCTGCAAAACTTCAGTCTCATTCTCTATGACTCGTTGTAATAAAGAATCTATCATCACAACCAAAACTTAAATCAGTATCATTATTACATCATTTGTTTTTACATCATAGACATTGTCTAATATTCTTTATAACAATATCTAAATCATTAGTCATTAAACTTATAATATTCTCTTTTTCCACATCAGCTTTTGTAAAAAAATAAGGAGACATAGATTCAAATCTTTCTTTCAATTCAGTATTATCAAAATATTTATCTATAATCTTATCCTTAAAATCTTCATACAATACTGTTAATTTATCTTTTATACCGTATAAGTCAGTTAATTCTTTATTAACTTTCATGATGTATTCATTTAGAGAATTAAATTCTTCTTGTGTTAATTTATTTTCTCATTTTTTTATCCCTGATTCAATGTATGTTAAATACGAATTTGATGAAACAATCAAATCATATTCTAAATTAATTCAGATTTTCTTTAATAATTCTAAATGTTCATTAGAAGGTTTACATAAATTTTCAAAATCTTGTATTTCCTTTGGTAAATTTTCATTTAAAATCTTATTTACAAAATTTAAGATTGCTGATATAGATTTGCATTCATTTTGTAATTTTTGTATATTATTTATATCGGTAAGATTATCTCATAATTCATTTGATAAATCAGATAATATTTTATTTTCTTCATCACTTAATGGTATAGCTTTACCAGATAATATCTGGAATTGCTTTGCTAATAATTTTCATAAATTTTTATCAATATATTTCTTAATAATTCTTTGTCTTTCAGAATAAATATCATCATCAAGTAAAGTCTTTATATTACCTTCTATTGTTTTTAATCTATCAGTAATTCAATTTGTATTTCATATTATTGTATTAGATTCATTCTCTTGTAAAACAATCTTATCATTTTCTTCAATATTTTCTAACTTATAGACACTATTACGCTCAGACCTATTGGATAAATATTCTCTCAATATGTATACTTTAGAATCATACATATATTCACTTGGATCAAAATCTTTTCAAGTTCTGAATTCACTTCGTTTTCCATCAAGTTTTAATGCTAAGAAATATCACAATACTGCAGATTTTTCTTCGTCACGCTCATGCATATTTGATAAGTAGATTGAATGCCACCTAATAGATTCTATATTTTTATTAGAAAATTCGGTTGGAATTTTTTTGATTCAAAATTTTTCTTTAAACAATTGTTTGATATTTTCTACCAAAATATTTTTTTCTTCTAACAATAATGAATTTACATCAATTTTTGTATCATTATTCAATTTATCTAAAAGCATTTTTATCCTCTCATGCATAAGTATTAATTGTCATTCTACATTATTATCAACTTTTTTTCATAGTAATTTGCATTGTCATGGATTTTCTCATAAAAACAACTCTACATTATACAATGGGAATATTTCTTTATAGAATAATTTTTGTTCTTCTGAATTTAATTTATTTAATAGTTCTACTACATTACGATAAATTGCTGGAGATCTTTCTAATAGAGAAGTAGAAACCTCATAAAATGAATTTATTAATTCATTTGAATCTTTTTTATGAGTATTGATAAATTTATTTATTCCTCATTTAATTTCTGTAAATGCTTTATTAAACTTATAGTTCTTGCCTAACTTATTAATTTGATAAATAAATTTTGCTAAACTTTCACTTTGTCACATATTCCATAATCATTTTTTATTTAATACTGCTAATAAAGCTATTTCTTCATTGTTAAGATTACTTTTATCTGATAAGCTCTTTTTTAAGAGCTCAAACAATTTTTTATAAATAAAATCTTTAATAGAATCTTTTTTATCTTCATTATTAATCAACCCTCTTATTGAAGATTTGATTTCATCTGATATCGTTTCATCATCTTCAAAATATTCAATAGCACTATATAGTCAAACAATATCAATCCAATTTTTATCGTTTATTTCATCTTTATTTTCTATATTTTTAAAAATCTCATCATGCTTGTTTGTGTAATCATTAAATAAATCTAAAATATTAAGAGATTTTTCCAATTGTGTTAAATTATCAAAATTTAAAAATTCCATAAAAAGTTTTTCTGGCGATTCGAAAACATCATCTAACAGTGTTAATTCATTTATTTTAATTTCTGGATACTTTTCAAAAATCATCTTTAAATAATCAGGTTCTGTTTCATTTAAGATTTTATTCAAAGAATTCCGTTCCTTATAAGTACTACCATTTTTACATTTCTCAGGATTGAAATCTGGATATTTATCAAGAAAATTTTTCAGATTTTTAGGATTGCTGTCTTGAGCTATACGTCACCATGCACTAAGTTCTTTAAATCAAATATTGGAATCTTTTTCTAAAATAATTTTTAAATTTTTTGGATTACTTATTCTTGCAATTCTTTTACAATCTCAAAGGCTTTCAAACTTAATATTATGATAATTTTCAAATATAATTTGTAGATTTTCAGGATTAGTCTTAGAAATACCATTCGCTCAAGAAACTAACTCATCTACCGTTATTTCAGGATATTGTTTAAAAATAATTTCTAAATGTTTTCATGATATTTTTATATCAGAAATACTAGAAAATAATTTTTCATATAATAAATTAAGTTTACTAATTTCTATATTTGGATAATGTTTAATAATTACATCTATAGGACACGGTTCACTTCAAATTGGTTTACCTCCATAATCAAAATCTTTATTAAAAATCATACCTAAATAAGGCTCTAAGTCTTTATATGTAATGTTTTTAAAATTTTTCATTATTGTTTCAAGTGCATGTGGTCACGTATTACTAAATCGGGCATAATTAATTCAAAATTTTTTAGCTTGCAAATACAGTTTCATCCTCTGTATATCCCAAAAAATAGTTTTTAATGGCTCATAATCTTTGCTATTTTTATATATTTTCAGTAATTCATCTAAACCATAGATTGATAAGTTTGGATTTTTCTTCAAAAATATATTCAAATCAAATTCCACAATTTGATGAAGTCTATCTCCAATACTTTCAAGTTCATCAAAAGTAGCATTAGGGTATTTTTCTAATAGGATTTTAAGATTATTTGATCCACTACTTTCAATATTATATCTTAAATAATCGATTTTACCAAATTCAACCTGTGGATATTTTTCATGGAGAAGCATACAAGAATTACTATGACGTTCATTCCAAATCTTTCACTTATTTAAAAAATCTTGGTTTTTCGCGACTTTTCCTAAATATTTAACATATTCATCCCATAGAATTTCAAAATTAATCTTTTTACGACTTAATAATTTTTCTATTTCATATTTATCTGAAATATTAATTTCACTTCACAGTTTTTTTGATAACCATTCAAAAAATTTTTTTGTTTCAAATTTATTCAATCATAAAATTTTTGAAATATTCTTCTTTTGTTTCTCAGTGATTTTTCACGTTTTATCTGCATAATCTAAAAATCACTCTGCCTGTTTTTGTATTTCTTCTTTAGACTTCTTTCTGATGGTCATTTTTTAAATTATTAATAACTAAACTTAATACTTCTTCACCAATTTAATAGGAATATCAGTCTTTCACAATGTAACATAAAACTCTCTCAGAGAACCTGAACACTGAATATCCAATTCCTTTCCAAGAACTTTCTTGATATACTTCACAAATGGACTAATAATTTTACTTTCCATCTGATTTTGTTGTCATGAAAAGCTAGAAGGTCAAAGTTCATTATTCTTCACTTCATGATCTTCAGATTTTAGTAAATAATAGAATAACTCTATCGTTGTAGTCGCAGATTTGATATCTTTTGAAGTCAAAACTTTTCAATTCACATAAACTTTATTTTTCACTCCATCAAAAAATATTCATTTCTGTTCTTTTGGATTGATATCAGTATATGATATAAATTTCTGTTGATTATCTTTATTAAGCATAACGTACAAATCTTTTCAGATTTCTTTTCAGATATTATGACCAATATCCTGCTCGATAACTATTCAATCTTTTGCAGGCATATCGAAATCATAAGTTTCACGGATCCTAATATCTGGATAATTATTTTTCATGCTATTTAATACAGTTTCCAATACATCTAAATCACTATCATCCTCGAAAATCACTAAATAATTTCCGCCATACTTATTAGTATAAATAGGAGAGAATCAAAATGTGTCCAATGATATTCCATTTTCTATACAAGCTTTCTGAAAATCATTCGTAATATCAAAATCTTGCTCCATACTATTATATGTCTTATTAATTCAATTTAATATATCAATCAACCGGTGAACATCTGAGGTCTGGAGTCATCTTCTGTAAATTTTTTCAAAAATATAGAGAATCTTGATACTCATGTTACTCAGATTCCTAATCTCAGTTTCATAATAATTTGATTTCTGCAATCATAATTTTAGTTGACTATCGATACTAGAAACATCCAGTTGTTCAAACCAATTCTGATATTTTAAATTAAAATATTCTAAAAACTTCTTTTGTCTAACAGCAAATGAGCTGTCTGATTTTTGTCATGTATAAACTATTGCCCAACAAATAGGCAAAGTTTCCATAGGAAAATTTTCTACATTAAATAATTCTGGCAATTGTTTTACATATTCTGAGCTTTCATCCACTTTTTTATAAGCTTGTTCATCTTTTAAATCTGTAATGTACACATAAGGATGAGAACCCTCGGATAAAGTCATAGAAAAAGCTGATCAAATATTTCAATCTTTAGCTATTATCGTGCATTTATGTGCTAGATTATTGATTTCTCTAAATAAATTAGAATTCTGAAACTTTTCGTAATCCTTCAAATTTTCACGAGAAAATTTTCCATTTTGATAATAAATTCCTGATACCAATAATGCCATAATAGTTCAGGTAAATCATTCTCATTCTCACTTTGAGGATTCTGAAACTACGCTTATCTCAAATCAATAATTCTTATCCGATAAATTTAGTTCACTCTCCAAAAAGCTTATAGCCTTCCCATATTGCTGATTAAATTTAGACATATCATAATCAAGAACCTCTGCTCCATCATACATTTTGACACTATCAAAAGTTATTCACGTCCTCTCGACCTTTCTAATTCAAAGATAACATTTTGATTTTAATTTTTGCATAATACAGATATGATCCGATGCAGAGCCGATTCATTCAGGGAATCGATTAAATCAAAAATGTCCACTAATTACAAATTCATATCTGGAAAAAAGTTCTTCTAAATTAGTTTTTAAATCTGGCTGAGTCTTATTTTTCATTGAAAAACTTTACAAAGATAAAACACATCAGTCAAATTATAATCAAAACTACAAAATTAAGCAAATTTTCAGCGACTTTTTCACATTATAATCATCATTCTTTTTCCAACCAATCATCAAATCTTCTCCTATATCTTTTTCTCTTTTTTCCATAAAACTTATAAAAGCTTCAGCATCTTTTCTTCCAGATTCAATATAAGTATCCAAAGCTTCGCCTCATGTCTTTTCATATTCTTCCTCAGTGGATTCTTCTGATTCTTCTTTTTTTTCTTCAATATCCTCTGGATCAATAATACCACGTGAGTTATTGTATTCTCTCCTAATCTCTTTTTTATAGTCTTCATCTAAATCAGTAAACCAATCAATATGTCTCCATAAAGCATCAACATATGTATCACACCACATATTTCATGTCCATCTTAATTTATTTGCAAAAACTTTTTGAGGAATGTATTCAGATACATGTTTTACAAATGATTTTGATTTATCATAGAATACGGTATCTGCTTTTATTTCATCACATACCATCTTCCAAACTTCATCCTTAGCTTTTTCTTTTAATTGTATCTTAGTTTCCTCTGATATCAAAGTTTTGTCTTTACATATTTCATAAAGAAATGTATACTTAGGAAAATATGGATAGTCCCATGAAGTTGGCACTCCTCCATCTGAAGCTGTATGAACTATTTTCCTCATCCAATGAATTTGATATGATGGTATTTTGGATAAATTTTCATATGATAAACTTTCTAAAAACTCCAAATCAAACTCTGTAAACTTATCTGTATCTATTGAGTGTGAAGCTCTCTCAATCTCAAAATTCAATTTTTTAGATTTCAATTTGTTTTCCATCTTAATTAATAAAGTCGATCTTCCACATCAAGTTTTCCCTCTTCTCCTTTGCTTTTTAAGAACGAACGCCAGATCATCTCTAGTATCTTGTTCTTTCCAAGATCTCCTACCGATTCTAGAATCTGGAGTTGATTCTTTAATCTTTAAAAATTCTAATTTTTTCATGGTGATATAGTATATATAATATAAAAAGTTTTTTCTTATATTTTTGTTTTTACATATAGTCCAAATCTTTTATTTCTTCCAAAGTTTTTTCTTCTCGACTCGAAGCTTGAACTTCTGCGATATGATAAGCTAATAAAATAAACATTATAAGTCTGGTCATTCCAATTCATCCTCAAATTGAGTATGGTAATTCTTTCTTGATAATACTATGATGGTAAGGTAATCAGATCTTTTCCATTTTACCAGATTTTTCTAACTGACTAACCAAAGATTTCTCAGATACACGAATTCACATCGAACTTAATTCGATTTTTCTATCATACTTTGCATCATACATGATTCGATCTCCATCCAAGCTCCAATCATCATAATCTGGACTTCTAGTTCCATGGACCTGTCAACTTTTTAACTTATCTCCTATTCAGATAATAAATACTGCTCCATAGTCTTTTGCTGCTAAATACTCTCTTTCTTCTGGATCCTTATCTGAATATTTATCTTCAAGTTCTTGACTTGTTATGAATGTTATTTCTTCTGGCAAATCTCTTGATAAATCTGGATATTTCCCAGATAAAATTTTACTCGTTTCTAAAAAACTTTTGTAGATACTATCAACTGTCTTTTTTAAATAATCAATCGTTCTATCTTCAGCCGTAATCACCTTTTCCCAATCATACTGCTCTACGTACATTGAATGGAGTGAATCTACTGTTTCATCTTTTCTAATGGCTTTCATCTCTGTATAAAGCCCTGTTCATGGTTTAAATCAATATTTTCAGAGAGCCATTCTTTTCCATTTAGCTAACGAATGAACTATCTCAAATCTTTCTCCTGATTTTTCAAATGAAACAGATTTTTCTACTCCGTTTAAATCATCTTGTAATCCAGAATCTGTTTTTACAAATAATGGAGCTCCCACTTTAATCAGACTTAATTCTTTTTCCAAAGATTTTTCAAAAGTCTGCTTTACTTCACTAATAGCTCTCAATTTTTCTAGATAACTCATTTGTTTCATTTTGATAAGAATTAGTATGTAAATTCATTTGTACGCCCATCTTATATTTAATAGATTTGTGAAAAATATAGAATAAGTTGTGAAAATTTTAACAAAATAAAAAAGCCGTGAGATATACTCACGGCCACATTTTAATCCTTTTTGATAGTGATTTCACGAGCCAAAGGAAAACTTTGTGGTAAATGCTTACACTCATGCAAATATAACACAAGTTCAGCGGCATCCTTCAGCATCTTTTTCGCCTTCCAAACAGGTACATCAGGGATAAAATCAGATTGTCCAGCTCCTGCCTCAAATCTAGATTCATC
>JAEEGL014222553.1_pt1 | contig 12136 bp, 8 predicted proteins | sample 9134231 | NCBI WGS metagenome assembly JAEEGL01 (sample SAMN16246548, study PRJNA631951) | gut metagenome | biome: gut microbiome; feature: rumen; material: fiber-attached | host: Bos | place: Iran: Karaj | collected 2018-10
ACAGGCTTTGCGAGCAGAACGGCGTAGGCATAACGGTAATGAAGGGCTTCGCCGGAGGCAGGCTCTTCGATCCAGCCCGCTCCCCCTTCGGAGTAACCATGACCCCGGTCCAGTGCATACACTACTGCCTTACCAGGCCGGCCGTAGCCGCCGTCATGTGCGGCTTCGACGACTGCTCCCAGGTGGACGCCGCCGTCCGTTACGAGGACGCTTCCGACGAGGAAAAGGACTACGCGTCGGTGCTGGCAGGGGCTCCCGCCCACGCCTACTACGGTCAGTGCACCTACTGCGGCCACTGCAGGCCCTGCCCAATGGACATAGACATCGCCATGGTGAACAAGCTCTCGGACCTCGCCTCCATGCAGCCCGAGGTGCCGTCATCGGTGAGGGAGCACTATGAGGCCTTAAGCTCTCACGCTTCAGACTGCATAGGCTGCCAAAGCTGTGAGGAGCGCTGCCCCTTCGGGGTAAAGATCGCGGAGCGCATGGTTAAGACCGCCGAGCTTTTCGGGAAATAAGGGCAGAACGGGTCTTCGCGGCCTCGCAGAGAAACAAAAATAGTTTTTGATTTGATGCCGCCGTGTGATATGATTTATTTGTGCGTGAAGCGGAGTTTTTGCGCTTAATAAAAGATCAATACAGCGAAAATACATATCGAACATCGAAAGGAGCTTACCATGGGACTTATTAAAGCCGCTCTGGGCGCCGCCTCCGGCGTTATGGCGGATCAGTGGAAGGAATTCTTCATCTGCGAATCCCTGCCCGACGGGGTGCTGGCCGTAAGGGGCACCAAGAAGAAGGGCAACAAGTCGACCAACAACGGCGACGACAACATTATAACCAACGGTTCGGGCATAGTGGTCGCCGACGGCCAGTGCATGCTCATAGTGGACAACGGCCTGGTGGTCGACTACTGCGCCGATTCCGGCGAGTACACTTATGACATGTCCAGCGAGCCCTCCCTCTTCGACGGAGGCAAGCTGAGCGCCAACATCAAGGCGGTCTTCCAGAACATAGGCAAGCGTTTCACCTACGGCGGCGAGCCTCCCAAGGATCAGAGAGTCTACTACTTCAACACCAAGGAGCAGTTCGGCAACAAGTACGGCACTCCCAACCCCGTCCCCTTCAGAGTGGTCGACGAGAGAGCCAACATAGACATCGACGTCAACGTCACCTGCTTCGGCGAGTATTCGGTCAAGATCACCAACCCGCTGCTCTTCTACACCAATGTTTGCGGCGGAAACGTGACCACAGCCTACACCATAGACCGCCTGGCCGGCCAGATGAGGAGCGAGCTCCTCACCGCCCTTCAGCCGGCCTTTGCCAGGATCAGCGAAATGGGCATACGCTACAGCGCGCTGCCCGGCCACGCCGATACCATGGGCACTGTGCTCAACGATGAGCTCTCCGGCAAGTGGAGAGACCTGCGCGGCATCGAGATAGTCTCCTTCGGAGTTTCAAGCATCAAGGCCACCGAAGAAGACGAGGCCATGATCAAGGAACTGCAGAAGGCCGCGGCATTTAAGGATCCCACCATGGGAATGGCCTACATGACCGGCTCCTACGGCCAGGCCATGCAGAACGCCGCCTCCAACGCCGGCGGAGCCGCCATAGGCTTTATGGGCATGAACGTCGCCCAGGGCGCGGGAAACAGCGCCATCAGCACCCTGGCGGGAATGGCTCAGCAGCAGGCTCAGCCGGTACAGCCCGCCCAGCCCGCGGCCGATACCTGGACCTGCGAGTGCGGCCAGGTGAACAGCGGCAAGTTCTGCGGCAACTGCGGAAAGCCCAAGCCCTCTCCCGCCGCCGAGTGGACCTGCGAATGCGGTCAGGTCAATACCGGAAACTTCTGCTCCAACTGCGGAAAGCCCAGACCCCGTGCCGAATGGACCTGCGAGTGCGGCCAGGTGAACAGCGGAAGGTTCTGCAGCAACTGCGGCAAGCCCAGACCGTAAAGGAGAACAGTCATGGCATGGCTTGAAAAGAAATATTGCAGCGTATGCGGCGAGAAGATAGCGTTCCTCGGCAACCGCAGGCTTGAAGACGGCAACCTCTGCAAGAACTGCGCATCGCAGCTCTCTCCCTGGTTCTCCGACAGAAAGTCCAGCACCGTGGCAGAGATAAAGGAGCAGCTGGCCTACAGAGAGGCCAACAAAGCAAAGGTCGCTGCTTTCGATCCCGCCAGGACCCTGGGCATCGATACCAAGGTCATGTTCGATGACGGGGCGAAGAAGCTGATAGTCTCTTCAGCCTCCAACTGGAAAAACGCCAATCCCGACGTCATCGATTACGGCGACCTGACCGGCGCCTCCGTTGACATAAGCGAAGGCCGGGAAGAGATCACGACCAAGAACGCTGAGGGCAAGTTCGTAAGCTATGATCCTCCCCGCTACAAGGCCAGATACGATATCTACGTCAATATCGACGTCGACAACCCCTGGTTCAGTTCCATGAGGTTCAGGGTCAATCCCTCCACGGTGGTGATCGACCCGGTGGTCAGCGGCCCGGGCGCGGCCCCCTTAAGGCCGGGAGCTTCGATGAACAACCTGCCTCCCGCCCACAGGATGGGAAGCGTCACCGTCAGCAAGGCAGATCCCAATACCGACCCCAAGTACGCAGAGTACATGAGGACCGCGGAGGAGATAAAGGACGCGGTGCTGCAGAAGGTGAACGAGACCTTAAGCGCCGCTGCTCCCAAGGCTGCGGTGAAGTGCCCCTACTGCGGGGCGACGACTGTTCCCGACAAGGACGGAAGGTGCGAATACTGCGGCGCTCCGATAGGCGGCTGAATTTCAAAAAGACTGAATATTCAACATTTATCTGATTTTTGATCCGGCGGCCCGTAAAGGGGCCGCCTTTCGCTTCCCTTCCTTGACAATGAAATATAGACATGTTAATATCGCTAAAATAAGTAATTACGCCGGCGCAAAAGCACGGCCGGCCTTAAGAAAGCGGCCGGAAAGGAAGAAGAATTGAACGATCAAGCGGCAAGACTGGACAGGATATTCCCGTCCGAATACTACGGAGATTTCAGGCTGTTCCTGTACAGCATAAGGATGAGATACGGGGCCCGCACCGCATTTATATTAAAGACCAAGGGCCCGGGCAAGGAGGTCAGCTACCGCAGGGTGAGCTACGCGGAGTTCTGCTCCGACGTGCAGAGCTTCGGCACCGCCCTGATGAAGAGGGGCCTTACAGGCAAAAGGGTCGCCGTGACCGGCCTCAACTGCTACCAGTGGGTGGTTGCCTATCTGGCCGTCATCTGCGGAGGCGGCAGTGCCGTCCCCCTGGACAAGACCCTGCCCTATGAGGAACTCTTAATGTCCCTTAAGCGCAGCAGCGCCGCTGCCGTCATATGCGACAGCGAGAGGATGCCCTTGGTAAGAAGAGCCGCAGAAGAGCTGGACAGCGGCGCCGTTATCATACCCATGAAGGGGGAGGACGGGGTCGACAGCCTCATCGAAGAGGGCAGAGTTTTAAGGGAAGCGGGAGACTTCTCCTACGACAGCCTCCCCATGGACAGCTCCGCGACCGCCGAGATACTCTTTACCTCGGGCACCACAGCCAACGCCAAGGCCGTCATGCTCTCCCAGAAGAACATACTGGTCAATCTCTACGACATGGGCTGCGCCGAAGAGGTCAGGTCCGACGACGTCAACATGGCCTTCCTGCCCTTCCACCACAGCTTCGGAAGCACCGGCCAGCTGGTCATGCTCAACGCCGGAGCCGCCACCGCCTTCTGCGACGGTCTCAAGTACGTGCAGAGGAACCTGGTGGAGTACAAGATATCGGTCTTCGTCTGCGTGCCCCTGCTCATAGAAGCCCTCTACAAGAGGATAATGCAGTCGGTGGAAAAGAGCGGCAAGGAGAAGACCTTTAAGAGAGCCCTGGCTCTTTCCGACGCCTTGCTCAAGAGGGGGATAGACGTGAGGAGAAGGCTCTTTAAACAGGTCCACAGCCAGCTGGGAGGCTCCTTAAGGCTCATGATAAGCGGAGCTTCGGCTCTCGACCCCGCGACCGCCGAAGGCCTTCGCCGCATAGGCATAGAGTCCCTCCAGGGCTACGGCATGACCGAGTCGGCCCCGGTGCTGGCCGCCGAAAACGTTGAAAACAAAAGGTCCGGCTCCGTGGGAAGATCCATGCCTTCAGTGGAGATACGCCTTGCCGATGTCAACGACGAGGGCATAGGAGAGATCATCGCAAGGGGCGGCAACGTGATGCAGGGCTACATGGACGACCCCGAAGAGACCGCCAGGGCCATAAGGGACGGCTGGCTCTACACCGGAGACCTGGGCCGCATCGATGACGACGGCTTCCTCTACATATGCGGCCGCAGCAAGAACGTGATAGTCCTTAAGAACGGCAAGAACGTCTATCCGGAGGAGCTGGAGGCCCTGTTCGAGGTCCTGCCCTACACCGCCGAGGTGCTGGTATTCGGCCTTCCCAGGCAGAGGGGCGACGAAAGCGACCCGGGCCTTTGGGTCAAGCTGGTCTACAGGCCCGAAGCCATGACTGATGAAAAGGGCGAGCCCCTGTCCCATGAAGAGGTCGAAGCCAGGGTAAGGGAAGACCTCGAAAAGATCAACGGGAGGATCCCCCAGTACAAGCAGATCAAGAACCTGATAGTGACCGACGAACCCATGATCAAGACCTCCACCGCCAAGGTGAAGCGCCGCGACGAGATCGCGAAGATCAGGGAGGAGATGGAACGGTAGGAGATATATCAGCCGGGATGCCGACAATATTTGTAGAATCATCAAACAATTGTTTTGCAGCTTCGCGGTTGACGGCTTCCTCCGCCGGTGCTATATTCAATCCATATTAATGATTTTGGCATAGGAGATACCGATGTTCAAAAGAAACGACCTTACCGCAGTTTTTTCCTGGTGGCGCCTCCATTGAAATAGTTCGATGGCAGGTCAGTTTGTGATGGAAGAGCGGCGGGCATAAGGCCCATAGTAAAGCTAAGCCGGGCGGCACAGAATGATCTGTGCCGCTCTTTTTATTTCCGCAGGGCGGCTTTATACTGCGGACAGCGCATGGGCATCGAGAAGCCCGGAAAGGAGAAACCATGAGCGCTATACCCTATAAAATTTACCTTTCAGAAGACGAGATGCCCAAGGCCTGGTACAATCTGAGAGCCGACATGAAGAACAAGCCGGCCCCCCTGCTCAATCCCGGCACCCTTCAGCCCATGACTGTGGAGGAGCTCTCCGGAGTATTCTGCACCGAGCTGGCAAAACAGGAGCTGGACAACGATACCCCCCTGATCCCCATCCCGCAGGAGATCTTCGACTTCTACAAGATGTACCGTCCCTCGCCCCTGGTGAGAGCTTACTGCCTTGAAAAGGCCCTGGACACGCCGGCTCACATATACTACAAGTTTGAGGGCAACAACACCAGCGGTTCCCACAAGCTCAACTCGGCCATAGCCCAGGCTTACTACGCCAAACAGCAGGGTCTTAAGGGCGTCACCACCGAGACCGGAGCCGGACAATGGGGCACAGCCCTATCCATGGCCTGCTCGTATTTCGGCCTGGACTGCAAGGTATTCATGGTCAAGGTCTCATACGAACAGAAGCCCTTCAGAAGAGAAGTCATGAGGACCTACGGCGCCGACGTGACCCCCTCACCCTCCGATACCACCGAGGTGGGCAGGAAGATACTGCAGGAGCACCCGGGAACCACCGGAAGCCTGGGCTGCGCCATCTCGGAGGCCGTTGAAGCCGCGGTCACCAGGCCCGGCTACCGCTACGTGCTGGGCAGCGTGCTCAACCAGGTGCTGCTCCACCAGAGCGTCATAGGCCTTGAGACCAAGGCGGCCCTCGACAAGTACGGCATCAAGCCCGATATGATCATAGGCTGCGCCGGAGGCGGCTCCAACCTGGGCGGCCTCATCGCCCCCTTCATGGGCGAAAAGCTCAGAGGAGAGGCCGACTATAAGATCATAGCCGTCGAGCCCGCGTCCTGCCCCAGCTTCACCAGAGGACGCTACTCCTACGACTTCTGCGACACCGGCAAGGTCTGCCCCCTGGCCAAAATGTACACCCTGGGCTGCGACTTCATACCGGCTCCCAACCACGCGGGAGGCCTCAGGTATCACGGAATGAGCACCATACTTTCCCAGCTCTACGACGACGGCTATATGGAGGCGGTCTCAGTCAAGCAGACCGAGGTCTTCGAGGCTGCCGAGCGCTTTGCAAGAGTAGAGGGCATACTCCCCGCTCCCGAAAGCGCCCACGCCATCAAGGTCGCCGTCGACGAGGCTCTCAAATGCCGCGAGACGGGCGAAGCGAAGAACATAGTATTCGGCCTTACCGGAACCGGTTACTTCGATCTGACGGCCTATCAGAAGTTCCACGACGGCCTTATGAGCGACTACATCCCCACCGACGAGGAGCTCGGCATCAGCTTCGCCAGGCTGCCCAAGGTCTAAAGGCAAGAGCCTGCCGAAAGCATAGGGACGGGGCCCGGATAAACCCGCGGCGGGCTCATAAGAAAACCTGCTGCAGTCGGGGCAGATCTCGACGCGATATGAACAGCAAAATTTTAAACCCTCAGAAACGCTTACAGTCAAAAAGGAGGAGGCCCTTCGGGGCTTCCTCCCTTTGCTTCTTGCATATTGTGATGAGCGGCGGTCTCAGTTCTTCGCCGAACGCTCCTTCCTGTACATCCCCACGTAGCCGGCGGAGAGCAGGCTTCCGATGAGGAAGGCGGCGAAGCACACATAGAAAGGCATGCGGGCGCTGGTGTCGTAGATGAGGCCCGCAAAAGCGGCTCCGAAGATACCTCCCAGAGAGCTCATAGCCTGGTAGAAGCCCATGACCGAATTGCTGGTCTCGGGGGTCGCCCTTGACGCGCAGAGGTTCTGCATGAGGGGGAGCCTTGCGGTATTTATGATGAAGAAGGCGATGTCGCAGACCGCGAAGGGCCAGAGGCTCTCGAAGAAGAGCAGGGACAGGCCGATGGGGACGGTGTTGAAGATCACTATCCAGATGAAGGTCCTGTTGGTGTCGGTCTTATTCATCAGGTACAGGCAGAGGGTGCTGTTTATGATCATTCCGCCTATGGCGATGGCTGCCTTGAATATGCCGTTGTAGGCAGACGACATGCCGAAGTGGTCCTTGATGTAGTAGTTGAAGACCTGCTCGTAGGAATTCTGGCCTATGGCGCAGATGGCTACGATGACGAAGAGGAGGCCCAGGGTCGGGGTGATGAACTTCTTCAGGTCGAAAAAGGCCGCGAAGGGGTTGGCGTCCCTGAGGCTCAGCCTGCGCCCGGGCTTGTGCTTGTATTCGGTGTCGTCCGCACAGAAGAAGTAGAAGAGCACGCCGCAGGAAGCGAGGCAGATTATCTGGGCGATGATGGCGGTCTCTACAGAGATCAGTCCCAGCATTCCGCCCACGAAGTAGCCTACGGCTCCCGCAACGTTTTGTATTGTCGCGTATATGGTCAGGTTGGAGCCCTTTTTCACCGGCTCGCTGACGTTGACCACGTAGTTGGCCATGGCGGTGTAGAGGGCCGCGATAAAGATGCCGCCGAAGGACCTGGCGAAGACTATCATGACCTCGGTCCGGGCTATCAGGAAAAAGACCTGCCCCACGGCGTAGCCCAGCCCGCCTATCAGCATAAGCTTTTTTGTGGGCACATAGCTGCACATCTTTCCCCAGAAGGGGCAGAACAGGAAGTTTACGGTCATCATGGACGCGAGGGCTATCCCGAACATGGAGCTGTCCAGGTTCCTCTCGACTATGAGGGTCGGGGTGACCGGATGGGCGAAACAGGAGGCCAGGCTCTGCAGCACCAATATGGCGAAGAATGGCAGCAGCTTCTTATCGATGCTTAAATTTTTAGCGTTTTCCACCAGAAGGCGATTCCTTTCCATTTTATTCTTTATGTTCCGTAGCATAATACTCCGAAAAGTGAATTTCTGTCAACAAAAACCGCCCCGGTTCCTTAAGAAAGAACGGGGCGGGGCTCTTCAGCTTTGCCGGCGCTGCCGGGCGCCGTATTTCAGCTTACTGATTCTTTTCCTTCCAGTCGTCCATGATGGCGACGGCAGCTGCCGCGTACATCTTGACGCCGTTGGGCAGATCCTTTTCGTCGATGTCGTAGGTCACGGCATGGCCGGGGCCTGCGAAGGGGCTGCAGAGGTTCAGGTAGCAGGATACTCCGCCGTGCTCCATGACCTTCTGGGCCATGTAGGCGTAGTCGTCGGAGGTGGAGACGAAAGCTCCGGGCTCGTTGCAGCCCAGACCGATCTCATTGGCCAGGTCGGCCAGGTACTTGGAGAATTCGGGGGTATCGGTGGGAACGCAGGGGGTGGCGCCCATTACCTTGATCTCGGCGGTGCAGCCGTGCATGGCGGCGGCGTGCTCGATGATGCGCTCGGCGTAGGGCCTCAGGTACTCGAGGGAAGCCTGGGTGAGTCCTCTGACCTCCATGACGATCTTGGAGCGGTCGCAGACCACGTTGCGGCCGGTTCCCGCTATGACCTGTCCCACGTTGATGCGGGCGTCGCCGACGGAAGCCCTGGGAATGCCGTAAACGCCCTGGATGATGGCTGCGGTGGCCAGCATGGCGTTGTTGCCGTTCTGGGGGGATGCTGCGTGGCAGGCCTTGCCGGTGACGTAGACGTCCATCTTGCAGTTGGCCATGCAGTTCTTGTTCTCGATGTGGATGCGCTGCTCGGGATGCTTGGGATCCTCGGGGCGCATATGGATGGCCATCATGTAGTCGATGTCGTCGAACCATCCGGTGTTTACCATGCCGCGGGCTCCTCTGACGCCCTCCTCACCGGGCTGGAATACTATCTTGAGCTTGCCGCAGAGCTGATCTTTAAACTTCATGAAGGTCTCGGCGGTCGCCATGCCCATGGTGCCGTGGGCGTCGTGGCCGCAGGCGTGCATCTCGCCCTCGTTTATGGAGGCGAAGCCTTCTCTCGCGGGTCTGTGGACCGCGGGATCCTGGCACTCGATGACTCCCAGAGCATCGATGTCGACTCTGAAGCCTATGACGGGGCCGGGCTTTCCGGTATCGATGGTGGCTTCAACTCCGGTGAAGCCGTCCTTGAAGAAGGGGGCATACTCGGGAACGGCGCCCTGCTCCAACGCTCTCTCATAGATGGCGTCCAGCTCCTCCTGAGGGGGAAGACCCATTCTCTCGTCGGCTATGAAGCACTCTTTGCCCATCCTGATGTCGGTCACGCCCAGTTTCTTCAGGTGATCGACTATGAGGGAGCAGGTCCTGACTTCGTGCCAGGCGCTTTCTGCGTGCTTGTGGAAATCCTGTCTGTTGTTCTTCATCCAGTCGGCCCTGGTATCGATGAAGGCCGCCATCTGCTCGTACAGTTCTCTTGACTTCATGTTTTCTCCTGTTCTTTCGCTTGTGAGAAATAATAAACTGATAGGGTCCATACACGATCATTTTATATCAAGCGGGGCTCCGAGGCAAGCGTATATGCCCTGAGGCGCCGGGAGCGGAGCTGCTATGCAAGAAGCTCCGAGACGGTCTTTTTTATCATGCGGGGAACGGCCTCGAAGCTGTGGCGCTTTTCGACTCTTTCGGTGAACATGTGGCCGTCGTACCCGAAGGTGCCTATGTTGACCACGGGGGCGTCGATCTTGGCGATAAGGGCTTCGGGATGGCTGCAGCGTATGCCGTAGGCGGGCATCTCGGCTGCCAGCACCTTTTCGTCTCCGCCTTCTCCGCAGACGTACATGAAGCTGCTGTCGGAAATGTAGGGATAGAACATTTTGACGCCGATGGGGTGAAGGGGGACGTCCGCGAAGGCGCTGCCCGCAGCGTTTCGGACCTTAAGAGCTCTTGCGGTCTCTTCTTCCGCCGCCTTCTTCGCCGCTTCGGTCAGGGCTCTTTCCTTTTCGCTGCGTCCGCTTATCTCGACCCTGGGATAGTAGGTGGAGCCTGCGAAGATGAGGACCAGGGGGCTCTTGTCGGGGTCGCGCTTCCTTGCTTCCTCCGCCACCTTCAGGCTGTAGGCGCGAAGGTCAATGCCGGGTTCGTCGGCGGCCAGTTTCTTTCGGAAGGCGTCAAGATCTTCGGCAAAGCCTTCGCCCAGCTTTTCCTTAAGCTCTCTCATGTACTCGCTCCAGAGCAGCACCCTGGTCTTCCACATCAGGGGAGGAAGGGCGGTCCCGGACATCTTCTGCCAGGCGCTGTGGTTGTCCCTTATGAGGGATATGGCGGAGTCCATGGCTTCGGAGGCTGCTTTTTTGCACCTTTCAAGCACTTCGCCGGGCCCCATGCCGTACATGAAGACATTGTAATAGGAGAAGCTCGCGAGGGCGGTCTGGACCGTGTAGCTCTCCTTGGTGTCGGCCTGCTTAAGAGATACCGGAGGCAGGGTCGTCTCGCCCAGCCTGCTGTCGCAGAAGGCGCTGCTGTAGCAGAGCCTCCTCGTGATCTCCGCGGTGATCAGGTTGGGATCGAGGCTCGCGAAGACCTGTCCCACGTGGGCTTCTTTACCGAAGACGGCAAAGCAGGGCAGGAGCTTTCCTATGGAGCCCACGTAAATATATCGTTTGGGATCATCTCTTTCGGTCGTGGAGTAGTCGGAGTTTATGCAGGCTGCGTACTCTAGGCCCAGCTCTTCCTTCATCTCGGCCAACACCTCAAGGCACGAGAAGATGCCGGCCGAGTTGCCTTCCTCGTCGCACTCGCATACCGCCAGCAGGTTCCCGCAGATCTCCCCGGGGTGCTCCGCGAAGTATCTCATCACAGTCATCTGGGCCGCGACCCCCGATTTCATGTCGAGGGCGCCCCTTCCGAACATGTAGAGGCCGCTGTCCATGTCCTCTTTGACCTCGGGGCTGACACCCATGGCCCTGAGGGCCTCGGGAAGGCGTTCGGGGTCTGCCGCAAGCTCTTTGGCGGCTCCGTAGTCCTGAACGTCCACGGTGTCGAGATGGCCCAAAAGTATTACGGTCTTAGGGCTCCCGCCGTTTTTAGCGCCTTTTACGAGGGCTATGACGCTGCCCCTTTTCACGGTGTCGTTCTTCGTGGGGACGAAGCGGACATCGTCCGCGAAGCCTTTGTAAAGCTTAAGGATGTGCTCCGCCATCCTCTGCTCCTCGCCCGGGGCTTCGGTGACGCTCTTTATCTTTACCAGCTCTTCGGTGAGAGCTTCAGTTTCTTCATACCAGTTCATGACAGTTCTCCGGGGCTTCTCTGCCCTTACTTCTCCGCCAGCTTCTTTAAGGTATCGCCGGTGATGCGGTAGGTGGTCCACTCGTCCATGGGGACGGCCCCCAGGGAAAGGTAAAAGTCTATGCTGGGCCTGTTCCAGTCGAGGCACCACCACTCGAACCTGCCGCAGCCCCTTTCGGCGGCGATGCGGGCCAGCTCCTTCAGGGTAGCCTTGCCGACTCCCATGCCCCTGTATTCGGGCAGCACGAAGAGGTCCTCAAGGTAGAGGCCTGCCCTTCCCAGGAAGGTCGAAAAGTTGTGGAAGAAAAGGGCGAAGCCGGCCTCTTTTCCGTCTAAGCAGGGGAAGATGACCTCGGCCTTCTTCTTTTCGAAGATCCACTCCCTTAGAAGCTCTTCGGTCGCTATCACCTGGTCGCTCATCTTCTCGTATTCGGCCAGGGCTTTTATGAAGTCAAGTATGAGGGCGCAGTCCTCTTCACGCGCCTGTCTGAATGTAAGTCTTTCCATGGTCCTCCTTTAAGGCTCCCGGCGGGAAGCCTGACCTTTGGTGTTAAGCGTTTTCCTTAAGCTTGGGAACTATGGTCTGCCAGATCGCGTCGTAGAGCATCTGGCGGCGGAATTCGAAGGAATTGAGGGCGATCACCGCGTCCTGGTCGGGAAGCATGATGTAGAGCTGGCCTCCCCAGCCCACCATGCAGTACGCGTTGTCCCTCGCCGCCCTCCAGAAGAAGTAGCCGTAGCCCGCCTTGGAGTCGGGCTTGTCGGCGGGGACTCCTATGCCGTTGTCGATGTGAAAGCGCACCGCCTCTTCGACATAGGCCGAAGGAACCAGCTGCCTGCCGTTGAAGGCGCCCTTGTCCAAAACCAGCTGCCCTATCCTCGCCAGCTCCCTCACGTTGAGCTGCAGGCCTCCCGCTCCGCAGGTATACCCTTTGGGGTCTGTGAGCCACTGGGGGTTCCTTATGCCGAG
>JAEEGL015020329.1_pt1 | contig 12136 bp, 15 predicted proteins | sample 9134231 | NCBI WGS metagenome assembly JAEEGL01 (sample SAMN16246548, study PRJNA631951) | gut metagenome | biome: gut microbiome; feature: rumen; material: fiber-attached | host: Bos | place: Iran: Karaj | collected 2018-10
AAGAGGGATTTGAACCCTCGCGCCGGTTTCCCGACCTACTCCCTTAGCAGGGGAGCCCCTTCACCACTTGGGTATTTCTGCAAGTGCCGATAAACAAAGATATTTGGTTTGGGCAAATACGGGAAAGATCTGGCGGAGAGGGTGGGATTCGAACCCACGGTCCCTTGCGGGATCACCGGTTTTCAAGACCGGCTCCATAAACCACTCGGACACCACTCCGTAACGCTTCATGTGGAGAGCTTCTGAAAAATTGCCCCGACTGCTTATCTATTTTACCACATTTTTTTGAAATAGTCAAGGGCTTTTTGCAAAAAAACAAAAAATTTTTTGAATTTCACGTCAGGGCGGGGGAACGGCGGCGATTTTGCGGTATTCGTCATAAACATCCGGGCGGGGGAATACAATTGAAAGACAAGCAGGTGGGGGTGGTAGAGGTGGACGAGCGTGAGCTTATCATATCCGAGCTTGAGAGGGTGGGAGCGATGCTTTACAAGAACGAGCAGCTTTTCGACCTCGCGGCGAATGAAACGGAGACGGAGGCGCTGATATACGAGAACAAGGCGCTCATGTTGCGATACTCGGCGCTTATTGCGAAGGCTAAGGCGCTCGGCATAAGATCGGAAGGGTGGGACTTTGAATGACGGAAACGGTTCTGCTGATAGTCTCGGCATTCATCATAGCACGGCTGTACGGGCGCACGGAGCATCCGAAGCTGTATGCTTTTCTGGGAACGGCGGGCGGCGTGCTGACGCTTGTGGGCGGGGAATTGCTCATACGGCGAAGTCTTGCGGGGATCAACATCTGTAACGCGGCGCTCGCGGTGCTGCTCGGTATTCCCGGGACGCTGGTGCATCTGCTGCTGGGAATACTGTGAGAAAGGACAAACTATGACAGTTCGGGTAATGACCGGTACGGCGCAGACGGGCGAGCTGCCGCCGAAGGCCGGTATCATACGGGACAAGCCCGTGGTATTTATCCCGCCGAAGCCGGCGGAGACACGCACGGACGCGCATTTCCGCGTAAAGGCGGCGGAAAACCGCTGCGGGTACGGCAGAGTGCTCGTAGTACGTTTCGTTATCGCTATGGTGCTGTTTGCTGCGGTGTATTCCGGGAAGCAGTGGGGGAGCGGAATGTTCGCGGAGATCTGCGGGCAGATAGCGGGGCTGTTCGGGTGAGGGTCGAGGCGGGATTTTCCTTCTTTGCGGTAATGGGCTTTCTTATCTGCACCGACCGTGACGGGACAGCATTTCTTTGCCTGCTGTCATGTGTCCTGCACGAGTTCGGCCACCTTGCCGTGATGCTGTGGGAGCGTCGCCCGCCTGCGCTGATACGTCTGTACGGCGGTGGGATACACATATCGGGCGGGAACGCGAGCATTCCTGCGGTAACGGCGGGCTGTGCGGCTAATCTTATACTGTTTGCGGTATTCGGGCTTCCCGCGTGGGAAAACCGCTCACTGCGCTTGTTCGGGGCATTCAACCTGCTTATCTGTCTGTTCAACCTGCTGCCGATACGCGAGCTTGACGGGAAGCTGCTGCTCGACAAGCTGCTGCTGCGGGCGCTTCCGGCGGAAAAAGCTGCGCGGGTATCGGATATCTGTGAGAAAGCGGCAACTGCAGCGGTGCTGCCGGCGGCTGTTTTTCTTGTTTTCACGGGAAAACTGAATTTTTCCGCAATAATTTTCTTCTTTTACCTTTCGGCAGTTGAAATTTTCGAAAAAATATAGTATAATAATGTAAAGTTTACTGAAAACTGTGTTCGGTGCACAGATTATCAAATCTCCGTAAAACGGCTCTTGGTCCAGCGGAACGCTGGCGCCGGGGTCTCGGGGGCGGCGTAAGCCCCCGAGCGGGTGCGGGCAGGGCCCGCAGTCTCGTTTGCGGAGAGCAGGGGGAACGAGATGTATAAAGACAAGCTTGACAAGATACTGCTGAAAGTTCAGAAGCCGTCGCGGTATATCGGCGGCGAGCTGAATTCTGTCGAAAAAGACCCGGAGAGCGTGAAAATGCGTTTCGCGTTCTGCTTTCCGGACACCTACGATATCGGAATGTCGCACCTTGGGATGAAGATACTCTACTCGCTGATAAATTCGGTGCCGGAGTATCTCTGTGAGCGTGTGTTCATGCCGCTTCCCGATATGGAGGAGCAGATGCGTAAGAACGACATCCTGCTCTACGGCCTTGAAACGCTCGAGCCCATAAAGCAGAGCGACTTTATCGGCTTTACGCTGCAATACGAGCTGTCCTTCTCCAACATCCTCTCTATGCTCGATCTGGCGGGGCTGCCCGTTTACGCGAAAGACCGCCCCGATCTTACGCCGATAGTCTGTGCGGGAGGTCCCTGCGTATGCAATGCGGAGCCTATTGCGGATTTCCTCGATCTGTGCATTCTCGGCGAGGGCGAGGAGGTCGAACTGGAACTTATGCGCCTGCTTGAACAGTGCAAGGCGGAGGGCTGCACAAAGCACGAATTTCTAGTCAGGGCGGCTCAGATAGAGGGGATATACGTTCCCTCACTGTACGACGTGCAGTATAACGACGACTGCACCGTAAAGAGCATCACCCCGCTCGAGGGCGCGCCCGCAAAAGTCAGAAAGCGCGTGATACGCGACTTCGATAAGGTGTATTACCCCGAAACGTTCGTTGTACCGTTCTCGGAGATCGTCCACGACCGCGCTATCGTGGAAGTCCTGCGCGGCTGCATCCGCGGGTGCAGGTTCTGCCAGGCGGGCTATCTGTACCGCCCGTTCCGCGAAAAAACTGTCGAAACGATAGAGAAAGAGACGATATCGGTCTGCGAAACGACCGGCTATGACGAAGTATCGCTCACGTCGCTGAGTACGAGCGACCACAGCGAGATAGAACGTATGCTTGCCGCGCTTGCGAATTACAGCGACGATGCGCGTGTCAATCTTTCGCTGCCGTCGATGCGTATCGACCGTTTCAGCGAGGAACTGCTCGACCGCATAAAGAGCGTCCGCAAGAGCGGTCTCACCTTTGCCCCGGAGGCCGGCACACAGCGTCTTCGCGACGTTATCAACAAGAATATCACCGAGGCCGATATAATGAAAGGCTGCCGTATAGCGTTCGAGGGCGGATACACGGCAGTAAAGCTCTATTTCATGCTCGGACTGCCGACCGAGACAATGGAGGACATCGAGGGCATTGCAGAGCTCTGTCAGCGCATAATCGACCTCTATTACTCGCTTGATAACCGCCCGAAAGGCAAGGGGATACGGATATCGGTATCGCTGTCAACGTTCATTCCCAAGCCGTTCACGCCGTTCCAGTTCGAGCCGCAGCCCACCGAGGACGTTATAATCGAGCGTCAGAAGCACCTCAAAGAAGTGATAAACCTCAAAAAAGTGCAGGTCAGCAGCTCGCATTTCGATGTCACCCACCTTGAAGCCGCGCTCGCAAGAGGCGACAGACGGCTTTCCGCGGTGATATACGCCGCGTGGAAGAAAGGCTGCAAGCTTGACGGCTGGACGGAATATTATCAGTATGACAAGTGGCTCGAAGCATTTAATGAGTGCGGTATAGACCCCGCGTTCTATGTCAACCGCACACGGCCGTATGACGAGGTGCTTCCGTGGGAGCACATGGACGTGCTGGTGACGAAAGAATTCCTGATACGCGAGAACAAGCGTGCTCACGAGGCACAGACCACGCCTAACTGCCGTGAACGCTGCGCCGGATGCGGTGTGAACAAATGTATCGGAAGAGAATGCTTTCAGAGCTGACAGTGAACAGTGAATAATTGCAGTGTCCGCTTCGCGGACGGATCGGGATCGGTGTGATGAAATGGGAGCGTTTTTTCAGTGGCTCACGGAGACAAGAGAAGGGATATTTTATCTGGATGCGCTGATAATGGGTGGTATAGGTCTGCTTTTCTACGGTGCGAACTGGGCAATATTCATTAATAACCGCATACCCGGCAGAAAATGGGTGTCAATGGTGCCTCCGCTGGGCGGTCTGCTCATATCGCTGGCATTCCTGCTGTTCATACCGGCGCCGTGGAAATGGCTGGCGCTGCTCGGGCTTACCGACCCTGTTTTCCCGCTGATATTGTATTCGCTGATAGTTCCGCACCCGGCCGGAAATAAGCCCGATGATGCAGATAATAAAGATAAGGATGACGAAAATGGAGAAAACAGAGAAGATAAATAAGAATGTAAGAGTGTTCTTCACAAAGACCGGCAGAGCGGTCTATATCTCTCACCTCGACCTGTACAGGCTGTTCCAGAGAACGATAAAGCGCGCAAAGCTCCCCGTGTGGGAGACAGAGGGCTTCAACCCGCACGTTTACATCACATTTGCGCTGCCGCTCGCGCTGGGGACCGCCGGGATCTGTGAGACAATGGACACGAAGCTTACCGAGGATATGAGCGCGGACGAGCTTGTAAAACGCTTCAATGATGCTCTGCCGCGGGATATACGCGTCACATCGGCTGCCGAGCCGGTATTCAAGCCCACCGAGATTGCGCTGTCGGAATACGAGGCGGAGTTTGAATGCGACAATGCGGCATTTGAAGCCTTCCTCGCTTCGGAGCACATCCCCGTCGAGAAAAAGACCAAGCGCGGCATCACCGAGATAGACTTAAAGCTGTACCTTAATATATTGGAGCGCAGAGACGGGTATATGCGCTTCACGTTCCCGTCCGGCACCGAGTTCAATATCAATGCGAGCCTGCTGTTTGACGCGTTTGAGAAGCTTTCGGGCACGGAATTGGGCGCTTTGCACATAACGAGAACGGCTATAAAGTGCAAAAACGGCGAAATTTTCAGATGAAAATGAAAAAAACTATTGCAATTCGGAAAAAAAAGTGTTATAATAATAAGGCATTTGTAACCGCGCCTTTTTTGGCGTGAGAGTTAATGCAGGGGCAAAGCCCGCATTAATAAGGTATTCCGCTGCGTCGGAGCCGAAGAAGTACGGCTCGGTGACAGACAACGTTTATGTGCAATGTTCATAAGTCTGCGCTATATGTACGACGCAAGAATGCCGAAACAGGAGGAAAAAGAAATGGATGCACTCAAAACAATTGCTCAGGAGAGCATGAAGCAGGAGATCCCTGCGTTCGGCGTAGGCGATACCGTAAAGGTACACGTTAAGATCACGGAAGGCGACAAGTCCCGTATCCAGATGTTCGAGGGTACCGTAATTGCCAAGAAGCACGGCGGTATCAACGAGACCTTCACGGTAAGACGTGTGGCTCACGGCTGCGGCGTCGAGAGAGTTTTCCCGCTGCACTCCCCTTCCGTTGACAAGATCGAAGTCGTAAGAACGGGTGTTGTACGCAGAGCAAAGCTGTACTACCTCAGAGACAGAGTGGGTAAGGCAGCAAAGGTAAAGGCAAAGTATTGATCCTTTGCATCCCCCGTTTGACGGGGAAAGAACGAGCGGGTGATAACGGAAAAGTCCGTTATTGCCTTGATTCGTTGTTTTATGAAAATGTGTGAGTGATATTATGGACGAAATGAACGAAAAAGAAGTAACGGAAGTTACGGAAAACGCGGATATCGTGCAGGATACGGACATTGCGGAAGTAACGGAGACAGCGGCAGAGGCAGTATCGGATGACAAAGAGCCTGCCGGAGTGTCCGGTGTTTTGGATGCGCCCGCTGCGACAACAACACGACGCACTTTTGTGACCGAGTTTTACGACCTTTTTGACACACTTCTTTATTCGGTTCTCGCAATAGTCGTCATATTCACGTTTTTTACAAGGATGTCAACGGTTGACGGCGACTCCATGCTGCCGACGCTTGAAAACGGTCAGCACCTGCTGATAACCAATTTCTGCTATACGCCCGCGTACAACGATATCGTCGTGCTCTGGGCGGACGGTATCCCCAACGATGAGGGGGAATTCGGAAAGGCTATCGTAAAGCGCGTTATAGGGCTCGCCGGTGACAGGATAAGCATTGACTTTGACAACGGCAGAGTGTACCGCAACGGCACGCTGCTCGATATCGAAAGCAAGGACGGTTTCCTCTTTGAGGACGGCCACAAGATAAACAGCTACACCAACCGCGAGGAGGGTCTCGGCGGGGAATTCCTCGTTCCCGAGGGCTGTATCCTGGTCCTGGGCGATAACCGCAACGGCTCCACCGACAGCAGAAGCAGCATGGTGGGATTTGTTGACTGCCGCAAGATCATCGGAAAAGCGTATCTGCGCATAACCCCGCTTGACAAGTTCGGCGGGCTGTACTGAGGAATATATGGGCTACGACAGCGATATACAGTGGTTCCCGGGGCATATGACCAAGACCCGCCGTATGATAGAGGCGGATCTGAAGCTTGTTGACGCGGTCGCGGAGATCGTTGACTGCCGCATCCCCGAGTCGAGCCGTAACCCCCTTATAAACGAGATAGTTTCCGGCAAGCCGCGGATAATGCTGCTCAACAAGTGCGATCAGGCCGACGAGAGCATTACGGCGCAGTGGCGGAAATACTACGAAGCAAGGGGCATACGCACGATAGTGTGCGACTGCCGCAGCGGAAAGGGCATCGACCGCTTTCTTCCGACACTCCGTGATGAGCTCTCGGAGCTGCTCGAAAAGAGGCGTGCGAAAGGCATCGTCGGAAAGGCGCTGCGAGTAATGGTGGTCGGCATACCGAACGTGGGTAAATCCTCGTTCATCAACCGTATGTCGCGATCCCGCAAGACAAAGGTCGAGGACAGACCGGGCGTTACCCGCGGAAAGCAGTGGGTGACCATAGATAAAGAAGTTGAGCTGCTGGATATGCCGGGCGTGCTGTGGCCGAAATTCGACGACAAGCAGGCCGCGCTGAAGCTCGCGTTCACGGGCGCCATAAAGGATGCCGTTACGGACGTTGAGGAGCTTGCATACGAGCTCGGCGGATTTCTGAAGGAAAGCTGTCCGGAGCGTCTCAAAGAGCGCTACAAGCTCGATACGCTCGACGGAAACATCCTTGAACTGATAGCAAAAAAACGGGGAATGATGCTCTCGGGCGGAATTCCCGATACAGAGCGTGCGGCTGCCGCACTGCTCGATGAATACAGGAGCGGTAAAATTGGACGGATCTCTCTCGAAAGACCGCCTGCTGAGTGAGCGGTTCGCGTTCGACAGCGAAAAGCGTGCTGCAGCGGGAACGGTCTGCGGAATAGACGAAGCCGGCAGAGGGCCGCTTGCGGGCGATGTTTATGCGGCCGCGGTGATACTGCCCGAGGGGCTGATAATAGAAGGCCTCGACGACAGCAAGAAGCTCTCCGAAAAGAAGCGCGAGGCGCTGTATGACGAGATTATTGCGAAAGCCGATGCGTACTGCATAGCGACTGCAACGGCCGCCGAGATAGACGAGATAAACATACTTAACGCGGCATTGCTCGCGATGAAGCGGGCATTTGACGGGCTGAAAATACATCCCGCGCTGGCGCTTATCGACGGGAATAAGGCTCCCGACCTCGGCATACCGACGGAAACGGTCGTCAAGGGCGATTCCATATCCGCGAGCATAGCGGCGGCGTCGATACTCGCAAAGGTCTCGCGTGACCGCTATATGAAAACACTCGACGAGAAGTACCCCGAGTACCTTTTCGCAAAGCACAAGGGCTACGGCACCAAGCAGCACTACGAGAAGATCGCGGAATACGGGCTGTGCCCCGAGCACAGACGCAGCTTCTTCAAAAGGCACACCGTATAATATTTGATAATTGATAATTGACAATTGACAATTATGGTGTCCGCTTTGCGGCCGGATCTGGATCGTGACGGAGTTTGAAGGTTTTTTCCCTTTTAAGAAGGTTTGGAATGAGTAAGACAAACGAGCGGGGCAGGGTCGGCGAAGAGCACGTCGGCGCGTATCTCACCAAGCGCGGCTGGACAGTGCTGGAACGCAATTACCGCGTTAGAGGCGGTGAAATAGACATTATCGCCGAGAGAAGCGGCGTTGTCGCGTTCGTGGAGGTCAAGACCCGCAAGTTCGGAAGCCTTGCCGAGGGAATGGACGCAGTGGATGCAGAGAAGCGAAAGCACATAATATACGCGGCAGACAGATGGGCGGAAGAACAGCCCGACCTGACCGCGACAATAAGATTTGACGTGGCGGAGGTCGTCGTTACGACTGAGGAACATCCCCGCGTCATAGAAATGAGATACTATGAGGACGCATTTGACGCGTTCGCGGTGTAATGAACAAAACAGAGTCGATCGGAGGCATGGATATGAACTACAGAAGCACTCGTGACAACAAGATAACAGTGACAAGCGCAAAGGCTATCGCACAGGGCATTTCGGAGGAAGGCGGACTGTTCGTTCCCGAGAACCTTCCGAAGCTCACAAAGGACGATATAATGTCGCTTTGCGGGAAGTCCTACAAGGACAGAGCGTTCGAGATATTCAGACGCTACCTGACCGATTTCACCGACGAGGAAATACGCTACTGCGTTGACGGGGCGTATTCCACAAAGAATTTCGATACCGACAACATCTCGGAGATATCCCACCTTATGACGGGAACATACATTCTCGAACTGTGGCACGGCCCTACCTGTGCATTCAAGGATATGGCGCTGCAGATACTTCCCTATCTGCTGAACGTTTCCGCAAAGAAGGTAATAGACGGCAAGCAGATAGCGATACTCGTAGCCACATCCGGCGACACCGGCAAGGCTGCGCTCGAAGGCTTCAAGGACGTCAAGGGCACCTCTATCACGGTATTCTACCCCGAGGACGGCGTGAGCGATATGCAGAAGCGCCAGATGACCACGCAGGAAGGCAATAACGTCAATGTCTGCGCGGTAAAGGGCAACTTCGACGACTGCCAGAACGGCGTCAAGGCGATATTCACCGACAATGAGCTCAAAAAACAGCTTGACGATATGAATATCACTTTCTCTAGCGCAAACTCTATCAACTGGGGCAGACTTTCCCCACAGATAGTTTACTACATCTCGGTATATGCGTCGCTTGTCGAGAGCGGCGACATAGAGTACGGCGAGAAGATCAACATTGTAGTTCCGACGGGTAATTTCGGCAACATTCTTGCCGCTTACTACGCGAAGGAAATGGGTGTCCCCGTGAACAAGCTGATCTGCGCGTCCAACTCGAACAACGTGCTGACGGATTTCATCAACACGGGTATCTACGACAGAAACAGACATTTCTATACAACGATCTCGCCCTCTATGGACATTCTCATTTCGAGCAACCTCGAGAGACTCCTGTATCACCTCACTGACGGCGATGACAAGCAGATAGCGGAGTGGTTCGGAAAGCTCGCGAAGGACGGTAAGTATGAAGTTACCGACGCGGTAAAGGCAAAGCTCAGCGAGATATTCTACGCGGGCTGGTGCGACGATGATGCCACCAAGAGCGCTATTAAGCAGGCGTTTGACGAGTATTCCTACCTCATGGATACGCACACGGGCGTTGCGTACAAGGTCTATAGCGCGTACAAGGCAGCTACCGGCGACAACACCAAGACCGTGATAGCTTCCACCGCTAACCCGTACAAGTTCGGCAAGGCCGTTTACGAAGCGGTAGGCGGCGATACGGCGGGACTTGACGAATTCACGATAATAGAGAAGCTCGAGCAGCACACGGGTACGACGATGCCCGCACCGCTCGCGGCTACCCGCACCAAGCCTGTAAGATTCACGGGCTCGGTGGATAAGGCGGGAATGCCGAAGGTAGTGCTCGATTTCCTTAAAAGCAGATGAGTGTTTTCGCGATAGGCGACCTTCACCTCTCTCTCGGCACCGACAAGCCCATGGACGTGTTCCGCGGCTGGGAGAACTACGTTGACCGCCTCACCGAAAACTGGAACAGAGTTGTCGGGGACGACGACACTGTGGTCATTCCCGGGGACATATCATGGGCGATGAAGCTCGAGAACACCGAAACGGACTTCCGCTTCATCAATGACAGGCTGAACGGCTCAAAGATACTGCTCAAAGGCAATCACGACTACTGGTGGGCCACCGCGGGGAAGATGAACAAATTCCTCGCCGACAAGGGGCTCGACAGGATAAGGATACTCAGCAACAATGCCTATCTTGCAGATGGCATCTGCGTCGTGGGAACGCGCGGCTGGATAAACGACGGCACCGAACCTTCCGACGCGAAGGTGCTGAACCGCGAGGAAGGCAGGCTGCGAATGTCCGTTGAGGAGGGTCTGAAGCTCGGAGGCGAGATGATCGCGTTCATACACTACCCGCCCCTTTACAACGGCGAAAAGAACGAGTATATCCTGCGTGTCATAAAAGAGTACGGCATTAAGCGCTGCTACTACGGGCACATTCACGGAAAGTCCGGCCACGCGAAAGCCTTCACAGGCGAATATGACGGCACCGACTACAAAATGATCTCCGCCGACTATCTCGAATTTATGCCGGTGAAGGTCGAACTAAGCGAATTTCGTTAATTTTCGGGTTTTTCACAATATCGGAAATTATTGAAAAATATATCATATAATTTTGACTGCAAATACGGAGGTATCACAGCATGGAAGTAATTTCAAACAAGAAGACAGGCACAAACACGGTAGAGCTCGAGGTGAACGTTAACGGCGCCGATTTTGAGGCAGCACTCGAGACAGCCTACATCAGAAGACGCAAGAGCATCCAGATCCCCGGCTTCAGAAAGGGTAAGGCTACCCGCAAGATGATCGAGGCTAAATACGGCGATACATTCTTCTATGAGACAGCTATAAACGGTATGTATCAGAAGGTCGTTTCCGATGCTATCGACGACCAGAAGCTCGACGCGGTGGATATCCCCGATACACAGGTGACGGACGTCAGCCGCGAGAACGGCGTTACTTTCCAGATCACTGTGACCGTAAAGCCCGAGATCGAAATTTCCGGCTACAAGGGATTAAGTGTTGAGAAAACCGTCAAGACTATTACAGACGAGGACGTTGACAAGGAAGTCGAGCGCATCAGAGAGAACAACGCGAGAATAATCGACGTTGAGGACAGACCCGCTCAGAATGGCGATACCGTTATCTTTGACTTTGAAGGCTTCATCGACGGCAAGGCGTTCGATGGCGGCAAGGGGGAGAAGTTCGAGCTCGAGCTCGGCAGCGGCCGCTTCATCCCCGGCTTCGAGGATCAGATCGAAGGCAAGAGCATCGGCGAGGATTTTGAAGTAAACGTTACATTCCCCGAGGATTACAACGCAAAGAACCTCGCAGGAAAGCCTGCCGTATTCAAGTGCAGGATACACGAGATAAAGGGCAAGGAGCTCGCGGATCTCGATGACGAGTTCGCAAAGGATGTCAGCGAGTTCGATACGCTCGACGAATACAAGGCAGATACCAGGAAGAAGCTTGAAGAGCGCGCAGAGCAGGAAGCAAAGTCCGAGCTCGACAACGCTATCTCCGAGAAGCTCGCCGACCTCGTTGAGGGTGAGATACCCGACGCTATGGTCGAGAACCGCGTAGCTGATATGCTCCGTGAGTGGGAATACAGAAACAGATATGTGGGCGTTACACTGAAGGATTACCTCAGGTATGCCAACATCTCGCTCGACCAGTTCAAGGCAAGCTTCCGTGCTCCCGCACTCACACAGGTAAAGCTCAGACTCGCTCTTGAAAAGATTGCCGACCTCGAGGGCATCTCCGCTACCGCAGAGGAGCTCGAGAAGCACTATGATGAGCTTGCCCAGGAGCATAAGAGACCTGTTGAGAAGGTCAAGGAGCTTATCGCCGAGGAGACGCTCGCAAAGGATATAAAGGTTGAGAAAGCATTCGATTTCGTGCGCGAGAACGCCGATATCACAGAGAAGTAATTCCGACACAAGGGATATGCCCCACGGGTCGTATCCGCCGCAGAAAGGAAGGGTCACACAATGGATCGTATGAGTCTTGTGCCAACGGTCATAGAACAGACCGGACGCGGAGAACGCGCCTACGATATATATTCGCGCCTGCTCAATGACAGGATAGTAATGCTGCATGAGGAGGTAAACTCCGTAACTGCGGGGCTTGTCGTGGCGCAGCTGCTGTTCCTCGAGGGTCAGGATCCCGAGAAGGACATCGCTCTCTATATCAACAGCCCGGGCGGCTCGATCACAGACGGTATGGCGATATATGACACTATGAACTACATCAAGTGCGATGTTTCCACTATCTGTATGGGTATGGCGGCGTCAATGGCGTCGTTCCT
>JAEEGL012448067.1_pt1 | contig 12135 bp, 14 predicted proteins | sample 9134231 | NCBI WGS metagenome assembly JAEEGL01 (sample SAMN16246548, study PRJNA631951) | gut metagenome | biome: gut microbiome; feature: rumen; material: fiber-attached | host: Bos | place: Iran: Karaj | collected 2018-10
AGGGATGCATGGACATTGATGCAGCCGTTCGAGGGAATATTCAGCAGCACTTCCGGCAGTATTTTCCCGTAGGCAACAGCAATAATCAGCTCCGGCGCGAGTTGGCGAAGAACGCGCTCCGCCTCCCCGTCACGAAGGGATGCGGGCTGAAAAACAGGTATGCCGTTTTCCTCCGCAAGCTCCTTGACCGGCGATGGACTCAGCTGCATCCCGCGGCCCCGGGGTTTGTCCGGCTGGGTAAAGACGCCGATGACCTCCTGTCCGTCGGCAAGCAGGGCCTGCAGCGACGCACGGGCAAACTGCGGCGTCCCCATAAAGACGATCTTCATTGAGCAGAATCTCCGGTTTCCACAGACTCTTCAGTCGTCTCCCCGTCCTCAACGCCGCCGTTTTGAAGCTCTTCGAGTTCCTCATCCGTCAGCATATGGTCAGCCTTGTCCACGAAGAGAATGCCGTCCAGGTGATCAATCTCATGGCAGAAGGCCCGGGCTGTGAGCCCTTCCCCCTTCACTTCAAAAGGCACGCCGTTCCGGTCCTGCGCTTTGACCGTCACGTACATGGGCCGGCGTACGATGCCGTATTGTCCGGGAAAGCTCAGGCACCCCTCGCCGCCGGACTGCTCACCTTCCTGAGCGATGATCTCCGGATTGATGAGCTCGATGAAATAGGGTTCTTCATCCTCGGCGACATTGGTCTCCAGCACGATGCAGGCCCGGCGCAGTATCCCCACCTGAGGCGCAGCGAGACCGACACCGTCCTCCTCGACAAGCGTCTCCCGCATATCATCCAGCAGCTGGTGCAGGTGATCGTTGAAGGCCGTATACGGACGGCATACTCTTCTGAGGGCAGGATTTTCATCCGTTAAAACAGTTCTTAACGCCATATTTTTTCACTCCATGGGGCTGTAATCCGCAAACACGGATACGCCCTTGAATTCTTTTGCCGTATTGGCGGTTATCAGTATCCGGGAAATCAGCGTGCGTATCTGTCTGTCGTATCGACAGTGGATGGTCACGCGGTAACGATAGCGGTTGTTGACGCGCACTACGCTCAAGGGCGCAGGGCCAAGGATCTCGGAATCCTCCCTGTCCTGAAGCCGCTCTCTCAGGTAGTCGCGGATCCGTGCGCAGCAGCGCAGAACATCGGCTTCCTCCGTGCCGGAGGCGGTGATCGTGGCGATTTCTGAAAAAGGCGGGCAATGCTGCAGACGGCGCAGTTCGATCTCCGATGAATAGAACCCGTCATAATCCTGGGCGGACGCCATTCGGATCACCTGATTGCCCGGTGTGAAGGTCTGGATCACGGCGCGTCCCGGCTTCTCTCCCCTGCCGGATCGTCCGACGACCTGCGTAATAAGGGAAAAGCACCGTTCGGAGGCTCTGTAATCCCCCATATACAGGGATTGATCCGCTGAGATCACACCGACGAGAGTGACATTTTCAAAGTCCAGGCCCTTTGTCACCATCTGCGTACCCAAAAGCACGGGGACCCGTTTCTCCCGGAACTGCGTCAGGATCTTTTCGTGGGAGCCGGCATAGCCGACGGAATCGGCGTCCATGCGCAGGATCTCAATACCCGGGATCGCCTGCGAGAGCTCTTCCTCCAGCTTCTGGGTGCCGGTGCCGTAATGGTCCAGGATACCGCCGCATTCCGGACAATGCCGGTCAAGCGCTTTGGTAAACCCGCAGTGATGGCATATCAGACGCCGTGTGTTCCCGTGCCAGGTAAGGTGCACGCTGCAGTTCGGGCAGACATAGGTATAGCCGCACTCTCCGCAGGCTATAAGGCTGGAGGTCCCCCGTCGGTTGAGGAAGAGAATGCTCTGTTCTCCTTTTTCCGCATTCTCGCGGATGTGCTCCAGGAGTTTGCGGCTGAGGGACGAGCCGTTTCCATCCTTCAGCTCCTGACGCATGTCCACGATCTCCACGTCGGGGAGCTTCTGCTCGTTGTACCGTGTGGAAAGCGTGAAAAAGTGATATCTGCCTTCCCCCGCCCAGTATCGGCTCTCCAGGTCGGGGGTGGCGGAGCCGAGGACCAGCAGTCCGTTGGCGGCGGCCACCCGGTATTTGGCCACATCCCTCGCGTGATAGCGGGGAGAGTTCTCGGATTTATAGGTGTATTCCTGTTCCTCGTCGATGATAATGAGACCCAAATCCCGGCAGGGCGCGAACACAGCGCTCCTGGTGCCGATGACGACACGGGCTTTACCGGAACGGATACGCTTCCACTCATCGTATCTCTCCCCCACAGCAAGGGAGCTGTGGAGCACGGCGATGTCCTCTCCGAAATAGGAGGAGAAGATGCGTATCATCTGAGGCGTCAGCGCGATCTCCGGTACCAGAAGAATGGAGGAGCGTCCCTGCTCCAGCATCATGCGGATCAGATGGACATATACGGTGGTCTTGCCGCTGCCGGTGACGCCGTACAGCAGCGATACGCTGGGCGTTTTTCCGTCAAACAGCCCGGCGATCCCCTCGTATGCCTTTTCCTGCTCCGCATTCAGCTTCGGCAGAGACTGAAGCTCTCCGCTGCTCCGGCCGGGCCGCCTGAAAACCTCATCCTGGGTGCTTTCAACAAGCCCGGCTTTTTCCAGCGCGTTGATCGTGGCGGAAGTCGCTCCCGTAAAATAGCATATTTCCGACATGGAAATACGTTCAAAGGAACACAGGAGCCGCAGCACCGCCGACTGCATGGGAGCGCGCTTTTCCCGCCGCTGCGCCAGCTCGGCCGCCTCCTGAGGGGAGACGGACAGGGAGACCATCCGTATCTTTTTATCGCCGATGCGGCGTTTTTCCCGGCTGTCAGTTTCCAGGACGCCTTTCCTGACCAGTGAATTCAGCGGGGCGTTGGGATCTGTGTCACCGAATACGGTCCTTATATCGTCCAGCGGACACTCTCCGCCGTGGGCGAACACGACGTCCAGGATCAGCTTCTCCCGCTTTGAACGCCCGGCCTTTTCATACGCCGTCTCCCTGTCCATGCCCTCGCTGAGGGTATAGACCGACTCCATCTGATACCACAGCCCAGCGGGGAGCATGGCGTGGACGACCTCATACACGGTGCAGAAATAACGCTCGCGTACCCAAAGAGCCAGCTTGAGCATGTCGGGTGACAGCACGGGCTCCTTGTCCAGCACGGAGACGATGTATTTCAGTTCCCGGTCTTCCTCCCGAACGCCCACGGAGAGCACGATCCCCTCCGTACGCCGGTTGCCCCGGCCAAAGGGAACTACGACGCGGACGCCGGGGACCGCCTTCTCTGTCAGGTCGCCGGGAATAAGATAGTCGTAGGGGCGGTCCATCCAGTAGGATGCGGCCGCCACAGCGATCTTAGCCGTTGCCGGCTTATCACTCATCAGTTTTTTCCAGCGTCAGTTTCCCGGAATACACCTCGTCGATAGCGATAGACACAGGCTTTTTGTCCAGGATCTCTTCATTTTCCTCCGCTTTTCCGGCAATTTCCCTGGCGCGGCGCGCCACAAGATTTACCAGAAGATAGTTGCTGCCCACCTTGTCAACAAGGCTGGCCATAGGCGGATAGAGCATCATAACGTGTTTCCATTCCTTTCTGATCCGGCTCTGCCGGAATTGGTTTCGTTTTATTCTTTGACGGGGAGTTCCAGGATATCCCTGATCTCCCTTGCCGCTCTTTCGGCGTCGTCATTGATCACGGTAAAATCATAGGTGGGAGCGAGAAGCAGCTCCTGCCGCGCTGTTTCCAGCCGTGAGCGTATCTTTTCCTCCGTCTCCGTTCCGCGGCCCCGAAGGCGCTGCTCCAGCACCTCCAGACTGGGCGGGGCCAGAAAAACCGTTACGGCCTCCGGCATGGCGGCCTTAACCTGGGCCGCTCCCTGGACTTCGATGTCAAGGATCACCGTGATCCCCTGCTCCAGACGCTTTTCCACCTGGGAACGCGGCGTCCCGTAATGATTTCCCACGAAGGAGGCGTGCTCCAAAAGCTCATTGTTATCCACCATCTCAGCGAACCGGTCATGGGTGACAAAGAAGTATTCCCGACCGTCGACTTCCCCCGGTCTTGGCGCTCTGGTGGTGGCTGAGACGGAAAACTCAAGGCCCGGCCGAAGCTTCATGAGATGGCCGATAACGGTGGATTTTCCGGTGCCGGAGGGTCCGGATATCACGAGCAGCTTTCCCCGTTCACTCATCGATTTCTTCCTCCGCGGATTCATTTCTCTGTTCAAGTCTGGCATTGAGCGTCTCCGGCTGCAGCGGTGACAGGACTACATGGCCGCTGTCCATGATGACCACGGACCTGGTACGCCGTCCGCAGGTGGCGTCGATCAGATCCCCCCGCTCCCTGACGTCCTGTATGATCCTTTTGATGGGTGCGGATTCAGGACTGACGATGGCAATGATGCGCGAGACGGAGACCATATTCCCCAAACCGATATTCAAAAGCTCTATACTCATTTCTCACTCCACGTTCTGAAGCTGTTCACGGATCTTTTCGATCTCGCTTTTCAGCTCGACGACAACAGCGGCGAGCTGGGCGTCGCTGCATTTGGAGCCGATAGTATTCGACTCCCGATTGAATTCCTGGATCAGAAAATCCATCTTTCTTCCGATGGGCGAGCCCTCCGCCAGCATAGCGCGGAACTGGGCGATATGGGAGCGAAGACGAACCGTTTCCTCATCTACCGCCGTTTTATCGGCAAAGATGGCGGTCTCTGTGATGAGCCGCTGTTCATCCACATTTCTGTCCTCCAGCAGCTCTCTCAGGCGCATTTCCAGCCGCTGGCGGTATTCCCGGACGGTTTCGGGCGAACGGGCCTCTACAACGGACACAAGGCCTTCTATGACGGTGAGCTTGGAGAGCATGTCCTCCCGGAGCCGCTCCCCCTCCCGGGCGCGCATGGCGTTGAATTCCTTTACCGCCTGGACAGTAAGTGAGTAAAGCGTCTCTCCCGCGGCCTCCTTGTCCAGCTCCTTTCGCTCCAAAGTCAGCACGTCGGGGAACCGGGCTACCGCCGCGGCGTTGAGTCCTATTTCCAGATCCAGTTCTTTGGCGATCCGGACCACGGCCTCGTAATAGCCTCTGGCAAGAGCTTCGTCCGCGGCGACCTCGGTGCCGGACTCGTGAGCGGCCTGGACCGTCACGAAAACGTCCACCTTCCCGCGTTTCACAAGGGATGAGACTGCTTCCTTGACCTTATCCTCGGCAAACAGGAGGGTCCTGGGGAGCCTTACGGCGCAGTCGAGATATCGGTTGTTGACGCTTCTCAGCTCGACTGTAACGCTTTGACCCTCCAACTCGCCTTTTGCGCTGCCGTACCCGGTCATGCTGTAAATATTTCCCATTATCTGAATCTCCCAGCAAGATTTCTCACGTAGTAGAGCATCATCTGCCCCAGTGCGTAATCATAGATCAAAAAGACGCCGTTCGCGGCGATCAAGAGCAAAAGCACCGGCATTTTTACGGCGCTGATCGCTGCGGCAAAGATGGCCCGAAAAAGAGCCCAGGCCAGTAAAGCGGCAATATTGAACGCCGTCAGCTTCAAAATGATTCTTACCGCCGCCGATCCGACGCGTTCCAGCCGCAGCCGGATCAGAGGATAGTAGCCGAGGAAAAGAGCGTAGATCAGGGCAGGCGCTTTTTCGGGCAAAAGCAGCAGCCCGAGCAGAGCTGTTGCGGCATAGCAGCCCACAGCCCAGCCGCAGGAGCAGCTCATCCGTACAAAGATCACACCGATGGTAGATATACATAGCAGTGCGAGCCGTCCCCAGGGGAGGATGCAGCAAAGATACAGCACCACGATCCCTGCCGCCGCACTGAGGCCAGAGCGTGTGAGCGCTCTTGCCGAGGTATTCATATGCATCGGATCAGATCGCCGCCCATACATTCACAGCAGCAGTCAGCGATCATCAGATTGGTGCAGATATTGCACACATCCGGTTCGCTGCTGCGCGTGACAGTTGTAGTGGTATAAGGCCGTTTGCCGGCATTCTCCATATACGCCACCGCCTGTCGATATTCCGTGTTGCCCGGGTCCATGGTGGCTGCGATACGGAAATACCTGGACGCTTCATCCATCCAGCCCCGGCGGAAGCACAGAGTGCCCATGAGGAAATTCCACTCCGCTCCCCGGTCAACAATGGAGCCCAGGATCATTTCAGCCCGATTCAGATCCCCGGTATTGATAGCCTCTCTCACATCCCGGTAGGGCCCCGCCTGAGCGCCCGTATTCTGAGAGGAGGTATCCTGCTTCCAGGTCTGATACTGATAAGCGCTCCCGCCGTTGGCCATCTCCTTTTCTATGGCGTCGTAGGCTTCGTTGATCTCCTTCATCTTTTCCTGTGCCAGATCAGCCAGGGGATTGTTCACGTAGTTGTCCGGGTGATACTTTCTCGCCAGCTCGCGATAGGCCTTCTTCACCTCTTCTTTGGTGGCGGTGCGGGGTACTCCTAATGTGACGTAGGGATCGTTCATTTTTATCTACTCCTTGCATGGGGGATGTCCTCCCCGCCGGTTTTCTCGTGTTTATTCCATTTGCCCGCAAATACGAGCTCAGCCACCTCCGGGAGTCCAATGGTCACGATGTTTTCCAGAATGGCTTGCCACGGATCTGCCGAACGCAGAGCCAGCGCCGCGGCAGCGCTCCGCTGGGAGAGATTCACAGTGGAGCGAAGGCGGTCCGTTTCCGTCTCAGACAGCTTGTCCCGTCCTTTTTCCAGACGGCTGCGAAGCGGATTGTAGTTATCCTTCTTCACGTCCTCGGGCAGGTCGTCGACTGCGTCCAGGATATAGACGAGCCTGCCGATATGATAGAACAGCTCCGATCGGATCCGCCGCTGTTCTCCGCCCTCAAATTCTTCCGCAGCAAAGGCCAGGATGCGGGCAAAGCAGTCTGCCGCCCTGTCCAGAGAGGGGCTGTTTTCCGATTCCAGTGCGCTGAGCTCCTCAAGACACTTTTTCGTGTTGGCGTCAAATGCAGGCCGCGCGGCTGCCGCCTTGTCATACGCTCTCTTCATTGCTGCGGCGCCTGCGTCGGCAAGCAGGGCTTTCATGGCCTTCTCATCCCTGACGTTGTCCCGAAGCTTACACCAGGCCAGGATAACGCTGTAATCCGCCGCGGCGTCCAGGGCCTGACTGTCATGGACGACAGGGCGCTTTCGCAAAGGATGCACAGGGCAGCGCAGCTGTTTCGCCCTGGCGTTTTCGCTGATAAGCACCAGCGCCATAAAGGTCATATCATAGTTTACCGCGAACCGGGAGAGAAAGCCGTACCGCTCCCGGAGCGCCTGACACAGGCCGCAGTAAACCGCACGGAACAATTCATATTCCCTTACGCGAAGCTCGCCCTTGTCCGGGCGGACATAGCCGTACACTTTATTCCTCTTCCTTTATCAGCGTTACGTAGATGCGGTAGGACTCCACGATGCCCGCGTCGGGAAATCCGTCGATGGATATCTTAACTTCCGGCTGGAAAACACCAGAGGCATTGGCCTCGGAAATGCCGGACAGATCCGCCACGGCCCGGATATTGTTTACCTGTATGGCGTCGAGATCCGCCTCCGCGGCGCGGACTGTGACCGGCAGCACCTGGTTGATGATGACGGCCTGGTAGCCTTCGGGAACGTTGTTGCAGAAAATATTGTCCTTTGTGATCTCAAAGATCCTGGTGGAGAGGCCAACGATGGAAACGGTGACGGTGGCCTCGTGGATCCCGGTCAGGTTTTCCGTATCGTTGGGCGGAACAATGGTATAAGTATTCGTATAGGTCGTGGCAAAGTCCTTCAGATCGATGGTGCCCAGGTTGATCTTCGCGATGCTTTCAATGACCTCGGCGTCGCCGCTGAGGACCACGGACGCAGGATTGATGGTGATTTTCGTATTCTCCGTCCGGGTAGCCCCGCCCCCGTCAACGATCGTCACATCGAGAGGAACGGATTTTGTAAAGAGCACATTGAGCGTCACCGCCACCTCTGCCGTTTCCAGGTTGATACGTGAGTCATCAATCTCCTGGCCGTCCGCATCCCTAAGTGCATAGGTGGTATTGAACTGCAGCGTCTTATCCACATCCGTCCTGGTAATGGCTACATAAGCGTGGTCCACCGGCTCAATGGCAGTTTTGGGCCCGGATATGATGACCATCAAGGGGTCAAATTTAGGCTGTTCCTCTGCCATATAGCCCTCCGCCGTACTGCCGATAAATTCACCCTTTACGGGTATGGTCTTTCTGGACTGCCGGTCGACATAGAAGTTAACTATGTCCGAGGAGCTGCGCAGAACTGTTACGTCGTCAGACCGCACGCCGCTGGGATAGATGATATCGTAGGAAACGGAGTTCCAGCCGTCGGTGGTGACGCGGCTCAGATCCACTGCGGCTGTCACGTTGGAGGCAGAGAGCTTTCCGAGAACACGTCTTGCCGCTTTCACGGTAAGATTCACGGTGGTCCTGTCCTGTTCGGTGATAATCAGTCCGGCGGATTCACGAAGGGTATCCGCACCGAGAAATTCGATCTTCACGCCGGAGAGGGTCTTTTCTCCCTCCACTCCCTCTGTGGTGTTTACGTAGAGCCAGAGATTTACCGCCACAAGAAAAGATACCACCAGCCAGAAGCTGCGGCTCTGTGTGATTTTTCTGGCCTTTTTCCCCTGTTCAAGATTCATTCTTTTCGCCTTTATCCTTTCGACGGAAGAGGTTAATACCGGCGGCGGAGTTTTCCTCCGTCAACAGACCGTTCCTCAGGATCTTTTCAAAGGTCTCTTTGGTCAGATGCCTCTTCAGCATCCCCTTCTCCGCAACAGAGATTGCGCCGGTCTCCTCCGAGACGATGACGACCAGCGCATCGGTGGCCTCGCTCATGCCGATCCCCGCTCTGTGCCGCATGCCGAGATCCCGGCTGAGATTCGGGTTGCTGGACAGCGGCAGCATGCAGCCTGCCGCTTCGATCCTTCCGTTGCGGATGATCACCGCGCCGTCATGCAGCGGCGCCTTTGGATAAAAAATATTCTTCAAAAGCTCAGCGGTAGTCTCGGCGTCCACGATCGTGCCGGTGCGGATCTGATCCTCCACTTTATTGTCCCGCTCAAAGATGATCAGCGCGCCCGTATGACTGGCAGACATATCCGTGCAAGCAAGCACGGTCTGTGTTATGGCAGCCTCCGCCGTCTGCACCTGGGCGCCTCCGAAGATACGGACAAAGGGGGATCCGGTGCCGAGCCGTTCCAGAAAACGGCGGATCTCCGGCTGGAAAAGTACAACCAGAGCCAGCAATCCGATCTGTACGGCATTTCGCAGGATGTAGTTCACCGTGTGGAGCTGGATCTCCCCCGACAGCCAGAGCGCCGCAAGGATCATAAGGATCCCCGTAAATACCTTTGAGGTCTGCGTGCGTCTGATCAGGTCTATGATGAAATAGAGCAGCACAGTTACTATGACGATATCTATGATATCGATGATGCGGATCGTTCCGATCTGACCGATCGCCTGTTGGATTGTTGTTTTTATAGCTTCCATGGACCGTCCTCGTTTCTTCGGGAAGTCATGATCTTTTTTATTTATTATACATGCGGCGGATACAGTTAGCAATCAATTGGTAACATTTTGTAATTATTTTATAAGATTTTTTTAACCTGCTCCAGTGCTTTTGCGATCTCCTGAGGGGTGTTGAAAAAGGAAACGCTGAAGCGCACTGTCCCCGTATCGGCAGTCCCCGCCGTCCGATGTGCCTGCGGTGCACAGTGGAGTCCGGCACGGACAGCCGTGCCGTATCTGCCCAGCCCGGCAGCCAGCTCTTCGCACGACATATTCATGGGTATGACGGACACGATCGCGCTTCGGTTCCCTTTTTCCGGTGTGATAACGGAAAGTCCGTCGATCCCGGAAAGCCCGTCTGCCAGCATATTCGTCAGCGCGGCTTCCTTCCGGATGATCTGCCGTGACCCGATTCGCCGTACAAATCTAATTCCTTCCCTCAGTCCGGCTATACCGCACACGTTGTGTGTCCCGGCTTCCAGCCTGTCCGGCAGCTCCTCCGGCATCAGAGGACTGTCGCTCATGCCGCCGGTTCCTCCGAACATGAGAGGCATACCCCCGCTGCGGCAAAGCAGGATCCCCGTACCTTGAGGTCCCAGGAGACCCTTGTGTCCCGGCATTGCACAGTACTCGGCGCCGAGCTTATCAAAATCGATATCCAGTATCCCGGCGCTCTGAGAGGCGTCCACGATCAGCGGTACAGCGTTTTCCCTGCACATGGATGCGATCTCCGCAACAGGCAGGATATAGCCAAACACATTGGAAACATGTGTGCATACAACGGCGTTCGCTCCCGGTATCTTCCTGCGGAACCCATCCAGCAGAGACGCAGTATCAAACAGATGGGCTTGAACGACGTCCATCTCCGCACCGATATCATGCAGCGGGCGGACAACGGCGTTATGCTCATATCCGGAAACCACCACCCGATCGCCTTTTTTCACAAGAGATCGTATGGCGATATTCAGCGCGTGGGTGGCGTTCATTGTGAAGACAACGTTTTCTGTTTTGGGAACGTTGAACAGAGCGGCAGCCTCCTCCCTGCAGGCGTAAACCGTTTCCGCTGCCCGCATGGCCGGAGCGTGTATCCCGCGTCCGGGGCTTGCGCAATTTTTCATCGCCCGGAGCACCGCTCTGCCTACCTCCGGGGGCTTCAGCAGGGATGTGGCGGCACTGTCAAGATAGATCATGGGGCCGCCTCCCTGTACTTGCCGTCGGGACCGGGAACAAACGCCCTTCCGTGAGGGACGGCCCGGCTGTCCAGCTCAGAGAGCGCCCGCCGCAGGGAACGGTGGGAAATGCCGGCGGCATAGGTGCAGCCTCTGTCCGTGGTCTCAGGCGGCGCTTTGACGACAGTCGCCGGTATCCCCAGGGAACGAAGGGTGTATACGCCCCGCTGGGCATAGGTCAGCGACCGAAACAATATAATGGCAGACATAAGAATTCCTCCGCACGAATGGATGCAGTCCATTCTATGCGGAGGTCCAAAAGCGGTTTACTTGCCCCTGAGCAGGACGACGGCCTGAGCGCTGATGCCCTCTCCCCTGCCTGTAAAGCCCAGGTGTTCCTCGGTGGTAGCCTTGACGCTGACAGCGCTCAAATCGATCCCCAGGAGATCCGCGATGTTTTTGCGCATGGCGGGTATAAACGGGGAGAGCTTTGGCTTCTGGGCGATGATGGTGGCGTCCATGTTTCCCACACGCCAGCCCTTCTCATCCAGCAGGGCCTTTACCTGCCTCAGCAGCTCCATGCTGTCCGCACCTTCGTAGCGGATATCGGTATCCGGAAAGATCGCGCCTATATCACCCAGCGCGGCGGCGCCCAGCATGGCGTCCATCAGGGCATGAAGCAGCACATCCGCATCGGAATGGCCCAGAAGGCCTTTTTCCCATGGGATCTCCACTCCGCCCAGGATCAGTCTTCTTCCCTCCGTCAGCCTGTGAACATCATATCCCTGCCCGATCCGTATCTCATCCATGGCGATTCCTCAAAACGGCGGCGGCGATCTCCAGGTCCATGGGACCGGTGATCTTGATGTTTTCCGGAGAGCCCTTGGAGAGATGCACTTTAAAGCCCATTGCCTCCGCAGCGGCGCTGTCGTCGGTGTATTCTCTTCCGCTTTTTACAGCGGCAGTCAGAGCGCCCTTGATGATCTCCGCCTGGAAGGCCTGCGGCGTCTGGACCGCCGCCAGGCCGGAGCGTTCCGGTGTACGCGTCACAAGATCGTTTTTCTTCTCCTTTATGGTGTCCGTGACGGGGACGGCAGGCGCGGCGCATTTGAACATGGCGGCGGTGTGCATGGCGTCATACACCACTTCCTCCGTCACCAGGGGGCGGGCACCGTCATGGATCAGGATAAGCTTTGCATCCCGGTCCACCGCGGACACACCTGCCAGGGCGGATTCATTGCGGTTTTTCCCGCCGATGATGATCTTATGGACCTTTTGAATCTCGAATTGTCGGCAGAGCTCCGCGGCCTGCTCAAGGCGATCCTCCCGGGCCACCAGCACGATCTCGTCCACAAACGCGCATTTGTCCAGCGCCTGCAGAGTCCAGGCCAGGACGGGCTTCCCCTCCAGGGGCATGAAAAGCTTGTCCTCCCCCATGCGGGTGGACGACCCGGCGGCAACCACCAC
>JAEEGL015719149.1_pt1 | contig 12135 bp, 11 predicted proteins | sample 9134231 | NCBI WGS metagenome assembly JAEEGL01 (sample SAMN16246548, study PRJNA631951) | gut metagenome | biome: gut microbiome; feature: rumen; material: fiber-attached | host: Bos | place: Iran: Karaj | collected 2018-10
ATTCAAAATATAGATAACTTAAAAGATGGTATGGCAGGAATGCTTTCAATGATGAAAACTATGTTGGTATTGATAATTGGAATAGCGATACTTCTTGGGGGAATAATAATATATAATTTGGGAATACTATCTTATTCAGAAAAAGAATATCAATTTGCTACATTAAAAGTATTAGGCTTTAAAGATAATCAAATAAAGAATATATTTATAAAACAAAATAATTGGATAGCAATAGTATCTATTATATTTGGCTTACCAATGGGATATTATTTAACTGATTGGTTATTTAAAACTGCTATAGAAGAGCATTATGACTTTGGAGCTTTCATTGAGATAAGAACATATATAATAGCAGCAGTAGGTACATTTATTGTTTCATATTTAGTATCTAGATTCTTAGCAAGAAAAATTAAGAAAATAGATATGGTTACAAGTTTAAAAGGTAATGAATAAAAAACATGGCGACAATTAATGGCGCCTTTTCATTTATAGTTAGATCTTCTAAATCATTTATAAAATAAGGCTATATTGAATAATAAATTTTGATATGCTATAATTATGGCGTAGTTATAAGTGCATATAATATATAGAAAGAAGTCAATTTTTATTGATTACAGGTGATTATTATGGATAAAGTTTTAACAATAAGTGTTGCTGCTTATAATATGGAAAAATATATTGCTGGTACATTAGATTCTATTCTAAATTGTAAGAATAAAAAATTTGTAGAAATAATAGTAGTAGATGATGGATCTACCGATAATACACCTAAAATAGTTGAAAAGTATGTAAAAAAATATCCATCAATTGTTAAGTTAATAAAACAAAAAAATCAAGGACCAGGTTCAACATTTAATGCTGCACTATCTAATGCTACTGGAAAGTATATAAAGATGGTTGATTCTGATGATTTTGTACATGGTGAATGTTTAGATGAATTTATTGATAAAGTTAAAAATATAGATGTCGATTTAATAATCACAAATATGGATTGTTATGATGATAGTACAGAAGAAGTATATTTTACTACAGATCTTGAATTTAAAAATGATGTTATTTTAGATGTTAATGAATATAATATAATACCAGAAATGAATTCTATTTCCTATAAAACAGAACTACTAAAAAATAATAATATTAGACTTGATAATGGGTTTTATACTGATATGGAATATGTAATATTGCCATTGTTATATGTTAAGAATTTTATATTTTTAAAAAACAATTTATATATTTATAGAACTGGTAGAGATGGCCAATCTACAAGTATGCATGGTTATCAAAAACATTTTGATCAACATGATTTTATTTTTAGAAAATTATTGAAATATTATAATGATAATTATGATTATTTTTGTGACACGGTTAGACGTTCTGTATTTGACAGATTATTCTTTATGGCTCAAACAGAATTGGAAACATTATTATCATTTGAAAAAAGAGATAATAATAAAATTAGAGAATTTAGAGACTTTTTTAAAAATACCAATCCAATGTTTTATGATTTTTTCTATAAAGATTCAATTACAAAGTATGAAGTAGATTTGGAAAAAGATTTTAATAATTAGAGGAGAAATATATGCAACCATTAATTAGTATTATTGTTCCATTTTATAATGTAGAGAATTATTTAGTAAGATGTCTTGATTCAATAGTAAATCAAACATATAAAAATCTAGAGATAATATTAGTTAATGATGGGTCAACCGATAGTTCTCTAGATATATGTAAAAGATATTCTAAAAATGATAGTAGAATTAAAATTGTTAATAAAAAACATGGTGGTGTTTCTTCTTCAAGAAATGCTGGATTAGATGCTGTAACTGGTGAATATATTGGATTTGTAGATTCTGATGATTATATTGATGAAAATATGTATATGGAGTTATATAACAATTTGATTGAAAATAATTGTGATATTGCAACATGTTATTTTTGTCGAGTGTATGGTGATGAATTCTACACTGATTATAATTTTGAATTTGATAAAAGAATATTTAATAGAGAAGAAGCTATAAAAAGTATATTGCTTGATAAAGAATTGAGAGTATATTTATGGACTAAGTTGTATTCTAAAAAAGCATTTGATAATGTTAGATTTCCAATCAATAGAGAATATGAAGATATAGATGTTTCTATAAGCACGTTAGAAAAAGTAGATAAAGTAGTTTTTATAAATAAAATACTTTATTTTTATGTTAATAGAGAATCTTCTATAGATAATAATTATAATGATAAAAATGTAAAAGATTCTTTAGAAATGGCATATAAAAGATATAAATATGTTAAAGATAACTATAGTGATCTATCTTTATATAATATTATTTCAATGATTACTAGAATAGTATACACTTTTATTGAAATGAAAGATAAAGATAAAATTAAAGAATATTTATATATGATTAAAGAAGTAAATGATGATGTTAACTTGTTAGATAAAAAAGATATTATAAATGAAATGGATACATATTTTATAGAAAATTTTAATTATATAAATAATCAATTAGAATTAAATAGTTATATTTGAGAGGAATAATTAATGAAGCGTATTAATGTTTTAATTACTGTAGATGATAATTATATAGATTATTGTTATAATCTCTTTTTTTCGTTAAAGAAAAATAATAAGTCTTTATTTAATATTTATTTAGTTTATTCTAATCTTAATGATGATAATATAAATGAATTTGTATCATTTATTAATGAAAAAAAGATAGGTAAAGTTAAACCAATTCTTTTTGAATTATCTAATTATGATTTTCCAATTAATTCAGATTATATTAGCAAAACAGCTTATATAAGACTTTTTGCGCCTTTATTAATAGAAGACAAGATAGATAGATTATTATATTTAGATCCTGATATTATATGTGGAAAATCTATTGAAGAGTTTTATAATTTTGATTTTGATAATAAAATGTTAATAGCAGTAGAAAATATGTACCATGAAGAAAATTATTTTAAGAATTATAATCTTGGATTAGATTATGATAATATCTATGTTAATTCTGGTGTAATAATATTTAATATGAATAAGTATTTAAAGAGTGTTTCTAAAAAAAGACTATTAGATTTTATTAATGAAAATAAAACTATTTTGCAAAATCATGATCAAGATATTATTAATCTTATGTTTTATAATGATATTAAAGTAGTAGACAATACTTATAATTATCAGATAATTAGTAATAATACGAGAATTGATGCTGTTTTAACTCATTATGCAGGTAGCCCTAAACCATGGGATAGCAATTATGAGTTTGTAGAGAAGGGAATACCTTATTATAAAGTATTAATCGATATGGGAAAAATAGACTTAGCAAAAGAAACAATTGTTAGAAACTCTATTAATTATATGGGTATGATTAAGTGGTTTATAGGAGTAGATTATAATAGTCTTTTAAATATTTATAAAGATATAGATAATATTGATAGCATTAATAAGTATTTAGATGATTTGGGTGTCAGATATGGTAATAAATTATTTAATAATCTAATAAATGATAATAAAAAAAATAAAAGTGGTGAGTAAGATGAATGCGTATAATTTGTTAATTACAACTGATGGTAAGTATTTACCTCATGCTTACGATTTAATTCGTTCTATAAAACTATATAATAAAAACCCATTAAATATTTTTTTGATATATTGTGATTTAAAAGATGAAGAAATAAATGAATTTAAAGAATTTATGAAATATAATGATTATGGGGAACTACATACATATTTTATAGATGCTTCTAAATATGATTTGCCTTTACAAATAGAATATTTAAGTATTACAGCATATATTAGATTGTTTGCTCCATTAATTATTAAAGAAAAACTTGATAGAATCTTATATTTAGATTGCGATATAATTTGTAGAGGATTAATAGATAAACTATATAATGAGGATTTTGAAGGAAATCCAATAGCAGCATGTATAAATATGAATTATGAAACAAATCCTGATTTCAATAGTAATTTAGGATTACCACTTGATAATAATTATATTAATTCTGGAGTTTTATTAATCAATATACCTGAATATAAAAAAATAGTAAATGAAAATATAATTGTTAATTGTATAGCAGAATATCATGATAGATTAGTACAACATGATCAAGATATTATAAATATTTTATTCTTTAATAAAATGAAATATTTAGATATTAGTTATAATTATCAAATATTAAGACCAGAGCGAGAAGCAAAGATTGATAGTATATTAACTCATTATGCAGAGTCTCCTAAACCATGGGAAGAAACTTTTGAGTATTTTATAAAGGGAATACCTTATTATGAATATTTAATTAAAATTGGTGAGAAGGATAAAGCATATTCTCTTATTAAACAACATATACATAATTATGGGGAAAAATTTATAAGCTATATTAATTATGATTGCTTTTCATTTTATGACTTTAAAGAAGAAAAAGAAGATCTTATTATGTTTAAAAATGAACAGATAGATATATTAAGTAAAAAGTTTTATGATGATATTGTTAATCATATGTAAGAGAAAGAGGCGAGAATAATAAAAGACGATAATTATTATAAAAAGACAGCAGATTTAATTAATGAACTAAATATTTATTATGATGGAAATTATTATTTTTATTCTTTAGATTATGATAGGCAAATAGATAATACAAAAGAAATTATTCAAAATATGCCAGTTGATTATTCAAAAGTAATGAAACCATTAAGTACAATAAAAGAAGAATCACAAAACTTAGATAAAATTAATTTAGTAATTGATTCAATCTATAATTATATTAATAAAGTATTAGTATTCTTAGATAATTTCAATAATGAAAGAGTAAGCAAATTAAAAGAATATATAAAAAATATAATAAATAAAGAGCCTTCTTCATTAGATGAAGTACTTCAAAGAATCTTATTTTATAATCAGTTTCTATGGCAAACAAAACATAAGTTAATGGGATTAGGAAGATTAGATTATATATTAGATAAGTATTATAAAAAAGATTTAAAGAATAATGTTAATTCTAATTCTATTAAAGATATGTTAATTAATTTTATAAAGACTTTACATAAAGATTATAAATATAAGAGTAATGAATTATTAGGTGATACAGGTCAATTGATTATATTGGGTGGTTTAGATATTAAAGGTAATTATTTTTGTAATGATTTAACATATATGTTTATTGATATTATTAAAGAATTACAATTACCTGATCCTAAGTTATTATTAAGAGTTAGTAAAAATACTCCTAGAGAATTAATCAAAAGTTCTTTAGATTGTATTAAGACTGGATTAGGATCACCTTTGTTAGCTAATGATGATGTTATTATAAAAAGTTTAATTTCAGCCGGTTATTTAGAGAAAGATGTTTATAATTATGGGGTATCAGCTTGTTGGGAACCATTAATAATTGGAAAATCTTTTGATCAAAATAATTTAATAGATTTAAATTTTTTAAATCCTCTTGAATATATACTTAATAATTATGATTTAAATACTATAAAGAATTTTAATGAACTAATAGAAGCTTATGGAAATGAAATGAATTTTTATATTAATAATATAATAAATTATATTGATAGTTATGAGTTTCAAGAAGATCCATTATTAAGTATATTTGTTGATGATTGTGTTAAAAATAATAAAGATATTTCTAAAGGAGGGGCTAAATATAATAATTTTGGAATTCTTACTATAGGAATGTCTAATTTAATAAATTCATTATTAGTTATAGATAAATATGTATTTGATTTAAAAAAATATTCACTTATTGATATTAATGATAAGAGAAAAAATGAAATTTTTGATGATTTATCAATTGATAAAAGATTTGGTAGTGATGATAAAAAAGTAATTGATTTAACTAATAAGATTATGAAAATTACTTCAGATGAATTAATAAAATATAAAAATAAATTTGGAGGGGACTATAAATTTGGATTAAGTTCGCCTAGTTATGTTAATGGATCTATTTATAGTGAAGCATCTCTTGATGGTAGAAAGAAAAACACTCCATATAATGTTCATATTTCTAGTACTGGTCAAACTGCTTATACAGAATTAATGAATTTTGCTAGTAGTCTTGACTATAGTATTAACAAATATAATGCCAATGTTGTTGATTTTTTTGTTTCTCCAAATATTATTGATAATAATTATGAAAAGTTTATTGATTTTTTAATGATTAGTTTAAAATCAAATTTTTTTGAAATGCAAATGAATGTTGTTAGTAGTAAAACTTTAATTGAGGCAAAAAATAATCCAGAATTATTTCCTAATTTAATTGTAAGAGTATGGGGATTTAGTGCATACTTTAATGATCTTCCTTTGGAATATAAAGATGTTTTAATTAGTCGTGCACTTGATTGTGAAGGTATTAACCATGAAGAACATAGTTACTAATATTCAAAGATTTTGTTTACAAGATGGACCTGGAATTAGGACTACCATTTTTTTTAAAGGATGTAATTTAAACTGTCCATGGTGCTCAAATCCAGAAAATCAAGCTTTTGAAATTGAAAAAAGTATTGATGGTAAAAAAACATATGGAAAAGAATATGATGTTGAGGCTTTATACAATGAAATAATAAAAGATAAATTGTATTTTGATAAATATGGGGGAGTTACTTTTTCAGGAGGAGAACCTCTCTTTCATGCTTATGAAATAGAACCATTATTAAAAATGTTGAAGAAAGAACATATTTCTATAGCATTTGAAACAGCTTGTAATGTTCCTATTAATTATTTAAAACAAATAATTAATTATATAGATTATTTTTTGATTGATATAAAAGTTTTAACTGAAGATGCTAAAAAGAAAATTAATGAGGACGTTTGTCTTTTTCAAGAAAATGTTGATTTAATAATGGAAAATAACAAGAAAGTTTTTTTTAGGATACCATTAGTTAAAAACTATACTTATACTAAAGAAAATATTATTCTTATAAATAATTTTTTAAATAAATATAATATCAAGAGTGTAGATGTTTTTAATGTTCACAATCTAGCTATTGATAAATATAAATCTTTAGGAAAGAAATATGATAGTTTTACTTTATTAAATGATGAAGATTTTGAATATATTAAAAAGGAATTAAAAGGAATTAATGTTAATATTTTAAAAGTGTGAGATTTGTTGTTGCATATAACACTATATTTTGAAAGAAACTAGCAAAATCTAGTTTTTTTGTGTATTATAATTGTTATAGGAAGTGATTATATGTTTTATCCAAACTTTTTAAAAGAAAATGATATTATTGGAGTTCCTGCACCATCTGATGCAGCAAAGGATGCTAAAAAAGTTAATAAGTATAAACATGCAATTAAATATTTTGAAGATAATGGTTATAAACTTAAATTATCAAAGAATTTGTATAATTCTATTATGGCTAGAAGTAGTGATGCTAAAACTAGAGGTATGGAATTAAATGAAATGTTTAAAGATAAAGATATTGATTTTATACTATGTGCTAGTGGTGGGGAGTTTTTAGTAGAGTGCTTACCATATGTTGATTTTGATTTAATAAAAAATAATCCAAAATTTGTAGCAGGATTTTCTGATCCTACAGGAATTCTATTTCCAATAACTACTAAATATGATATTGCAACTATTTATGGAAATAACTTTGGTTCATTTGGTATAGAAAAATTTAGTAAAAGTCATTATGATTTTTTAGATTTAATTAAAGGTAATATATTTGATTTTAAAAGTTATCCGTTATATGAAGGAGAAAGACTTAAAACGGTAACTGGGCTAGAACCATTGAACTTAAGAAAAAGAGTGAAATGGAAAACACTTGATGGTAAAGATGTAAAGTTTAAAGGTAGAATTATTGGAGGATGTTTTGATATTATATCTGAATTAATTGGTACTAAGTATGATGGCATGAAAGAATTTAATGAAAAATATAAAGAAGATGGGATCATTTGGTTTTTTGATAATTGTGAATTATCTATGGAAGAAACAATTCGTGTTTTATGGAAAATGAAAGAATTTGATTATTTTAAATATTGTAAAGGTGTTGTATTTGGAAGGTTTGGAGTAGAGACATCGTATGTTGGTTATGATGTAAAGAAATGCTTAGAGGATAGTATTTTAGGAGAATTAAATATACCAGTAATATATGATGCAGATTTATCTCATAAAGCACAATGTATGCCAATATTAATAGGAAGTATTGCAACTGTTAGTTGTGTTAAAAATAAAGGTACAATGTATTTTGAAATGAATTAGATATAATGTGGAAGAGGTGTTCTATATGTATGAAAAGTATCAAGAAGAGTTACTAAATTCTGAAAATGAAAATATTGTAAATGACAAATATAATGTTATTTTTAAATATGAATTAAAAGAAGCTATTGGGATGACAATTAAAGGTTTAACTATCTTTAATGATAATTGTATTTATTTAATTCCAGGTCATTTTGAAAAACCTATAAAACATTCAATAGATGATAATAATATAAAAGAGATTCTAAATAAATATGCTAAGAAGATCGATGAAGTAAAAGAACAGCCTTTACCTGATCTTCTAATTATGGATGGTAATATTAATAAATTTGATTTTAAGGTAAATAATAAATGGTATAATTATAAATTCTATAATTTGGGATATTACTCAAAAGATGATATAGATAATAATGAATTCTTGTCTTTGTTTTTTGATTTATTAGATGAATTACATGATGAATTAAAAAAACAAAACTCTGAATTTGTAAAGTATTTTAATTTGTCTAATGATGAAGGAGAATAATATAACTATTGTTTACTATTATAATGTTTACTGATATACTGATATTGTAGAGGAGTTGAAAAAATGGAAGAAGAAAAAAATCAAAATGAAAAGGAGAAAAGCAAAAAAATATTACAAACTTTTATTTATGTTGCTTTATTGTTATTTTTCTTTGGTGTTGGGTATATTATATCTACAAATTTATTAGGTAAAAAGGAAGATAAAAATGAAATACCAGCTGAAGAGAAAGAGAAGAAAGATAATCAACAATCTAATAAAAAAGTTGAGTTGAGTATTGATGAAGATAAAAATCAAGCTGTTGGTAGTGTTAAGCTAAACGATAAAGTTTTTGAAATAAAAATAACAGGATATAATCCTGAAAATGGTAATAGTGATTTGTATATTAATAATAAAAAAGTAGCAACTTTAGATTATAGTAATGTTACTGTTTCAGTTGTTAGTAAGTACTTGATTGTAGAGTGGCCAGGAGCACAGATTGGATCATTAGCTCTAGGATACATTAATGAAAATGGTGAATACTACGATATAGGTGTTGAAAACTCAATTCATAATATTTATGAAGAAAACGGAAAAATTTATGGTTATAAAGATCCAATGGATTTAGAAAAAGATCCTATAAAAGTTGAGATTGTATTTAATGGTAGTAATATCAAAATTGAAGAAGTTAAATAACTATAGTGATAAAGAAATAAAAAGCGACTTAGTAATTATACTAAGTCGTTTTTAAATAGATTTTTTATATTATCAATTACAAGATTTGTCATAATATCATAATTCATATCATCGTGTTTGTGATAAATAATTTCATGGCATAAGTTATCTATTAATCCAATCATGATATGTACTTTTTCAAATAGATTATCGTCTTTGAAATTATTATTTATTAATATTTCTTTTATTGAATTGGTCATATCAAGTTCTCTTTTATAGTAGTATTCGGCTACTTTTTTATCAGAGTGAATCATAGCCATAATTTCTTCGTGTGCTACATTTGATACTTTATGATTACTAACATAATATTTAATCATATTTCTAATCATTTTATCAAAGTCTTCTTTTTTGAAAGTATAAGATTTATTTTGTGGCATAGGGAAGAAGATGTCATCTCCATATTTTTGTAATCCTTCAATTAATATGTCATATTTATCTTTAAAATACTGATAAACAATTCCTGTTGATACTCCAGCTGCTTGAGCAATTTCGGCAGTATTTGTATTGTAATATCCATTTCTACAAATAAGATTGAACCCAGCTTCAATTATTTTTTCTTTCTTTTCTATAGCTCTTTTTTGTTTTGGTTCTCTAATGTTTTCAATCATGAAAGTTCACCTCATGTAAAGATTATAACATATATTTAAATAATGTGAAATATTTTTCATATTTATATTGACTTACTATGAAGAACAGAAATATAATTAATATGAAAGCTATTTCATATTTAGGAGGATTATGTATGAAAGAAAGGGAAAAGAATACTGCTGATAAGTTAAAGATTGGTGACAAAGCAAGAGTTTTAAGACTTGATGTATCTAACAAAGAGATTAAAAGACATTTACTAGATATGGGAATTACTAGAGGAGTGGAAATCTATATAAAGAAGAAAGCTCCGATGGGTGATCCTATTGATATTAGTTTAAGAGATTATGAACTTTGTATTAGTAAAAAAGAACTATCTAGTATTGTTGTGGAGGTAATCAAATGAAAATAGCATTAGTTGGAAATCAAAATAGCGGAAAAACAACATTGTTTAATTTACTTACTGGAATGCATGCAAAAATTGGTAACTGGCCTGGTGTAACAATTGAAAAGAAAACAGGAAAAATAAAAAGAACTAAACATGAAATCACAGATCTTCCTGGAATATATTCATTAAGTCCTTATTCTATTGAAGAAGACATCTCAAGAAAATTCGTTTTTGATGAAAAGCCAGATATTATTATTAATATTGTAGATACAACACAACTTGAGAGAAGTTTATATTTAACTACTCAATTATTAGAATTAGATTCTCATGTAATTGTAGTTTTAAATATGGCTGATTTATTAGAAAGTAAAGGAATTAAAGTTGATGTAAAAGAGTTATCAAAAAGATTAGGTACTCCTGTTGTATTAGTATCTGCTATGAAAGGTACTGGTATTGATGACTTAATGGGTGAAATCAATAAATTATCTAAAACTAGAGAAATAGAAATATATGATGAAAATATTGAAAAGGCTATTTCAAGTATTGAAGAAGAAATATCTTCTAAAGAGATACATAAAAGATTTATTGCTGTTAAATTGTTAGAAGAAGATGAAAGATTTAAAGAGTTTAATAATTCTAAAATAGATAAGATAAGAGCTAAATTATCTAGTTTATATGAAACTGATTTAGAAGAGACAATTGCAACTGAAAGATATGATTTTATTTCTAAAACAAGAAAAGAGGTTTTTAAGAAAAGTAATAAAACAAGTACCACTGATAAACTTGATAAAATATTTTTAAATAAGTGGCTGGCCTTACCAATATTTGTTGTTATTATGTTTTTAATATACTTCTTATCTGTTGGTGTAGTTGGAACATTCACAGTGGATTTAATTGGTGAATGGATGGATTCACTTGGTGGTGCTGTAGAAGGATGGTTAACTGATGCTGGAGCTTCTTCTTGGTTAGTATCATTAATAGTTGATGGTATTATAGCAGGTGTTGGTGCAGTGCTAGGCTTTGTTCCACAGTTAATTATATTATTTGTATGTATAAGTGTTTTGGAAACTACTGGTTATATGTCTAGAATATCTTTATTCTTAGATAAAATATTTAGGAAAATTGGTCTTAGTGGAAAAAGTTTAATTCCGTTTATTGTTGGATCAGGTTGTTCTGTTCCAGGTATTATGGGAGCAAGAATAATAGAGAATCAAGATGAAAGAGAAATGACAACTATACTTACACCATTTATTCCTTGTAGTGCAAAGCTTCCAATTATTTCATTATTTTCTGGATACTTTTTTGGTAAGAATTCTGGACTTATATCATTTTCTTTATATTTCTTATCAATAATTATAATTATTATTACTTCTTTATTATTTAAAAAGTTTATATTTAAAAATACTAGTAGTACTTATATTTCTGAATTACCAGAATATAAAGTGCCAAGTATTAAATATGTAGCTAAAGATGTTTTTGATAAAGTTATTGCATTTATAAGAAGAGCAGGGACAATTATTCTATTATGCTCAATTGTTATTTGGTTCTTACTTTCATTTAACTTTAAAATGCAATATGGTGTAGAAGTAGAAGATAGTATTTTAGCAGAAACAGGTGATAAAGTATCATTTATTTTTGAACCAATGTTAGGTGAAAGAAGTTGGGGGGCAACTGTGTCTGCTGTTCAAGGTCTTGTAGCAAAAGAACAAGTAGTATCTTCAAT
>JAEEGL015931438.1_pt1 | contig 12135 bp, 4 predicted proteins | sample 9134231 | NCBI WGS metagenome assembly JAEEGL01 (sample SAMN16246548, study PRJNA631951) | gut metagenome | biome: gut microbiome; feature: rumen; material: fiber-attached | host: Bos | place: Iran: Karaj | collected 2018-10
GCCGCGATTGAGGTCAGGTGCGTGGACGTCGGCGACGTCGAATTCGGGTTGACGGTGTTCGACTCCGACGGGAACGCCACGGGCCCCGTGATTCATACGTTGCGCGTCTATCGTCTGTGGGTGGTGCTGCTTGCCTTCGTGCTGGCGCTGTTTGTTGCCGGGTTCTTCTGGTGGTACTTCTCCGGCGACGATCCGCGGTTCTGGAAGGTCTGTGGGTTTGTTGACGAGACAAATAGCAAAGACCCTTCCGCCGTAGAGTCGGAAATGCTTGGATTCCGCCGCATGTCCAAATTCTGGGATACGATGTGGAACAAGGCGACGATTCCTCTGCATGTGCTTGGAGGCGCCCAGTCCGAGGATTGGGGGAGTGGTACGGCTTTGGGACAGACAGGGCTCATGTTGTGGGAGTCGAAGACGGCTGCCGACAACGGACACGGCGTGCGAATGCCGAACTGCGATTTGATGAACCGTCCTGAAGGAATGGAAAAAGAGTCATTCAGCAGAGGCCAGCTTATCCACATTTGGGCGCCATCGCCATCCAATGCGCAGGCTGTGACCGCATTGTGGGTAAAGATCAAGATGGGGCGGGATGTGCCGAACACCTTCTTGTGGGTGCGATTGGGCATCGCGTTGCTGTGCTTTGGCTTGGCCACGGCCGCCTCGTATTTCTTTGCTTTCTAGCATTTTTCTAAAATCAAACTGAAAAGGAAAAACATGGCTACACGTTCGCTTAACTTGATCATCGGCTGCGGAGGCTCTGGACTAACGACGCTTTCCGCGTTGAATCGTTTACTTGTGCAGAATCCTGAAATGCTGCCGCGTCTCAACAACGAGGTGTATTATCTGGCGGTTGATACGGAAGTGTCGGCGCTTGAGCAGTTCGAGAAGGAGATAAGGGAGCAGATGGGGTTGTATGAGCCCCCGTTCATGCAGCGGATACAGCTGTCGCACAACATGAACATCCTGAACGAGATGGTTCGACCGAACTTCATAGAGCCTTTTGCCCGCCAGCCAAATGCGAAAGGCTTGATGCGCTTGCGCGAACACTGGTGGTTTGACGGAAACGGCAATCCGTTCCTCGCGTCGCGCGTGACAAACTTGATCAAGGGCGCGGGGCAGTGCCCGCCCGCTTCGTACGGCTTGGCCTGGTATCGCCTGGATGAGATTGGCGAGGCCGTAAAGCGCATTGTTGATCACATGGTTGCGCATGGATACGGCGATCCCACGCAATTGAAGAACATGAACCTCATAATCGTCGCCGGGCTTTCCGGCGGTACGGGGCGTGGCTGTTGGAACCTGATTGCCTTCAAGGTGCGGGAGTATCTGCTCAACAAGTACAAAGTGATGGTTCCGCCGGTTGGCGTCTTCTTTGATGCGAACGTGTACGACTGCGTGGCGCGCGACAACGAAGGACAGCGGCTTGCGCTTGAGGTGAATTCCCTGACGGGCCTCTCGGAATTGTCTTGCTGGCTGGTGAACGGCGGCAAGGCGGGGACTGACTGCTTCGTGTATCGACTTCCCAACGTCAAGTCTCCTGACCGGGCGTCGACAGACCTCCTGAATGTAAATCTTGATCTCAACCCCACGGCGGGTGCACCTGTCAACAGCGCGTTCTTGATTTGCGGACGGAGCGAGTCGGCGATTCTGGAAAACAACCGTCAGTATCACGAGATGGCCGGTGCGGCATTGTACGCGATGATCGCGAATCCGGATATCGCAGCCCGTCAGGTCAACGACGGCGATCCCTTCAACAGCTTTGCCGCCGCTACCTTCGAGGTCGATACGCTCCACCTCCAGAAGTGGTACGAGACGCGTGCGCGCGGCATTGCGCTCGGACGTCTTGTTTCCAGCGGCGAGGACGTGTCGTCGGCAAAGGACGCGTTTTTCCGTGCGATGCCGATCAATGCGCGTGTCCGTGCGTTGACGGATCTGCGCCCGAATTCCGAAGGTACGCTTTTCCAGCGTCTGGCGGCGGCTTTCCTCGACCAGAAGAAGTATCGCCAGGGTTTTGCAACGCTGATTCAGGAACTTCCCACCTGGAAGTTGGCTGACGCATGCGAGGCTGTAGAGCCGTTGCTGGCGCCCGTTTCGGACGTGAGTGGCGTGGTCAGCCAGACGCTTGCCGGAATGGGACTGGAGTCCGCCAAGGTCGAAGCGGCGGTTGTCGCGGCAATGATGGCCGTGTACAGGGGCGCCGAAGGGCAGAAGCCCTCCCTCGGGCGTGCGCTTGAGTTCCTTAAGCTTCTCAAGTCCGAGATTGACGCAGCTCGTTCGCTCTCGCCGCAGGCATTCCAGATGACGCCGGAGGGTGGATCGCGGGCTATCGGGGCACATGAGGCGGTGGCGAGCACGCTTAAGGCCTTTTCCAAGCGCACGCTCAAGGAAGTGCTGGCAGGCATCGGCCCGTTCAACCAGGACGAGATCGACCAGCTTGTCAAGGAGGAGGGCAGGCATTATGTCGGCATCATTCCGAATGGCATTCTCGCGGCTAATTATCCCCAGATCAAGGCGGCGCTTGAAGCGGCGTTCCAGCCCGTACTGAAGCGGATTGAGCGTCTCATCTCGGCATGCGAACAGTTCGCCAACTGTTGCCGCGAGGCGGGCTCCGGTTTCTCGCTCGAGGAGGCGGATGCGGCCGGCGGCAGGGACGGGGACGATCCTTTTGCGCTGCTGTTCGCGACGCCTGATCGGATTGACGATACGCTTTACGACGGCGATGACCGCGAACGTTTTTATCGCCGAGTCCTGCGTCCGATCGTAGCCTCGCGCGCCGAGGCCGAAGCCTTGGTTGCAGATTCGGTCACGATTGGCAACGGCATGGACGATTTTATCGGCAAGTCCATAGAGGACGGAACGCTTGAGAAACTGGCGGCTGGAAATGACAGTCCCGCGCGCCGCAAGTTCATTGGCTCGTTGATGGACAAGACACGCGAGTGCGTCAGCTTGTCGGAGAACTTCCTTGAGCGGCACTTTACATTCGAAAAGATCCTTGAGCACAACCGCGAATACTGGAACAAGGCGGTGGAGGCCGCCATGGGGTCGGGTGTCCGTCTTGCGAAGTTAAGGGACATGTTCTTGCGCACGTTGGGCGCCGAGCTGGTGCAGGACAAGCGGAATCGCGCAGCGCCGCTCATGCTTCCTCCGGTGGAGGAACTGCGCAAGACGATTGCCACGTCGCTTGCCAGCACGTGCGCACCTTGGTGGATAGCTGACACGGACGGTGCCCATCACAGCATCATGATGTTCCTTCCGTTCGACTGCGGAGACAGCGCCGACGACATTACGGCGTTTATCTCCGAGCGCGCACCTCACGCGAAGGTCCAGCCATTTGGCCTGGACACGGCAAAGGGCAGCGTTACGCCGTTTAGCTATCTTGCGTTCGTCTCCGAGGGCGTCAAGCTGACGTCCGTCGAGAAAGACAAGGGAATGCACCTGCTTGACAAGATCGAGTCGCTCAAGTATTATCGTGACGCCGACGTGAATTCCTGGCTGCAGAAGGCGGAGCGGGATGATGGGGAGTCCATCTTCACGACCGAGAACCACAACAAGGGCATTGGTTTCCTTTCTCCGCTGTACATTCGAAACAAGATGCTGGCCGGTTACCGCTGGCGCCCGTGGCTGCATGAGGACGAGGCGGAGGCGCAGGTTGCCGAGAACAAGACGCTGGATGCTCTGTTGTATGGTTTCCTCGGCATGGGACTCACCGATGCCGCGGCAAAGGCGTTTGAGGAGAAATTCGCTCCGTATGGCTGGCATTTCCCGATTCTGCGCCCCGGCGAGAAGCAGGCGTATTTCCTTGTCCGCAAAACGTATGACTGGAACGGGGAGAAGGCTGAGTTCGACGTCGCGTGCGACTGGAAACCCAATAAGCGGCTGTGTACGAGCGCGTGCAATCTCTATGCGTTTCTGCAGGGCAAGGGCAAGACCGGACTTTCCGGCTCCGCCAAGGAAAAGGACGTTGAAGAGGGCAACAAGATTCGCGACCTGATCCTCAAGGAGGCGGATGTCTTTGCCGAACAGATCGCGCCGGATCTGGGTGCAAACGACATTGGCAAGCTCAAGAAGGCGTTGAAGACATGGTTGTCCCAGATGCGTGACGGAGCGGATGATGCCGACAAGCCGGTGTTTGACGCCCTGTTGAAGCGCGCTCAGGCAAAAGATTGACGGAATCCCGACGTCAAGGATACTCCATGCAGAGCCCGCTCGTCGTATTCATGCCCGAAAAGGAACGGGAGCCGCTCCGCTCGTCGGGCGTGTTGCCGCCATCCTGGTTTGAAGAGTGCAATCGCTCGCTCTGGGATGGCGCGGGCGATCGCGTATACTTTTGGCCGCACATGCCAGATTATGAAACTGCAAAGGCGGGAAGGGGGGGGAACCCTCCTCCGCCGGCGCAGTTGCTGGGGCTTGAGACAAAGGGCGATGAGTGGATGCGAAGCGAGAATCTGGTCGCCAAGCTGTTTGGCGCCACGGTTCTGCATGTGTTGTTCCTCGATGACGAGGTCGACGGTACGCCTGGCCTTGCCGACATGGCGCCGGTTCTGAAGTTGGTGCAATGGGTAAAGGCACTCGGCGATTCCATACGTACCTGGTTCGCCGACACGCAGAACAGGAACATCCGTCATGTGGCCGTCGTCGTGGCGCGCAGGGGACCTTTCCACCTTACCGAAGGCCAACTTGCGGCGTTCCGCGAGGAATTCAGCGAAGAGGGATCTGCGGTCAAAACGTGTTACCTTGTCAGTTCGCGATTGGAAGTGGGACTAGGACACGACGCACTTCATGCTCAATACCTGTGGCCGATCATAGTGGGAAGACTCCTTCTGCGCATGCTCATTGAATTGTCGCAGAAGGATGCGTCGAATGGCATCTTTCTGCCAGGCGTGCATCTGATTCGGTCGTCCGAATATCTGATCAACTGCCCTGCGGGGGAGATCGACGGCTTAAAGGAGGAGGCTCTTCGGTCGGTTTATCGGGTAATCAACCATGAGTCTCCCGTGATTGCGGCGGATGAAGGCGGGCGAATTCGTCGGCCTCAGGTCGTGAATCGCGAGATCGGCGTGTTCCCCGAGTTGTCCAGCAACCTCGTTGAACCTGACAATTCCGGCGCTGCGGTCTGTTCGGCGTCGGATTGGCATCGTGCGCCCGTCATGGAGATTGTAAACGAGACCAACAGGGATTCGAGGTGGAACGCGGCTCGCAAAAGGGCACGGGACAACTTTGCGGCATGCGAACGCAGGCATTTCCTCGAAAAAGAGCAGGACCGGGTGATGGAGGCCCGTGCGATATTCGGGCGGGTCGCGAAGAATCCCGGAAACATTCGCAACGAAGAGAGAAGTCTGCAGGAGAAATTGCCGGCTGACACGTATGGCGCCGAAACAATATACGAGAAGTGGCGGGCGATGGTTCAAGCGGAGAGGCGGCGAAAAGACGCCCAGAAGCGGTTGGAGGATGCCGGCCGAGAGATGGTGCGTGCGCAGGACCACTACGTAACCGCACCGTATGGCATATTGGCGGTGATGGCGGCGTCCTTGTTCTGCGGCTTTGCGCTGGTGCGGATCCTTTGGGCGGCGGGAGGAAACGGGGGACTGCCGGTCGCGATAGCCCTTTCATCCCTGTCGGCTCTTGGCGCCTTCGCTGCATGGCTTGTCGTTGCGTGGTTTCACAGGCGGGCGGGGCGCAGGGCCATGGGCGAGCTTAAGTCTCTTGCGGACGACGTAGATGCCAAGATGAACGAGCGGCATGCCGCAGCCGTCCAGGCCATTCGGACGGCGGAAACTCGTCATCGGATAGGCTTGCGCAGAAATGCCATCTTTGTTCTACAACGCTTGCTGGAACGAGTGGACAGGATTGTTGACCGGGAATTGCTTCAAAGCCCGACATCGGATGTGTTCTATCTAGAAGAGAAAGGCGAGGCTGCGGATGCGCCTCACGCACCGTCATCGCCAGACAACGAGAATATGAACGAGGAAATCGCCGTATTCAGGGGGAGGACGCGATTCTCCCATGTGCTAGGCGGTTGCGCTCCGGATGTGAATGGGCAGAAGAGCTTCAATGTGGGCAAGGTGATAGCGGAGGCTTTCCAGGAGTCGGGTGAGAAGTCGTTCCGGTCCTTTTGGGAACATTTGTGCGATGAAACGGACGGGGCCAACCAGCAGGGGAACTTCCCTGCGCAGATATTCGTGCCTCGTATCCGAGATTGGTTTCGGAATTTTGGCGGTAGGCTTGTCATGGCCCAGAAGCTTGACCTTATCGCGAGTGCCGAAGGCGGGAGTTCAGAATCACAGCCTGCCGAGGCGTTGCCGAAGGAGTTTGATGACCTGCGAGGTGACACCGGATTCGCGCTTGCAAGCGTGGATGTTGAGAGCGAGGCGGTCATGGGTGCGCCACGGATGGTCTTTGTGCCCAAGGCTGCGGCTATCTACAATCAGGCTAAAAGACGGTTGGAAGGTGGGGGCGGTGGCGAGATAGGCGTGTGCGAAACACCTGTCCTTGATGGTCTGCCGCAGACCGCTTTCTTCTTTCAAGACATTCGCGTGTATGGTGTCGGGAGGGATGATAAAACTGGCCGACTCCTGTTTCTGTCGAGGAACGGCATGCCTGTTCTAAGCCATTCAGAAAGCGGGGAGGCGTGATGTCTTCGGAACTTCCAAAGAGCCTTTTCTTGAAATGGTCGTCGCATCCTGTGTCATTGGCAAGGCAGAGGAAGACGTTTTTCTGGATTTGTCTGCTGCCTTCCGCCGCCGTGGCTGCATGCCTGGTGCTCTTCCTTTCCGGGCTTTCGGGTTGGAAGGCGCTGTTGACGCATCCCACGGTCCTGTTTTGGATTGTCGCAGGCACGGCCAGCCTGACGCTGGGCTTGGCGGTTTGCTTGGCGTTGCTTTATCTCTTCGCCCGTTCCGGAATTGCGCGGAAGACGGATGACGAGGACAGGTTGCCGTTCCCCAAGGCGCTTGTCGTGATCTTTTCTTTCTTTTGGATAGTGCCCACGGCATTGACGTTCGTTCAAGGCCATTTCGGCGTAAGTATTTTCCCACCGCAGCTCGTTTTCGTGCTGAATGCGCTCTGCCTTGCCCCATTGATCGTACTCCTCCTCTGGGTACGTTACGCGGCAGGGAAGCCCGAGGGCGCAGATGACAGGCGGTCTCGTACGGCGCGTCGTCCGCTTTGGTTCGTACTTGGCTTGTTCTTCCTTGGCCTGGCGCTGTTTGCGCTTCTTGGGGACATGCAGAGATGGTTGGGCAGCCTGTCGCTGCCGATTCGGGGAATCTCGAACCTCGCATTGCGCGTGGTTCTGCTTGCCGGTTTGCTGCCGCTGTCCATGGTCTGTTTTGCCTGTTGGGCGCTTTTCCGCAAAGTTCTTCCGCCGCCGGAGAAGCCGGCGCCGGAGGAAGCGGCGGGGGCGGCTTCAGGCGAGCAACCACCGCGCAAGCGGTCGCTCTGGCAGCGTTTCCTTGACTTGTTCCGCAGTGGCCCGGGATCGGCGAAGGACGGTGGCGATGACGAGGATGACTCGCCGCCCGCATGGCTGGAACGGCTATGCCAGAACCTTCCTGCCGGCGTGCGCATGAACACCGCCACGGAAGGCGTGCCAGATCGTCTGCCTGCACCGGATGCGCCGGTCTCCGAGGAGGCAACGTCTGAGGAGGCTGACAACCTGTGGTTGCTCATGGGAGGAGAAGACGGTCAGCGTCCTACGGAGCTGCAGACGCAATTCTTCCTCCGTTTCCGTGAGGCGTGGGAGGAATCGCGCCTGGCTGCGCAGAAGGGGAATTCGATGTCGCCCGACATGATTCTCTCTGGCGACGAGGGGACTGGCCGCACGGAAGTCCTTCTAGCCGTTGCCCTATACGCCGCGATTGCGCGTCGGCAGCGGGTGCTCTATCTGGTTCCGGATTCGCATCAGGCCGAGATGCTCGCGAGACGACTTGAGAAGCGTTGTTCAGATCTCTTTCTCGAGGCATTCATTTCGTGCGGCATTTTGCGAGCGGAACAGGCGCGGAAATGGATTGATTCACTCAAGGCGAAGTACTCTGATGAATCCAATGTGTCCAGCGCACCGATCGGCGACGCCGCCGATATCGTTCCGCCGAACGTGCTTCTGGCGACTCCTCGCGACGTGGAGCGCATCCTTTTCGAGGGACATGGGCTTTTCCTAAAGGGGGAGGACATTGCGCCGCTCCGTGAACTGTTCCGTCTGTTTGACGTCACGCTTGTGGACGACTTCATGGGATTGGATTCCATGACGCGCGCACATCTGCCGTTCCTTCTCCACAAGATGCGCCTGCTGCTCGTGTCGTGCAACATCCAGCCCCAGTTTGTCGTTTCGCTTCCGCGGTTGAACGAAAACGGCGGCGAGGCGTTTCTTGCTTCGCGCCTCTATGGCTCCGCTGGGTTCAACAAGCAGAATGCCGTTACCCTGCTGCCGCGCAAGTGCCAGCCGGCGTGGAGCGTGCCATTAGTCGTGCAGGACGGGGCAAGGAAGCCATCGGCCGTATGCGAGGAGTTGGTCCGCCGCTGCGTCGAGATCGATCCGACGATGAGCATCGTCCTTTACCAGAAGGGGCTGCCGCCGCATAAGTGCCGCGAGCTGGCGTCCAGGCTGGGGGCCTCTTCCGTACGGGTGATCGCGCGGCTTGACGAGATCGGCGAGAACCGGGCGGCGGATGCCGTTCTGTACCAGACGGCGCTTGCCGGGCGATCCGGAATGGCGCTGCGCCTCACTGTTGGAGACGCGCAGACGGTCTATCTGAGCGTTTCATCGGAATCTGAGGCGCTCATGGCGCGAGAGCAGATGTTCCCGGCCATTCCGGATGAGACGGCGGTGTCGCTTCGCATAAGGCACCTCCGAAGCCTGTTGCGTTTCATTGTGCCCGGTCAGCCGATCGAACTCGCGGCATGGGAGAGGTTTGGCGTGTCGCTTTCCGACAGGCACATCCGCAAGATCGACAAGACCTCAGGCGCAACCATCCTTGAGACTTGGAGGCAGGACGAATGGATGGACCCGTCTTATGGCTCGCCCCTCTGGCCGTATGTGGTCCTTGAGAAGTCTGAATCCGTGAAGAGCAACGCGGGGAGCGAGGTCGATTTCGGCGTGCTCCCCTATGCTGACGAGGATGTCGTGCAGATCGGCGACGCGCCCCTGCTTGGGTTGGGGCGGCCCCATGCCAGAACCGACGAAGATGGTGATGTCGCCATAGGGACGGGAATCGGATCCGTTGCGCAGTGGACCGAAAAAGGAAGGCCTCAGGGATTTATCGACCTTGCCCACGCCGAGCGCCTTGTTTTGGGGCGGTCTGAACATGGAGAGAATCTCGCAGGCGCCGCGGATGCCGCAGTCTCCGTGTTCACGGTGGACACGTTCCACGATGGCAACGAGTCTTGTCAGTTCCAGATGGAGATCCGTCCGTGGACGGGTGACGGGACGGACTACGACACGCCTGTTCGGGCGTTCGCGTGGATGGTGGAGCCGGTGAGCGAGCCGAAGGATCCCCGCATAGCGCCGGGGCGCACGTTTGGATTCTTTGACCTTCCGCCCTGCCGGGACATCCCCAGGACGATGAACGGGACTATTTTCTCCCTCGTCAGCAGATATGGGCAGGAAGTCCAGGTCTCGCCGGAGCGTAGTTATTCTTATCCGGCTTGTTTTTCCGGAGTCCTTCTTGCACCTCGCAAGATGGATTCTCGCAACATGGGAGCTGTGATTCAACGCGGGGTGTTCGGCAAATGGGATTCGGAACAGCCAACTTTCTCCTTCGTCCTCACGCACCTTCTTTCAGGCGTCATGCGTCGGGTGATTCCCGATTTTTCGTTTTATGCGGTGTTGCCGGTGTTCCACATGCGCGACAACGCGTCTTCCGTCGCGGCTGCCGTTGCATGGCTTGTCCAGCCTCTCAACAGCGGCAAAGTCATTGACGGCCTTGTAAGGGATGTCCTGATGAGCGTGGATGGGCAGCGCAAAGTAGTTGCCGCGCTCGAAGAAGCGTTCAGCCTCATGGACGCGCAACGCGACATGAGGGCAAAGCTTAGGTGGCTACGGTCGTTCTCGGGTTCGGCATTCTACTTCGACGACACCCGGCGCAGCGAGGCTGATCAGCAGGGCGCGTTTGACGAAGACGTCCGGCTTTCGCGCGAGACGGTTGACGCCGTAAAGCGGCGCCTTGACGGGGAGGTGGCCGAGATCGAGGGGCTTGTCGATCCTGTGCCTTCCGTGGATGCGGACGATTCCTGGATGACAATGCCAAGGCAGTTCGAGAGATCTGCCTTCGGCGCGGCCGATGCGTGGAAGATGGTCGCGACGCTTCCGTCTGCCCCGGCTGTTCGCGCGGGCGGTATCTCGTTCTCGTGGAACTACGGGCAACACGATTTCCAGTTGGAGGCCGGCTTTGCCGATGCGGCGGCGCGGGATTCCTACGATTCTCTCGTAAACCGGCATTTCCGCGCGCGTGCTTGCGGGGATTGCTATACGGAATATGGCGTCAACGATCCCTACCGCGATTTTGTGGGCGAGGTCTACGGGAGACTGCAAGGCCTGTTCGCTGATGCGTTCCCCGACGGCGGCACGGCCCAATTCGCGGAGTTCCTTCTCTCGTTCGTCCAAGGGGCCATTGCATACGTCAAGGATCCGCATATTGCCGACACGGATTGGCCGCGCTATCCTTCCGAGACACTGATGCTTGGCGGCGGTGACTGCGAAGACACCTCCATCCTTTATGCGGAACTTCTGCGTTTGGCAAAGATCGAGAACGCCATTCTTTCCGTTCCGCAACATGCGGCGGTTGGCGTGAACGTGCCGATGGAATGGACGACGAACCGGAAGAAACCGGTCCGGTATGTCTGGTTGGGGAAGAATTATGTCTACGCGGAAACCGCCAATGACAAGTTCGTGACGCCGTTGGGCGAGGAAACGGAGTTGATACCGTCGGCTACGGCTATCAAGGCCGATGTCATACCGACGCCTTTGAACGCAGCTGGACACGGACTCGGAGTCAGGATCCTCAACGCCGTATGGGGCAGCGGCGCGCTGACGGTGACGGTGTGCGCCACAATTGCGGTTCCCGGATCAGCGCTTGTTGTCTATGGGCGTGCGAAGAAGTTCGTTTACGAACGCCCGGACGAAGAAAAGTATCCTCTCCTCGGCGGTACGCAACTTCCGCCTTTGAAACCATTCGAGGTCTGGGAGGCTACCGTTCGCATATCTTGCGGCGACGCGGGTGCCGAACGGTATTGGCTAGATGTCTTCGCGTGCGATATGACTGTGGGAACCGTTCTCGGGCATTTCGTTGGCGCAGCACAATTGACGAGGGGTTAAGGCGATAAGGGTGTCAGAAAGACTTTTGCGACTGCAATTTTGTGGAGCATAATAAATAAGCCATTCAGAAGGTAAAGGAAAAGAAATGAAGAAGGTGATGATGCTTGCGGCGGCGGCTTTGTTGCTCGGCGGGTGCGGCGAGAAGAAGGTCTTCTTCGTCTCGCAGGACGGGAAAGCGCTCCAGAAGGGGGCGTCGGTTGTCTGGTACGATTCCTACGTCGGGCGCGTGCGCGCGCTCGAGGATGTGGCGGACGGGACGAAGGTGTCCGTCGGCCTTGGCAAGAAGTTCTCCGAGGAAATCCGAGACGGCGTGACCGGCCGCGTGGTGAACGATCCGAAGATCTCGCCGAAGGCGTTCGTCCTGCTGGTCGGCGGAAGGGACAAGGAGCGGTCGCTCGTCGAGGACGGTGCGCAGATTCCCGAGTCCAAACCCAGCAACGCGATCGGCGAGGGCTTTTCGGCGTTCGTCGAGTGGCTCAAGAATGCGCGTGCGGAACGGCTTGTGGTCGCGGGCGTGGCGATCCTGGCCCTGTTCGTGCTCGTGAAGTTCGTCGGCAAGCTTCTCAAGTTCGTCTTCTTCCTCGCCATCCTCGGCGTCATCGGCTACATGTGCCTGTCGACCAACGCCGACTGGGGCAAGTACAAGGGACGCCTCGCCACCGTCAAGGAGTCTGCCCAGGAGGCCAAGGCGTGGCTCCAGCAACACGGCGAGAAGCTCCACGCGATCCTCAAGGCGGCGCTGGAGAATAGCGGCAACAATTGATTTCGGCCGCCGGCGCGGCCGCGGCGGAAACTGCACATGGAAAAGAATCCGGAGGTTAAGATGGACA
>JAEEGL016442888.1_pt1 | contig 12135 bp, 12 predicted proteins | sample 9134231 | NCBI WGS metagenome assembly JAEEGL01 (sample SAMN16246548, study PRJNA631951) | gut metagenome | biome: gut microbiome; feature: rumen; material: fiber-attached | host: Bos | place: Iran: Karaj | collected 2018-10
CGGCTGTATGCGTTGGCAGATGAAGCGTGACGAGAGCACCGGCCGCCAGGTAGTTGACCAGGATTCCGTAAACGCCCTTGTGGACAAGGCAATGGCCGGGGGAGTGAACTATTACGACACCTCACCCGCATACCTCCAGGGACAGAGCGAAAAGGCTGCCGGAATTGCCCTTAGCCGCTATCCCCGCAAGTCATACTACATAGCCACCAAGCTTTCCAACTTCAACAACGCCACTCCGGAGGCATCAAAGCAAATGTACTTTGATTCCTTTGACCAGCTTCAGACGGACTACTTTGACTACTACCTGATGCACGGCATCGGCAGTGGTGGATACAGGGCTTTCAGCCAGCGTTATGTGGACAACGGAATGATGGACTTCCTGCTCAAGGAGCGCGAAGCCGGACGCATCCGCAATATGGGCTTCTCCTTCCACGGAAGGCAGGAGGAGTTTGACGAGCTCATCAAGACAAACGACCAGTACCACTGGGACTTTGTCCAGATTGAGATGAACTACATTGACTGGCGCTACGCAAACGCCAGCAACACAGATGCTGAATACCTGTACGAGCAGCTGGATAAGCTTGAGATCCCCATCACCGTTATGGAGCCGCTCCTTGGCGGACGTCTTGCAACCGTTCCCGAGAACGTTGCAAGGAGGTTCAAGGAGCGCGACCCTGACGCATCCATATCCTCCTGGGCATTCCGCTTTGTAGGATCCCATCCGCGCGTGCTCACCGCACTTAGCGGTATGACCTATATGGAGCACCTTGAGGACAACCTCAAGACTTTCCGCGGATTCCATCCAATGACAGAGGAAGAGCTGGAGTTTATGAACGACCAGGCTGTCCTCTACTCAGAGTTCCCTATGATCAACTGTACGCACTGCAACTACTGTATGCCTTGCCCTTACGGAATCAACATTCCGGAAATCTTCGCATACTACAACAAGTGCGTTACTGAGGAGAAATACCCCCAGAGCAGGGAACAGGAGAACTACAAGAAGCTCCGCAAGGAATATCTCCGCAACTATGACAAGGCGGTTCCGACACTCCGTCAGGCAGACCACTGTATTGCCTGCCGCCAGTGTATGCCGCACTGCCCGCAGAGCATCCAGATCCCCAACGAGCTCCAGCGCATAGACCACTACGTAGAATCCCTCAAGCAGGACACTCTGTAACCATTAACCTTTGAGGTAGGCCTGGCGGGTGGTCTCCGGGAAACGCTCTATGGCGTAGCGGAGGGCGGTGCGAGGCATAGTACGGAAGCGGGACTCCAGGAAGGCCTTCAGGGCCTCCGGGTCCCGCTTTCCGGCTTCCCTGAGCAGCCAGCCCACGGCCTTTTGGATAAGGTCGTGAGGGTGATGCAGGAGGATATCGGCAATGGCAAAGGTATCGTCCAGCTGGCCGTGACGGACAAAGGTCATAGTGCTGACAATGCCAATGCGCTGCTCCCAGATGGTCTTTCCGTCTCGGGCAAGTTCATAGAGAAGGGCCCGGTCCTTGTCAAGGAGCCATTCGCCCAGGAGAGGGTAGCAGGACAGGTCCACAAGGTCCCAGTTGTTTATGCGGTCCGTGTGGGAGAGGTAGAAGTCAACGCAGCGGCGCTGCAGCGCGGGGTCCTTCTTCGCGTGAGCGAAGATCTGGACCAGCGCCAGCAGCGCGGCGAGCCGCAGCTCGTGATACTCGCTGGCAATGCACTCTTCCAGTTCCTGGAAGCTGGTGCCTTGCCAGCATCGTTTCACTATGCTGCGCGTCACCGGCACCTTGATTCCCAGGAACTTGTCGCCGTAGCCGTACTCTCCGGGCCCGGTCTTGAAAAAGCGTGACAGCCCCGGCACCTGGGCCGGATCCGCCGCCGCATATATTGCGCTCTTCAAATTCTCCATATTACAAAAATAGGTATATTTGCCGTATGAAAGCAATCAATTTTATTACCAAGATTATCCTGGCGGCCGCGCTGGCAGTTGCCGCAGCCGCTTGCGGGCAGCGCAAAGCCTCCAAGGAGGCTGCGCAGGAGCCCGCTCCGCAGCCCACCACGGCAGACCTCTGCCTTGCCGCCGTCAACAAATACCTCGCAGAACAGATTGGCTCAAACTATCCTGACGCCCAGTACTGCATCACCTACAGCAACTACACAGACATTGATGAATCCAACCCCAGTGACATCCAGATTCTTGGAGACTTCTGGGTAGAGAAATACAACCTTCAGGCGGATACCCTTATGTTCACCGCCGGAGGCGACCATCCCGGCAAGATGCACCTGAGCAAAGACGCCCAGGGCGGCTACCAGGTTACCGCTTTCGATCAGGTTGGAGACGGCTCTACCTTCCTGCCCACCGCAAAGGCCATCTTCGGCCCCAAGTTCGACGCATTCTCCCAGGCCCTGAGCAATGACTCCCTCAAGCAGGAGACCCGCCGCAAGGCCGTGGGTAATTATGTGAAGGCCAATAACATAGCCGCAAAGTTCTACAAGGACTACGGCTGGCCCGCCATCAGCATAGACTGACCTAGTGGACTACGGCCAGGAAATCGATAGATTCAGTGATGTTCCCGTATAGCAACTGGCCATTCTTGTAGATTGCAGATTTCCTTGTATTGTAATCGTATACAGGGATATAAATGTCCCCGCTCTTGCTGAAACAAGGCTTACTTGCCTGAGAGCAACGGTATCCGGGTATTGTATAAAGAACAGAATTGTTCTTGTATACCCTTACCTCCTGGGTACTGTCTCCGCTCGCAAATATGTACAGGTCTTTCCCACGGGCAATCAGATGATGAACGTCGTTTGCGTCATTGTCATAGTTGATCGTGCGCACATAAACCCCGTTCTTATACAGCTTCAGGCCGCTGTTGCTCAAACCTCCAAGGCGGTAGGAGAGCACCCATACATTCCCGTCTGAATCCACATCCACGGAGAAGGCGGTAAAATCATATTCGCTGCCATTATGCAGTCTGGTTTCAGTGACGGTTTGCATATCGCTGGATATGGTCCACATAGTTGAAGCGTATCTGCCCACCAGTGAGCTGTCAGGAGTCCTTCCAACCACATAAGTCTTTCCGTCAGGACCTGCCGCCACATCTATGATACGGATATCGTCATTATCCGAGAGGGCTTTTTTGAACACCCAGGTCTTCTTGGAGTAATCATAAATAGTCAAGGGTCCGAACCACCAGAAATACAGATAATTGCCCTTGGCCATCCTGAAGTTCTCATTGGGACCTAACTTTACCGGAGCAAGCAGAGATCCATTCTTGTATACTCCTGTCTTGGAATCGTCGCTTGGCAGGATGTATTCGTACATATCGCTTCCATCGGAATAGAAGGACGTAACCGTGCCGTTGGAACTCTTGTACGGGGTCCCATTAAGGAAGTTCTCGCTATAAGCCCTGTAATATACATCGGAGGCCTTTACCGTGACCTTGCAGGTGGCTGTGTAGCCTCCTTCCTGGCTGGTTGCCGTAAGGGTGGCCGAACCTATTGCAACGGCAGTAACCTGGCCGCTGCTGGAGACCTTTGCAATTGACTCGTCGGAAGATTTCCAGGTAACCTTCTTGTTGGCCGCAGTTTCAGGTGTGAACTTGACTTCCAGCTGATTGACATCGGTCACGCCGCAGGTTATGGATCCCGGTTCCACTGAAATTCCTTTCAGGACAGAAGGATCTGTCACAACCACCTTGCAGCTGGAAGACCTGCTTCCGTCAACCAAAGTTGCCTTGATGGTAGTGGTGCCTTCCTTGAGGGCGGTCACCTTTCCGCTCTGGTCTACGCTGGCTATGGAGGAATCGTCGGAACTCCAGTTAAAGGCTCCGTTGGAAGCCTCGGCCGGCTCTATGGATGCGCTCAATGGTGCGGAATCTCCTACATTGAGGTCAAGCGAGCCGGGAACAATCCTGATACTTGTTACGGTTGGCAAAGGTTTGTCGCAGCCAGCCAAAAGGCATAAGACAGCCATCAATGCAAATAATCTTTTCATAGAAGAGTGTTTTCTTTGGGTCTATCAACAAATATAACAAATAATGAAGTTATTTATAACTTTGTACTAAAGCATATTCTACAACTATGAACAGCATAAGGACCAAAAGATCCATATCCCGCATAACGGAAATGGAGGAGAAATTCGATGCCCTCCGGCAGTCCGTCCGCGCCCTGGAGGACGCCATAACGCAGTCCCAGGACTTCCGGGACAACTACAAGGCTCTTAAAAAGTATATGGATTCCGGCAAATGGCTCAAGGACTATGAGGCGGACGAAAAAGGCGAACTCCCGCCGGACCTCAAGAGGGGAGTCCTCTCCCAGGACGGCCTCTACGACCTTCTCCAGGACGCCTCAGATGTCATTATTTCCCTGAAAGGATTAACAAAACGTCAATAATTGATTATCTTTGAAAATTGAACGCGTGTACTTACCAGGCAATTCACAACAATTTATATCAATGAAAAAGTATTCTATTCTGGCACTCATCGCTTCTGTAGTTATGATGAGCGCGTGCGGCCCAAAAGATCCGGGCCTCAAGGACGCTTACAAAAAGTATTTCAAGATTGGAGTTGCAGTTACCGAGCGTAACGTAACTGACTCCCTCATCTCCTCCATCATCCTCAAGGAGTACAACAGCATCACCGCTGAGAACTGTATGAAACCCGGCGAGCTCCATCCGGAAGCCGGCGTATGGAACTTTGAAAAGGCCGATATCATTGCCAACTTCTGCCGTGAGCACGGCATCAAGATGCGTGGCCACAACCTTGTATGGCACAGCCAGTTCGCAACCTGGATGTTCACCAAGCACGACGAGAACGGCAACCCGGTAGTTGAACTTGACGAGAAAGGCGACACCGTATGGGTAGAGAGGCCGGCATTCGGTCGCTTCCGCCCCGGCCAGCGTCCCGCTGGCGCCCCCGGCGCTCCCGGCGGAGCCCCCCAGATTGAAATGACCAAAGTCCCCAAGTACGTAGCAGCCAGCAAGCAGGAGTTCTACGACTCCCTCAAGGTTCATATCCAGACCGTTGTCAACCGCTACAAGGACGTCATCTACTGCTGGGACGTAGTCAACGAGGCAATGAGCGACGCCAACAACCCCGACGCACCATACGAGGACTCCTTCCGCAAGTCACAGGCCTACCAGCTCTGCGGCGACGAGTTCATCAAGAACGCCTTCATCTGGGCTCACGAGGCTGACCCCAACTGCGGCCTGTTCTACAACGACTACAGCGCCTGGACCCCCGCCAAGAGAACCTACATCTACAATATGGTCAAGAAGCTCCAGTCAGAGGGCGCCCCTATCACCGGAATCGGTATGCAGGGCCACTACAACATCTTTGACAACCCCACCCTGGAGGACTTTGAGACAGCCATCAATATGTACCTTGAACTCGTAGACGACATCCAGATCACCGAGTTCGATATCCGCATCAACGAAGAGGCCGGCGGCGGACTCCAGTTCAGCCGTGGCGAGGGCCAGCAGTACACAGAGGAGATCCAGAAGCAGCAGGAGAAGAAGTACAAGGACCTCTTTGAGATTATGCGCAAGTACAGCAAGAACATCTCTTGCGTAACCTTCTGGAACGTCAGCGACCGCGACTCCTGGCTTGGCGCAAACAACTACCCGCTGCTCTATGACAGCAACTACCAGCGCAAGCCCGTTTACTACGTAGTACGCGACTTCAAGAAGAACAAGTAGCAGTACCTTTTACTTTAGGTATTTATCCATAAATGCAGCCATCCTGGAGTTAACCTCCTGAGATTCTGGCAGATGAGGGTTGGATACGTTATGTACGTGTCTGACCCTCCTGTCATTTGAGTCTATGTCCACAAAATCCAGCGGACGGGACAGCGAGTCGCAATCTGCCTTAAGGAGCATAGATTCAGAACGAATGAAGTCCCGCTTGCAAGTAGAAAGGAAAAGCGGCCCTGAGTAGGTGCCAATGTATGTTCGCGGAGAGAGAGTCTGCATCAACTCCTTGTCCTTGTACCGGGGCCCCACGAACCAGGCGATAGCGCTCTGGGACAGGGCTTCCACTTCCGGGAACATCGCAAAATCATATGCGGGGCAATTGAGCAGGACGCCGCGGGAACGGAATACCTTGGGGCGTATCGGCATCGACTTGTTTTCAATGCCTTCGGCCATATACAGGGCCAGGTGTCCTCCTGCAGAATCGCCCGTGAGGAACATCCTGTCAGGGTTGAGCCCCAACTCCCGGGCGTGGGTGGCCAGATAGTCCAGGCCTGCTGCGCAGTCCGCAAGTTCATCGGCCACGTCGCGTGTCCCGTCGTTGAGGCGATACTCAATAAGTACCACGTCGAACCCTTCCTTGAGGAAGAAGGACGCAAAGCGGCGCTTATTCTCCCTTCTGCCTGCAACGTAGAACCCTCCGTGTATGTCCACCAGCACGGCGTCCCTGCGCACAGAATCGTTGGCGTAATATATATCCAGCACCTGCGCCGGATCCCCGTCCTGGACGTAGGGGAGACCTATCCTCTTCTCCAGCGAATCGGCATACGCCACCTTCGTAGATACCTTCATTGACCTGCTCAAAGCCATCTGAAGCATAGGCTTGGTCACCTTGAAGCTGCACCCTGTGAGCCCCAGCACAAGGGAAAGGAACAATATTACAAGTCCGGAACGTTTCATTCGATGTAAGATTAGGATGATTAATCGGCTCCCAAATGTACGAATATTTACCATTTCATAACAAATAATTGTATTGTCACAACTTGTCAATCACGCCCTGTATCTTCGCACTTGTAATTAGCAGTAAAGATACAGGATATGACAACCGCAACCACTCAATCCATCACCCTGCACCCGCAGGTTGCAGCCCTCCAGGCCCAGTTGAAGGAACTGCAGGAGAAGTCCGCCCGGCTCTTCGCCAAGGCGGAGTATATGCAGTTCGAAGAGCGCCCAATGCTCAACTCCCTGTACGAAGCCTCCGTAGGCATCCTCCTCCTGGAAGAGTTCAAGCTTCTCATCCAGATCAAGCTCACCCAGCTGGAGATCAACCTCACCCAGGCCTACATCAACCACAACGCCCCCATAGACCACCGCCGCATCAGCGAACAGGTCAATGCAGCCCAGCAGGACTATCAAGCCAAAATAGAGCAAAAGGAAGCCGAACTCAAGAAAGCCGAAGACTTCCTCAACGCCCCCTGCCTCAGCCAACAGGAGACCACAGAACTGCGGGACCTCTACCGCACAATTGCCAAAGCCCTCCACCCTGACCTCCATCCAGATCAGGGCAGGGAAGAGTGCGACCTCTTCATCAAAGCCGCCAGCGCCTACCGAAAGGGAGACATCCAAACCCTCCGGCAAATTTCCATCCTCATCCAGACCAAGAACATACAAGACATCCCCGGCCAGGACCTCCTCACCCTCATAGAAAAGGCAAAGGAGTCCATAGCCATCTTCCAGGAGCGCATAGACCTTATGAACGCCCAGTTCCCATTCATCTACCGCGACAAAATCCTTGACCCCCAATGGATTAAGGAACAGCAGGAAGCTATGAAAGAGCGCATAACCAACGCCCTCAACAGACTCAAAGAACTCAAGGACTATCTAATGATGCTCAAATTATGGAATCCGGACTCATCAAGCTAAACCCCCAGCTGATGTCCATCCTCCACGACGCCAATGGAGGACAGGACATCATCCCCTTCAACCGGGAAATCTTTGTCATCAACGTCTTCATTGCCGGCATCAGCTACTGCAAGAACATAGACCAGATCCTGGACCAAATAACCGACACAACCCACCTCACAATGCTCCGCCAACCTGACAACGAAGTAGACCAATACGCCATAGGAATCTACTTCAACCACACCCAAATAGGCTGGGTCCCAATGAAAGACAACCTGGTCATAGCCCGCCTTATGGACGCCGGCAAACTCTTCAACTGCAAAGTAGTTTCAGTCAACCACAACAACCCCTCCAACCCCCGCATCAACGTCAGTATCTATATGGTAGATTAACAAAAACACCTAGACAGTAAGAATTAAAACTATAAATAATGCAACAAGTCATTACCCCCGGCCCTGCCGCTGTGCGTCGAGCAGCCAAATCACGCCACAATTTAGGTGGCTACATTATCTACATAGGACAATACCAAGACCAGTCTGTCTATACTTGCGCCTTTGACGAAGCTATGACCATAGGCGAGCCCGAAGTCTATCTCTGGGACGGCAAGAAAGTCACGACCATAACAGGGGAGAACGCCTTTGAATTCTTGAATCCATATAATCTCTAATGAGAAAGAATGTAATACTTCTGGAAATTCTGCCTAATTATATCAGTTCAGTAGAACAAAAAAAGGATAAGGACGGAAATGATATATACTATTACCGCCATTTTGATTGGGACAAGCCGTACTGTAATAATGTCCACAAGGGAGACGAATTCTTTTTGATAAACAGACAAGACGTTGACGAGCCCGGAATATATATGCACGGCTACTTTGATTCAGAAGAGATACTAAGCCCTGTTTATTGGTCAGAAAGGGGAGTCTCCAAAGTCTATCTGAGAGATATCCATATAGCTAATCCAAAGAAATACCGTCCCCTCAGCATCTCCTCCCTCCAAACCGCAATGCCAGAATTCAACTGGGACCCCGGCCCCTCCGGCCGCAGAATCACAGGGCCCTATATCAGGACAATCCGACGTATGTGGAAAAAGTATCTTGAGATGAATGAAACTTAAACACCTATGAGTTATAGCCCTATCCTCTAATTTCATTTAATAGTTGTATATTTGTGTAGCAAGCAATAACCACTTTTAATTAACCTTTTACGATGACTGATATTGAAGAAATCGTATTGAAGTTGCGTGAATTCAATCTAGAACGCGACTGGGATCAATTTCACAATGGGAAAGATTTAGCCATTGCCATTTCTATCGAAGCCAATGAGTTGTTGGAGTCTTTTCTGTGGAAAGAACCAGAGGAGGCTAAGATTGAAAAGATTCGAGAAGAATTGGCAGATGTGCTCAATTATGCTTTTCAGATGGCAGATAGGTATAATCTTGACATTAAAGAGATTATGCTAGAGAAACTTAAGGCTAATGCATTGAAGTACCCAGCGGAGAAAGCAAAGGGTAGGGCTGATAAGTATAACGAACTGTAAAAGAGGCCGTATGATAGTCTACAACGAAAACAAAAAGATGTTTGTTCAGGATGTAAAGGACAATATCATCGCTGATAAAATCCTTGAACTAATTCGTCAGAAGGGTTTTAATGCCGGGCAGGAACGTGAATTTGAATCCTGGCATAATTCCATGCAGTTTATGCGGAACATTATCGATGATCAGGATATTGACGATGAAGTCCAGGTGGCAATTGAATACAACATCCCTCAAACATCAAAGCGTATAGATTTCCTTCTGGCTGGTTCAGACGAGGCTTCCGCGGATCATATTGTGATAGTTGAGTTGAAGCAGTGGAGCAAGGCAGAAGTTGTCGATGACGATATGCATTTCAGTGTCAGGACATATGTCGCAAATGACAAACGTATTGTCTGCCACCCTTCGTATCAGGCTTACTCTTATTCCAGATTCCTATCTAATTACTCGGAAGTCATTCAACAAGGTAAGGTGGAACTTGTACCTTGTGCCTATCTGCACAACTATCAGCCTGCCTTTAAGTCAGCATTAACTGATTATATCTACAAAGATTGGTATTCTGCAGCTCCTTTCTTTATCAGGGATGAGGCAAGGGAATTCGCTAAGTTTGTAAAGAAGTATGTGACCAAGAGGTCTTCCAAAGGTGACCTTCTCTATCTGATTGACCATGGGCGGCTCCATCCCACTAAGTCTTTACAAGATGCACTCTCATCTATGGTCAAAGGAACCCCTATGTTTGACTTATTGGATGAGCAGGCAGTATGTTATGATATGTGTCTCAAAGCTATGCTGCAATGCCAAAAAGATAGGAAGAAACGCACAATTGTTATTCAAGGTGGACCTGGAACCGGCAAGTCTGTTCTTGCTGTCAACCTTTTGATGCAGATTCTCAATCAAGGCTTAATCACAGCATACGTCACTAAAAACAGTGCTCCAAGAAATGCGTTTTTATCCTTGCTCACGCAAAACAATGCTCATAGAGTCATTGATATCAATCATTTGTTTCGTTCCCCGTTTGGGCTCTCAAAAGTACCTTCAAATGGATATGATTGCCTTATTGTAGACGAGGCTCATCGTCTAGTATATAAAATGTACGGAGACTGGGGCGGAGAGAACCAAGTAAAAGAATGCATTGCAGCGTCATTGTTGTCTGTTTTTCTCATAGATGAAGATCAGGCAGTAACGACAAAAGATATGGGTAGTATCGCGGAAATCAAAAAATGGTGCGACACACTATGTTCAAGGATGATTATGACCCCAGAAACAAAGTTGGTCTCCCAGTTCCGATGCAATGGAAGCGATGCTTATATCCAGTTCGTTGATACCCTTCTTCAGCGATCAGAGGAGCAGATGCCTATAACCTTCACTGAACTGAATTTTGATTTCAAGGTTTTTGACAGCGCTGTAGAAATGCGTGAAGCTCTCCGCGAAAAGAACCAGATTGCAAATAAGGCACGAATGGTCGCGGGCTATTGTTACGACTGGAATGTTAAGAATGGGCGAGGGGACTACGACATCATCCTTCCTGACGGCTTTAAAGCCAAATGGAATCTGGCGGAAGATAAGATCTGGGCTGTCAATCCCAACTCATTTGATCAAGTAGGCTGTATCCATACCGCGCAAGGTCTTGAATTTGATTATGTAGGCGTTCTAATTGGGCGTGATCTGGCATATAATAAAGACTCTGGTAGAATCCTCACCAATAAAGCCCAGATCTCCAAAGACGACCACTCCTCAGGTATCCGCACAGCACCAGACGACCAGGCAAGACGCCTCATATTAAACACCTATAAGACCCTCCTCACCCGTGGCCAGAAAGGTTGTTATGTCTATTGTGAAGATGACTCTTTGCGGGATTATATTCGAATTGAACTCACGAGAAAAGATATCTCTTATTAAGGAAGTACAATACGTCTTTTACCTTGCACGAAGAACAGGGGAGGTTACAAAATTTGTATTTAGTCACATTTGTTTAATACTTAAATGCATTGTCTAATATGGGAATAATCGTAATTATAGTATCCGCAATAGTCGGTTATGCCTTTGTTACTTTCTTCTTGGAAAAATGGGGCGGTATTAGTATCCAGAAGAGTTTTGAGAGGACGTTTGACATTATTACTGATGGTTTTATCAATAATACTATCAAAGATAAAAGGGATATTCAGGTCTTATATGAATCTGTCTTTTTGAAGTATTCGAAGTTCTTTACAGGCTCTTTCGACCATTACCTTAAGTCATATCTAGTGTATTTAAGAAAGAATGCAAACAATGTTGGGCCCGAGCGAATCAATAGCATTAATGACACAATAAAACAATTTATCGACGAAGAGGAAAGCAATGCTCTCTTTGAGAATGTCCCTGAAAACGAAAGAAAGGAGTTGCTTTCTTTGAGAGAGTCCCTGCCGGCAAAAAACAAGAATAAAGTATTTGCGCTTGCTGAGATGATCAAAAAACGCGAGAAAGAATTGAAAAATGAAAAGAGAATAAACTGGTTAACTATTCCGTTGGCTTTGATTGGTATTGGCTTGACCGTTTATTTTGGAATAATGACACTTAAATGATAATTGTCTCCTTAGTTGTTTCGTACTGAAATACTACCTTTTTTTTGCTATTATGTGTTGTTTATTTTAGGTGTGTCAGAAGTTGACAATTGAGGGCTGTACCTTTGCAACAGAAAATTACGGTTGATAGGTTTAGACCTCAATGATGTAATTTGCACATAGGTATAAGATTTTTAGCAAAACTCTCTATTTAAAACGGTCCGTCGGGAGATGGGCCGTTTTTTTGATATCGTTGAATAGAGGGGCTGCAGTCGTGGAGGGAGGCGCATCGGCCAGAGTGAAGAAGTGCGAGCACCGTGGAGGCCGGTTTGGTGCTCGCGGAGGTTATCGGCCTGGCTGGCGCATCGGCGTAGGCATCGGAATTAATTATTTTCTTAAATTTGACATAGGAAGCATAGGCGCTTTCTTGGTAGCATTTATATGGATACTGTATCTTTATTTTTCAATAATCTAGCAGATAGGCAAAGGGGAGAA
>JAEEGL010578045.1_pt1 | contig 12134 bp, 3 predicted proteins | sample 9134231 | NCBI WGS metagenome assembly JAEEGL01 (sample SAMN16246548, study PRJNA631951) | gut metagenome | biome: gut microbiome; feature: rumen; material: fiber-attached | host: Bos | place: Iran: Karaj | collected 2018-10
TATTTATGTTCGTGGTGCAGAAGATAATGAATTCATCCCCTGCCCGTACGAGAAAAGCCGTTTTAATATCAATATACAGGCAGCAGGTAGCATGGCCACAGGTTTTGCCGCAGAAGCTAGTGTGGGTCGTGTAAATCTGACTTGGAACAACGAGAATAATGATATTGAGGATGCCATGGGCTATAATGTGTATCGTTTTAATGATGAGGTAAAGAAGACAATTCCTGGACATTACGATGAAAAATGGAATTGGATAGAGCCTATAGAGGTTCCTGATACGATTCGGATAAATAACAATATTCTTGGTAAAGAAACAACCGAATATATAGATTATGACGTTGTTCCAGGACATACTTATTGCTATTTATATAAGGTTTTAAGCACTGACCTAAAAGAGTATGATATGAGTAATATTGTTGCGGCAACACCGTTGACGACAGTCATGGGTGATGCCAATGGCAGTGGAGATGTGGATGTGGCAGATGTGGTAACGACAGTGAACTATGCCATCGGTATGACGCCTGATCCGTTTATCTTTGATGCTGCTGATATGAATGCAGACAAGAACATTGATGTGCTTGACGTGATTGGCATCGTACAGAAAGTATTGTATCCGAACGGTGTAAGTGCCGTATTGGCAGCCGCTGATTTACAGGCTGCATATACCATAGAGGACGGCATACTTTATGTGGAGAGTCCTGTTGCCATGGCAGGTGTACAAGTGCAGGTGACGCTGGATGGAAAAGTTCAGAAGGAAGAAATAAGAACTGCTGATAATTTGAAAGGATTTGAGCGGGCTTCAGCGTGGTTGACGGACGAAGATTATTTGTTGTTGGCTTACAGCTTGAACGGAAAGAGGTTGGAGCCAGGAAAGCATGCGTTGCTGTATATTGGTGATTCAGATATTACTCAGTTGCGGCTCAGTGATGCTTTTGGTCGTCAGATAAAAGCCGTTGCAGGACAGGGTACAACCAATGTTACTACTATGGGCTCAAGAATAAAAAGGCAAGAGGGTATTTACGATCTGCAAGGTCGTAAACTTTCAACTTTTAATTCTCAACTTTCAACTCTTAAGAAGGGAGTTTATATCATTAACGGACAAAAGGTAGTGAAATGATGGATACGGTAAGACTTTCATTGATATCTCTGCTGTTATGCTGTGGTTTGGGTGCATGGGCAGATAACAATATCGCGCTGTCGAGTGCACAAGGTGCAGCAGGAACAGAGGTGACAATCAGCGTTACGATGACCAACAGTGATGCTGTATCGGCCTTGCAACTCTCCATTCCATTAGGGGATAACTTGACTTTTGTGGGAAATTCGCAAAAAGCAGGAGACAGGCTGAACGGACATACACTCTCGGTAGGTGTGAATAATGGAGTGCTCAACGTGATGGTATACTCTGCCACTATGGCAGCAATTACAGGTAATGAGGGGGAAATATGTTCTTTCAAACTGCTTCTTGGTAATACTCCTGGTACTATCAGTCTTACCCCTTCAAAAGCATCAGTTTCTGATGCTGACGGTAATTCGCTCGCGGCTTCTGTATCAAATGGAGCGGTCAATATAAGAGGAGCTAAGGTCCAAATCAGTAATAATACATTGGATTTTGGAAAAGTTGCAATTAGCAGTTCTACAAATCGAACAGTTTCTGTGAGGAATGTTGGAAATGAGACACTGACAATCACAGACATCTCTTTTTCTTCTTCAGTGTTCTCGACAACTACAACATTGCCATTGGTTATCAATGCCGGCAGTTCTGGATGGATTTATGTTAATTGTAAGCCAACGACCCGTGGTGCTATCGATGAGGAGATGACTTTAACGAGTAACAATGTAACGGGAAAGAGTACAATACGACTGACAGCTACTCCATACGCGGTAAATGAATTGAGGCTTGGCAATACATCAGGTTCTACAGACGAAGAGGTTACCATTCCTGTAACCATGAAGAACATGGATGAGATAAATGGATTGCAAATGGAAATAGTATTGCCCAACGATTTAGAATATGTGGATGGTAGCTTTACGTTGTCAGACCGAAAACAGGATCATTCTGCATCTGCGACCATTACGGATAACATACTTACCGTCGTAGCTTATTCGCCAACGGATAAGGCCTTTACGGGAAGCGATGGTGAAGTGGGTAGCTTTAAGGTAAAAATCGTAGGTAGTACAAATGCTTATTTGAATTTTCAAAAGGCTATGCTGTCTTCCACTATCGATGGAAAGAGCGTAAATGTTTTGTCGGATAAGAATGGGTGTACTGTTAGTGTGAAGAGTCCCAATCTGTATGCTAACAATAGTCTTAATTTCGGCAGTATTCCCATTTATCAGAAGAGTACAGAAAAATCATATACTATCAGAAATTATGGTCAGGCCCCTCTTATTATCAGCAATATCGTTTTTGCCAACGGATTGTTCAGCGTAAAGGAAGAATTGCCTATTACTATAGACGCGTCATCCAATAAGACTATAACAGTTGTCTGTGAAGCGACGGAAGAGGGTGATGTCAGCACAGATATGGAGATTTATTCTAATGATCCTAATAAACGATTATTTATTGCAAAAATCTCAGGTGATGTCTTCACGCCAGACTATCTGTCAGGTACGATAAAGGGTGATAATGATGAGCTGTTACTGCACATATCACTAAAGAACTACAGTGAAATTTACGGTATTCAGTTTGATATCAACTCGTCATCAGATTTGACCTCGTCCGCAAATGACATTACGTTAACTGAGCGAGGGAAAAATTTCTCAACGTCCATCAATCGTGTCAATGAAGGAAAACTGAGGATGGTAGCTTATAGTATGAATGACCAGTTTATTGAAAGCGGTGAAGGAGAGGTGTTGACCATCAAACTGGTGCCAAAAGAGTCCTTGGCAGATGGTGACCATACCATTACGCTCAATAATATTATTTTAGGTGCTAAGGGTATGCAAAATATATATGCAGGAACAGACATTACCATTAAGTTCAGTGTTGGCATTATGCCTGGCGATGCCAATGGTGACGGCAGGGTATCCATAGCTGATGCCTCGCTGATAGTGGATTACATTCTCAGTGGCGGTACGATTACGATATCTGCAGGAGCAGACATGAATGGCGATGGAAAGGTTTCCATTGCAGACGCCTCTGCTATTGTTGACTACATTCTTTCTGGTCACTAGGGATTGGTAGAAAGTCTTATCCAGAAAACGTGAGTTTGATATTTTTTATGTCAAACTCACTTTTTTTTAGTTTTTTTTGGAAGTTTCCAAATCTTTTCGTATTTTTGCAAACAAAGTGGGAAGGACCCGCTTTGGAAGAAGAAGCGTTATGCTCAAAACTTGTGGAACGAAAACCTGAGAAATTTTCAAAGCAAGCAGATAACAACAGGGAGAGCACTGCGACTTCTACGCTTTGTGCGTGGAGTTGTATCTCCATTTTCTTGTATTGGTTTTCTCTGAGCCTTCGTTCCGGAACTGGTAAAAGCAGTGCCGCGTTTCTGTCGTGTATAGCTGTGAAGCTTACTACTATAAATTGGATATTAACTCAAAACAATAAAAGCTTATGAAACAGATTCTTTACTTCGTGGGCGTGTTGCTAATGATGGCGGGGACTACCACAACGAGTAGTGCTCAGGTAAGCAATGATAATGAGGATGGCGTGTATAAGGTGCAACGCCCTCAAGCAAAAGACTATGTTCCTGGTGAAGTGTTGTTTAAGCTGAAGGACGGACAACAGGCCAAGGTACGCCGTGCCGCAGGCAGGGTGCAGTCAGCAGGTATTAGCAGTCTGGATGCTGTGCTTGCCGAATTTGGCGTGGAGGATATGGAACAGCTTTTACCGCAGGCAAAGGTAAAGGGTACGCCTCGTCGTGCCAAGGCTTTCAATGGCACCACCATCGTAGAGCGTGACCTTACCCAATTATACAAGGTAAAACTTAACGAGCAAAAGACCCATGAAACCATGCAAATGGTGGAGAAGCTAAAGGCATTGCCCGAAGTGGAGTTTGCGGAGCCCAACTATAAGCTGTATCTGATGGATACAGAGATTGCCGGCAGTTTTGGTGGTAATCCTTATGTTACCCAGCAGTGGTATCTGGATGCTTATGGTGTTAAACAATTGTGGAACAAGCCCATTGTTAACCCCAAACGTCCTGTGATTGCTATTATTGATACTGGTGTCGATATGACTCACCCCGATATTGCTCCAAACTTGTGGACTAATCAGGCCGAGGCAGAAGGTGAAAGTGGCTATGATAACGATGGTAATGGTTTCAAAGGTGATGTCCATGGCTGGGACTTTATCAACAACACTCCGAATGTCAAGGACTTCAATATGCACGGCACCCATGTAGCAGGTATTGCCGCTGCTGCCAATAATGGTATCGGAATCATTGGTGCCAATCCCCAAGCATTGATTATGCCCATCTCCGTCATGCAGAGTGATGGTACTGGCGACGTGGCAACCATTGTGAAGGGTATCAATTATGCGGCCCAGAATGGTGCTGATGTATTGAACATGTCATTAGGCACTTATGCCAACAGCCGTGCTTTACGCCAGGCTTTGGAAAAGGCTTACCAAACAACAGTAATTGTTGCCGCTGCAGGTAATGATGGTAAGTGTATCAATAGCAACCACCATCCGAATCCTCACTATGGTGCTGCACCCATGTTCCCTGCTGCTTATTCGTTTGTGTTGGGTGTTCAGGCATTGCAACAGAATGGTACACTAGCTGTATTTAGTAACTTTGATGATGATGGTAACACATTTTCCTCAGTTACTACAATGCAAGATCCTGATGGTTTCAATTACGAATTGAAGGCTCCTGGAACAAGCATGCTCAGCACTATTCCTGGTGGTAAGTATAAGGCTCTTCAAGGTACGTCTATGGCTGCCCCGCTGGTGGCTGGTGCTATCTCTGCCCTAAAGATGGTGAAGCAGTATGATACGCAAGAGATTCTCTGGGGTGACCTATTGCATACTAACAATATTGCTCAGGCATACGCTGTAACTAAACGACCAGCAGAACTTGACCTCATGAAGATAATGTATCGTGAACGTAAAGAGCTAACTGAACAGACTGAAGAAGACTACAGCGGTGATGGTCGTATTGATGCTGGTGAGACAGTTAGTCTATATCCTGTAATTCGTACTACCTTTGGTGCTGCCAGCAATATAAAGATGTATCTTGCGATGGGGGATGAATTTGAAGATCCGAATACCGTACAGATTCTCACTGGTGCTGACAACAAGGTTGACTTTGGCTTGCATCTCGATGCATATGGCAAGGGTGTCTCCCTGAATCCCTTGAAGCTGGAAGTTGCCGAGAATGTGGCTGACGGTCGTCACATCAAGATGAAGTTCGTCGCTACATGTGATGAGACGAATACTATATATGAAGGTCTCTTTACGATGGTGGTGGATAATGTCGCAAAACTGAGTGGATTGATTAAAAATAATACGACCTTAACATCGGATAAAATATGGCTTGTAACAGATCAACTTGCAATAAATAATAATGTAACGTTGACAATTGAACCAGGCACTACAATTAAGTTTGAGGAAAATAAGGGAATAACAAATTTTGGAAAACTAATTGCCCATGGCACACCAGAAAAACCGATAAATCTCTTGCCAAAAGAATCTGGTAAGAGGTGGAAGGGAATATTCTCTAAGGATACTATCAGCTATTGTAAAATTAAAAGTGCAAAATTGGAGTATTTTGATGAACTAGAGGAATCTGTAAAGTTTGCTCCTTTATCGAATTGTGAAGTGGACGATGCGTATGGGTTCTATTTGTTTATAAAAGGCCGCAGTTATCGATTCACTAATGTAATTAATAGCTATTCAAATAATTCTGCTGTTGGGGCTGATCAAGTAATGGGTAATAACTATGCCACTAATATTATCAATAATAGATTTGCGAGATCCGATGATTGGATTATTAAATGGTCAGATATTAATCACGGAAACTTCTTTAACAATGGTGAATATTCTTTTGGAATTAATAGTAAGTCACCAACTGTAAATAGTTCTTTGGCACCTTCGTATTTAGGTACTTCAGTACAAAGTATAGCGAAGCGTAATGCATTCGAAATGGGACATGGGGGTGGATATGGAGAATTAGATCTTAGTAATATGCTTACTCGCCCAGTATCAGAAGCACACGGCATCGTTTGGAAAGTATGTGTAAATGGCAAAGATGCTCAAGATGAATATGAAGATTTAGCTCCTCTTGGTGTAGGAAAGCATAAATTTGAGGTGTATTTCAACCGTCCGATGAATAAGGCTGTAGTTCCTCAGATAAGTTTTGGCGTTCGTGAACCTTGGATACAAAATGCCGTAACAGAGGAAGGCAGCTGGAACGAGGAAGGAACCATTTATACCGCCTATAAAACAATTACTGGCAAGACTAAGAGTGACGGTGTGAACCGAATCTATGTATGGGGTGCAGAAGATAATGAGTTCTTTGAGATACCTTACGAGAAAACACGTTTCAACTTTATGATTAATGCTGCTGGCTCTATGGCCACTGGCTTTGCTGCAAATGCAGGATTAGGACGCGTTGAATTGACGTGGAATAATGAGAATAATAACTTCGATGATGCAATGGGATTCAACATCTATCGCTTCAATCCCGAAGAAAAGAGAACTATCCCAGCTCATTACGATGAGAATTGGAATTGGATTGAAGAAACCCAAGTTGTTGATACCATTCGCATCAATCAGGAGATTGTTGACATAGAAACTACCGAATATACAGACTACGACGTAACTCCTGGTAAGACCTATTATTATATGTATAAGGTGTTGAGCACAGACCTGAAGGAATATGACGTATCGAACGTGGTGGCTGTGACCCCATTGACAGCATCATTGGGCGATGCCAACGGAAGTGGCGATGTGGATGTCGCAGACGTGATTACCACCGTAAACTATGCAGCTGGTATGGAACCAAAGCCGTTTATCTTCGAGGCTGCGGATATGAACACCGACCTGACCATCGATATTCTTGATGTGGTAGGTATCATTCAGAAGATTCTGAACCCAAGTGCTGCTCCAGCTATGGCGATGGCAGAAGCCTCGGCCATTTACACGGTAGAGGACGGAATACTGTACGTAGAAAGTCCCGTTGCGCTGGCCGGTGTACAAGTACAACTGAACATGCCTGAAATGAAGGACATAACTGTGGCTGAAGACTTGAAAGGCTTTGAACACACCTCGGCTTGGCTATCAGATAATGACTACCTGTTCTTGGCTTACAACATGAACGGTAAGACGCTTAGTGCAGGCAAGCATGCGTTGTTGAAGATTGGTGATGCTGAGATTAGCAGTATCCGTTTGAGCAACGCGATGGGTGGCAACGTACCTGTAGGAGGTGGAGAGGGAACTACCCGCATTGATGCTATGGGATCGAAGATTCAATTACAAGGTGGTGTATATAACTTGAAGGGTCAGAAAGTGGCTGCAGAAAGCAACGACCTCAAGAAGTTGCCTAAGGGCGTTTACATTATCAATGGACAGAAAGTTGTGAAGTAATGGTAAGGATTAGGCTATATCTGTTATTGGCTTGGCTCCTATGTATAAACATGGGGGCTAGAGCTGATAATATCATTAGGTTGTCGTCTGCAGAGGGTGCGCCTAGTGATGAAGTGACGATTAGCCTTTCGTTACAGAACAGTGATGCCGTATCGTCATTACAGGTAAATATTCCATTGGATGACAATCTGACGTTGGTGAAAAACTCTGCTTCTATAGGTAGCCGCTGTGCCAACCATTCTTTGACGGTAGGTGTTAAGGATGGTATGCTGAATGTGCTGATTTATTCAGTCAGTATGGCAGCCATTGCTGACAATAATGGAGAGGTGGCCACCTTTAAACTGAAATTGGGAAACCAACCTCAAACATTTAATCTGACACCTTCGAAACTGATATTGACAAACACCAGTGGAGCGACAACCAGTGGAACGTCAGAAAGTGGTAGCGTGACTATCCGTTGTGCCAAAGCGCAATATAGTAGCATGGAAGTGGATTTTGGGGAGGTGCCCATTCGGAGTACCTACCAAAAGACAGTAACAGTGAGCAATGTGGGTAATGCTGACTTGATAATCAGCAACCTGAACTTTTCTGATGTGAACGTGTTTTCTTCTTCGACCACAATGCCATTGACGGTAAGCCCCGGTCAATCGAAGGAGTTGAACATTACCTTTGCTCCGGTGGAACGTGGAGCCATTAGTAAAACTCTGAAGGTTGAGTGTAACAGTGTGTCGAAGTTGAACACCATCAATTTGAAAGCAAAACCATTTGCTGTAAACGAGTTGCACGTACAACCTGCATCCGGGACAAGTGATGAAGAGGTAACCATTCACCTGACGATGAATAACATGGACGATATTTGCGGTTTGCAGGTGGAGTTTACGCTTCCTGAGCAATTTGAATATGTTGCAAATAGCTTCCAATTGTCAGATCGTAAGCAAAATCATGAGGCTGCAACATCGTTGATAGGAAATGTACTTCGAATCATTGCCTACTCAATGTCAAATCAGGTGTTCACTGGTAGTGATGGCGAGATAGGTTCATTTAAGGTTAAACTGGTGGGCCGCTATGGTACAACACTGACTCCCTCTAAGACCGTATTTACTGCTACCAATAATCAATTGGGCAATGTGGTCTCAGATGTCTATGGTGGGTATGTAAGTATAAGCAGCCCACAAATCAGTACAGCCAATAATTTGGATTTTGGAGCAGTATCTGTAACGGAACCCTGTGAGAAAGCGTTTACTATCAGAAATTATGGTTCTGCTCCTCTTACTGTTAGCCGCATCACCTTTGATAATGAGTATCTTTCAATTAAAGAAACACTTCCCCTGGTAATTCCCAGCAGTGGAAGAAGTAATGTGACAGTAGTCTATGGTAGTGTGGAAGAAGCCTGTTTTGATGCAACTATGCAGATATACAGCAATGACCCAGATTTACGATTAAAGGAGGTCGATATAAAAGGTAGTCGTTTTGCCCCCAACTATCTGACAGTTATAACCAATGATATATATACAGAAGATTCTTTGTCTATTGACATCATCTTGAACACATATGATGTGGTTAAAGGTCTGCAATATGATGTGGTTTATCCAAAGGCATACTATACAACCTTTGACAACAACTATCAGTTGGAGTCGAGAGCAGAAGGAATGACCGTTAATGTGCTGCAATTGGATGAAAACACTTTGAGAGTGTTCTGCTATTTCTTGGGAGGCGGTGGTATTGCTGCAGGCCAGGGTAGGGTAATGAGCTTGAAACTGAAACCCGTTGGTGATATTCCAGAGGGTAGTTATGATATCGGCATCAAAAACATCATATTTGGAACAGGCGATTTGACAGATAAATATGCTGGTTCAGATACTCAAAGCTCATTCCAAGTGAAAACCAGACCAACGTTTATCCCTGGTGATGCCAATGGTGATGAACGCGTGTCAATAGCTGATGCCTCGTTGGTAGTGGATTACATCCTCAGTGGCGGAACGATTACTGTATCTGCAGGAGCAGACATGAATGGCGATGGAAAAATTTCCATTGCCGATGCCTCCGCCATTGTTGACTATATTCTTTCTGGACATTAATAAAATATTTTATAATAATATGGATAAATGGATTATGAATATACGACGAATATGGCTCATCCTGTTATTGATGATGCCTTTTGTAACAACATGGGCTCAAACGTTGGTCAATGAGTATGTCACAGTTAATGGTATTGAATACCGAATCGACTCGAAGTATCAGGCTGTGGCTAATAGCTTAACCAATGATTTCACAGGAACGAGCATTGTTTTAGCCGACTATGTAGAAGGTGTATGGAGAAACGGCAATGTTGAGGAAAGAGTGAATGTTCCTGTAGAAAGATTTAACGCCTCTTTAATTACAGATAATATTACGTCTTTGTCACTTTCCAAAAACTATAAAGGAGATAGGAACTCGTATGGTGGTACTACTCGTCATGTTATTGACCTTTATAGAAGTAGTCTTGGATATGGCCGTAATCTAAAAGAGATATCTGTAGCAGAGGGAAATCCATATTATTCTAGCCGTAATGGTCTTCTTTGCAATGCTGCTGGCGACACGTTGTTGTATGTTCCTTATAGTTATGCAGAGAATGAAACACTAATAATACCAGAAGGCATCCAACATATTTATGGGGAAGCCTATGCGCAAATATACGTAAACAATCGTCTCCAGTATATTAATGTTAAGCACATTGTTTTTGAAGGCAGCGTAACAAATGTGTCTATTCCTTCATATACTAATTTTACAACGGCAAAATTTGCAAATAATCTGCCGCCTCAAATATATTGCAATAACAATATAAATACGATTGTATTCTATGTTCCTGCAGGTTCAGCAGATGCATATTATAACAAATATCATCCATTAGCTGTCATAGAGGAAAATGCCAATATTAAGAGCCTCCATCAGAATGCTTTTTCGGGAGCACAAACCATTTACGATATAGATAGTGACGGCGAAATGGAGTGTGTTGGATATACTAATAATTATTATCAACCATATGGAGATGTTATTAAAAATCCACAGAGGAACAGTTTCTTGTCTTTAAAGAAAGGTGATTGTATTCATCGTGATTCTATTACGGACAAAATGGGACAGTATGAAAATCTGGACATTAAGACTTTTAGGATAGATCAACGCCCGAATAATGATAAATTACAATATGTAATAAATGGTAATATCATTAAGCAAACAGCCGAAAATCTTTGCGCCTCAATCTTCAATGAGGACTATTCATTGTATGTTGATGTTGACAATGATGGGCTAAAGGATATTGTGTCTAAATACAGTTCTTCCGAAGGGCTAAGTATTTATTCACAACAATTGGATGGCAGTTTTGTTAAATCCAATCAATACTTGACGGAAAAAGCGGAGGAGATAGAAAAAGGTGGCAGTGGCTCTATCGTTTCTTTCCTTGGAGGATTTTTGCGAAATGGCATGTTTGTTGATGACAGTCCGTCTCCGCTGCAAAATATTACCAAGGCAGTTGACTTCAACAATGATGGAATACTTGATTTTGTTGACGATGTCGCAGGTGGTGTCATGTACAGCTATGGAGATGGTAAATATTATACAAGTAAGTCGATGGAGGTTATCTATCCAGTGGACATTGATAATGACGGTGTACTAGACTACGTTCTATTTGATGGTCAGACCGTTTATCTGATGGATAACGTTACGAGTCCTTCTTCTGAGAAGAAAGAATTGTTTAAGAATTCAAAAATTGACAAGATGTTCTTCAAAGACTTCGACCATGATGGCGATATTGATATCTTAGTCTTTATTAACGATAAAACAATAGTTTCTGGTAATTACAAGTATGTCTCATACTTCGTGTTTTTACGAAACAATGGTGATGGCACCTTCCGGAAAAAGGAAAGTAGCATGGCAGATACACAATACACATTAATGGATTGTAGAGACTATGATGCAGATGGTAAGTATGAGTTGTTGGTAGTAGATACTTCTTGGGATGGAAGCAATTATAAGAATGACTGTTTGTTGCTGAAGGTAGGAAATGATTTCTCTGTATCTGCCATCCCTGAAACATTCGGAATACAGCAGAGTAAAAACTATAAATATGGAAAGAACTTGATGCTTGGTGATTTCGACAACGATGGTTTTACAGAGTTTTATTCTAATAATGGTGACATTTATGGTATTCTGAAAAGCCAGACTGCTAAGAATAGTGCACCCCCAAAAATGGCCAAGCCAACAGCATTGCTCGATACGGAGAGTTATCGATTGAAGATTGCTTGGGCACAATGTGAAGATAATGAGACATCTGCTTGCGACCTAACCTATGCATTGCGCATTGGAACAGCTCCTGGGCTTAGCGATGTGTTGTGTCCTGCTTCTTTGTCTGACGGTACCAGAAAGACCGTCCGAGAAGGCGAAATGGGTACAGCACTCTTTACTCTTTTCAATGCGGCTTCTTTAACCCCAGGTAAGTACTATATTGCGGTACAGGCCATTGATGGCGGTGGTTTAGGTGGTCAGTTCTCCGATGAATTAGTGTATGAACATCAGATGTTAGACCCCAAGTTCTATGTAAGTACCAATCAATTGTCCACAGCAGACA
>JAEEGL014184067.1_pt1 | contig 12134 bp, 23 predicted proteins | sample 9134231 | NCBI WGS metagenome assembly JAEEGL01 (sample SAMN16246548, study PRJNA631951) | gut metagenome | biome: gut microbiome; feature: rumen; material: fiber-attached | host: Bos | place: Iran: Karaj | collected 2018-10
GTAAGAGTATCTTGGGGCGTTGAAGATACTAATATAATGATTACAGTTGGGGCACCAGATAAATATTATCCTTATTATATGACACCTTTTTCTCCTACAAGTTCTGTAAATTTTAAAGTTGGACATACTAGTGATCCAGAAGATGCTACAACTTATACTTTTAATGTGCCTGCGGCTGCAGGAAATTTATATGGTTTGGAATTTGATCCTATTAGAGGGAAATTATGGAAAGTGACAGAGCATATAACATCTTATAATGGAGAAACTTTACCAAGCCATTGGTTATCAGATAGAGATATTTATGTTGAAGGAACTACTCCATAGATAGGTGCAGAAGTAGTATATCGGCTTGCCGATGAAGACATTGTTGAATATAATTGCTCTTCAATGACAATTCCATTGGATTATCATGAAAATTATTTCTTTATAGAGAATGGAATGTTTATGGAGTTAAGTTATTATGCGGCAACGATAGCTATAGATCATTTAACAATTTATTCTGGTATGAGTTTTGGTAATACTAATATATTAGAAAATGATGTAATTGCATGGAATAGGGCTGCAAGCTTAATTGATACTAAAGCAGATTTAGTTAATGCATAGTTAACTGGTAATGTAACTGCTCCAACATTAGGTATTACTGCTAACTCTGATAGAATTGCAACAACGGCATTTGTTCAATAGATGTTACATACATTAGCTCCATTTGAAACAACTGTAAAAGCAAGTAAGAATTATGAAGTTGGAGAGTATTTAACTTATACAGGTAATTTATATAAAGTTACTGCAGCCATTGCTAAAAATGCTAATTTAGTAGTAAATACTAATATTGAAGTAACTGATGTAGTTACTGAATTAAATTTATTACGTTCTTTAATTTAGTCATAAGGAGGATTTAAAGAATGAAAAGACAAATTTTTGAAGTTCATAAAAAAGTATTAGGCGCAAGTGTTGGTGGATATGTTCCTATGGCTTCTGGTTATCCAAAAGTATTTGATTCACATGCGGCTGCTTATGAGGATAATATTGAAGCAGCTTAGATTGCTGCTACTGGAGCCTTTGCAGCTGCTTGGAGTGAAATTTGTAATACAGCCGCAACTCGTGATATGCAAGTAGTTATTTTAATGACTGCTGATGGATTTGTGCTTGATAAAAAAGTAATTGGAGAAATTCCTGAATTACCAGATAAGGATTCTTAATAAAGGAGATTATTATTATGAATACTATGGAATTATTACAATAGATTTTTGAAGTATGTATTATTCCTCTTTTAGGAGTATTAACAACTTATTTAGTTATGTTTATTAAAAATAAAACTGATTAGTTAAAGAAAGAGAATGATAATGAGCTTTATAAGAAATATATGGAAATGCTTAGTGAAACAATTACTAATTGTGTAATTGCTACTAATTAGACATATGTAGAAGCTATGAAGAATAAAAATGCATTTGATAGTGCTGCTTAGAAAGAAGCTTTTAATAGAACTTATAATGCAGTTATGAATATTTTAAGTTAGGATGCAGTTGAATTTTTAAACGCTGCTGTTGGTGATCTTGATACTTATATTAAGAAAACTATTGAAGCTTAGGTTAATTTCAATAAGAGTCCAGATAGACCAATTCCTGTTGAAGTTGTAACAGAATAAAAAAAATAAAGGGAAATGCGCTTTACCAATTTTTTACCAATAAATAATTACAAACTGGTAAAAAATTGGTAAAGCGCATTTCCCTATTTTTTATATCAAAATTTCCAAAAGCATTTTTTATTTCTGGAGGCGGGAGCCGGCGCGCGCAGATGATGTAATAACAAATAATTTTTAAAAAATCAAATTTCTTTCTTGTTAATAACCTATGCGCCATATTTATCTTTTACTAACTCAAATAAGTTATGACCTGGGCCATTACCGCCTAACGATTTATAGATTTCATATTCTCCCTACAAATCTTCAAATTCTTCAAATGTAATCTCATTTTTCTTTTCTAACAGTAATCGACAATCAGTAATAAACTATTTTCTCTATACTCCTAAAACTGCCTTTAATAAAGATTCATTTGATTCAGTAACTTTTTTTACAGCTTCTTCTAATTTTTTATCTTCAAGAGTTAATAAAGCTTCTTTTTCCTATAATAAAGCTTTATTATCAGCTTTTAATTCTACCTTTACTTCATCCCAGAATTTATTTTTCTAATTCTCCTGAGATTCTTTCCATAAGGTGCGATAATGTTTAATAAAATATGTAAATACACCAACGACTATTCCAAATAGTGTTTGTAACCAGTATTTAGCAATAAAATCTATCATATATCTTCACTCCTTTTTCACAATAATTATGAAAAATGAGCAAAATAAAATGGCCTAATTAGGCCATTTTAAGAAATAGCTATACAACGTATGTAACACCATCGGATCGACATAAACCAATTGCCATAGATGTATAATTAGGGGAAAGTATATTCGCTCTATGTCCTTCTGAATTCATCCAGGTGTCCATTAGATCTTCGGCACTTGCGATTTCATCATCAGCCATAATTAAATTTTCTCCTGCCATTCTATAATCTAATCCAATAACAGAACCAAACTCTTGCCCATTAGGACGAGTATGTGAGAACAGCTCTGTAATTTCCTATGCGCGCACATTGGCGGCATCTTGTAAATCTAAATTATAAGTTAATGTTTCTAATTCGGCATCCATTCTTGCCTGATTGACCAGTGAAAAAATATTCTTAATTAATTCGTCATAATTTACAGGAGGTTCTTCAACAGTAGTAACTTCTTCTTGTTGTTCAATTACTTCTTCCTCCTCTATTGGTTCATAATAAACAGGTGTTTGAGTAGAGGGCGTTGTAAAATACTACCTAATTCCTGATGGATATATAATTACTCCTGTTGGTTCTGGGAATACCAAAACAATTGTATCAGGATAATCTGGTTTAATTAAACTAACATTTGTCGCATAAGCAACAACACTAAAAGCTAAAATAAAAACCAATATTAAAGCAATTGTTAAAATAATTTTTTTACTCATTGACCTCATCCTTTAAAATAAGATTAAGAATAATACCGATAACCAAAGCTAAACCAGTTGCGGAAATACTAATTGTTGCGCCACCGAGCACTAACCCACTAATACCAAGAGAAAGGACAGAAGATACAATAATCAAATTCTTTTGAATATTTAAATCAGTCTTTTGAAGCATTTTAATGCCTGAGCAGGCGATAAATCCATAAAGAATTATTGCGGCTCCTGCGAATACACAACTTGGGATACTGGCAATAAATGCCTATACAGGAGCTAAGAACCCTAATAGTATGAGAATGATGGCGGCTCCAAGGGTAACAGTTGTAGAGGCTACTTTGCTAAATCCTACACAAGCTACTCCTTCACCATACGAACATTCTCCTAATCCGCCTACAATAGAACCTACTAAGTTAGCAAATCCTTCTCCCATAAAAATGCGTCCAAGTCCAGGGTTTCTGTATAAATCTACACCAATAATTCCTCCAAGTGCGGCATGGTCACTCAAACATTCCATCATCGCAGAAATTGTGTATGCGATATACATAATTATAATTGGGAGAATTGTAGAGAGTTCTACGGCAGTCCAATGTAGAAAAGCGAAATCTGGAATGATGAATAATTTCAAATTCTTAAAAACGGAAAAATCAACTATTGTATATACTCCGGTTACTGTAAGAATAATGGCGAATACATAACCAATCAATGTTCCTAAAAGGAAAGGAAGAATTTTTAACATCCCTTTCGCATAGTGGCTAATAAGCGCAATTGAAAGCATTGTTACTAATCCAACAATTACACCCCATTGACTAGTCACACCATTAATCTATACATAACTCAAAATGAATGGCATAAGATTGACACCGATAACAACTGTTACAGCACCAATCAGCGCAGGTGGAAATACTTTATATATTTTATCTACTGGAATACGAGTAAAAATTAAACCAAAGATTGAATAAACAATACAAGTAACTAATCCACCGATAGCAACTGCGGGATATCCACCTAATGCCAATGCTGCCATTACTGGGGCTACAAATGCTCCACTATTTGAAATAAACATTGGAGATTTAAATCCAGTAATTAATAGATAGGCAATAGTTGCTAAACCTGCTCCTACTAATGCACCAGATACCGCAACTCCGCATATATTAGCAATTAATACTGTTGCTACGAATACTGAAAGCATTAATTGAACAGAAAAAGAAACTAATTTACCAAATGGTAATCTATCATTAATGTTATAAATCATTATCCATTTGCCTCCTTATTAAGATGTTTTCCACCTTGTGGATGATAAATTTTAATCATATTAGGAGGAAAGTTTTCTGGTGGAGGAAGAACCGTAGTAGAAATCTAAACAGGAGTAATCTATTGCTATTGAGCATTTGTTGCATTAATTTCTTGTGCTTTCTCTACGGCAGCTTCTAAAATTTTTTCACTAAAAAGTTGATTACTATATTTTTCTTCAACTTTTTCAAATAGCATACTACCTATGCCATTTCCTCCCAAAGAGGTATAGATATGATAATCAGTATATAAATTTTTAAATTCTTCAAGTGAAATTTCACGATCTAATTTTAAATATTCATAACAATCACGTTGAAACTATTTTTGCTAGACATCTAATACTGCTTTATATAATTTCTCGTGTGATGTTTCTATATTGCCAAATTTTTCATCAGCATATTTTTTCACATCTTCAATAATGTTATTAAATTCTTCTTGTTTTTTATTGTCTTTTTCTTTTATTAGTAATTGCTAATAATGATTTACTTTTTGACCTAACCAAGCAGCAATTAATCCAAAAAGAATTGTTAACCAATATTTGGCAATAAATTCAAAAAACCAATTAAAATTAGCCATTATTATGTTGTTCCTTTTTTATTATTATTTCACCTAAATACTAATAAATAGATTTTAACACTGTAATATCTAAATCTTCCCATATTGTAATATCTGATGGTAACATAATAATTTTATGATCTGGAAAAGATTCCTAATATTTTTTATAAATCTAGCTTGCTTCTTCATAATCATATACTAAATTACCATATTTATCAACTGGAATTCTTATAAAATCAATTGTCATATCGGTCATAAATATTTTTTAATACCTCAATTACTTCTTCAATAGAATAAACTAATGTGCCAGCTTGTTTAATTAATCCAGTTACATAAAGATTCTAATAAGAATATTGCTGTTCACCAAGGCTTGCGGCACCACCAGCATCCTTAGCAGCACTATGAGTATTATAACACTAGCGAGTATCAGTACAAATACCGATAATATACTTATTGTCGCCTCGCATAATCTTTTCGTGAAATTTTCCTATTTCAGCACAAGTGCCAGAAGGAAGCACATCACCATCAATGCAAGCGATAAGAACATCAGTATTATCAAGACGTATGTTATCTCCATTGGCAATCTCCTATGAGCCTGCAAATTTCTTTTTTCCTTCAACCCCATTTATATCTGTATTCTCAACTGGGGAATATAGATATACATCAGGGAATTTTTCTCTTATTTTAGTAGCCCATTCAATATTGCGGAGATAGTCTCCGTAAAAGAAAATAGGCCCAGCCAAATAAATTCTCATCTATTAGCCCTCTGGTGTAACCTCGGTAGGACCTGCTTCGGCATGTGAATGGACTGTTCCATCTTCATGAACATGTTCTTCACCATCAGCTTCTGGATTTGGATTAACAAGGAAGTATACTTCTTTTTTCATTCTCTGCGCCCAGTCAATTTCACCATAGGTGCTTTCACCAATATAGCCGTCCTTATTAACAACAAAGATAGCATCGCTCATATTAATCTTCTCTTTATGAAGGTTGTCAAGACGAATCTTCTGCTCTGCTGTTAATTCTTCTTCATCAGCATGATGGAAAACAAATGGTGTAAGAATAATATGATTTTGAAGAGTCAATTCTTTTGCCATCTTAAAAATTTCATCTTTAAATCTAGAACTTCCACAAATTGTAATAACCATATATAAAAATCTCCTTTAAATCTTATAGTATATAAATATTATATTATATATTTTATTTTTTGTCAATATCTTCTAAATATTTAATTTTTTTGCCTAATTGCGTTGCCCATAATATTTCTTCTCTGGTAGAATTACCAATGTAGCCGCCAACATTAATTACATATATTAAATCTGCATCAGCAATTTTAGCTTTATGAATTTCATCAAGATAATTTTTTTCTTCTTGAGTAATTTCTTCATTGTCACTATGAACAAATATTCCAGGCATAGTAACAATATATCCTTCTAATGTTAAATCATGAGCTATTTTTAAAAACTATTTTTTAAATGATGTGCTACCACATAAACATACTTTTGGAGCAGCTAAAAGTTTATAAAACTATTTGCATTTACACCATCCAGTATGATTTTGATTTTTAAATTCTTCACATATACACTTTTTAGTATCGTCATGAATCATACTAGTAATGCAATATCCATCATTATTTTTAATTTGTTCTTCAATCCCTTTTCTAAACATAAAATCTGGATTTGGAACAATTTTATATTCTTTTATCATAGATAAAAGTCCCCTTCCTTATGATATGCATTCAGCATACTAATTAGGTGATGCTAATTTAACACCTAATACTTCATCAAAATGTGATAACTGATTTGGTATAAATCGTCCAAATTTAACAATTATATTTCTAAAATTAGATAAAATCTCAATCTATCTATTAATTTCATTAGAAGTATAACCAGTATAAATAATAATTGGATCATCACAAAAATAACGAATAGCTTCACATAAATCATATAATTGTTCCCAACTGTCAAATGGTTCTAATCCTCCGCAGACTATGGCATGAGTTAAAGGATTTTTAATATATCTTTGAATAACGTGTTCTATTGAAATATCAATTATAGGTTCATTATCTAAACTAGAATTCTGACAAACCTACTATCCACATTCTTTATCACATTTGAAGGTGCAATGTGGAAAAATTAAAAACATTGATGGCTCTTTATAGTTACATATGTCGTAATCATTTAAGCCTTTTAATATCATTATGCTTCAGCACCTTTTTCATTCAAAGGCATCCATTCACGCAAATTAAATTCTGCTTTACGAGCTTTTGAGTAAGTTTTTGTAGGTGTATAAAATCCTACAATGCGGGTATATTCTGTTGCTACTGGTTCACCACATACAGGGCATACATTACCATAAAAGCTATGATAATTTTTACATTGAGAAACTTTACCATTAAAAGCAAAATAAGTGACTCCCTGTTGTGCTACCCAATTTAACATTTCCCAAGCCTATTCAAATGTTGCGAATGGAGCATCAAGATTAATATGTTCAATTGAACCACCATTACAATAACTATCAAATGCAGCGCAAATTCTAGTTCTTTCAAGAACAGTTGCTTTAATGCCAAGAGGAATCCACTGATTGCCATAAAGAGGTAAATCTTCTACTACTTTATCGGGATAAAGCATTTTATCTGCGGCCTGCATTTTAGCTGCTGCCTATTCTGCTGGAACTTGCTCAATATTGAACTTATAATTCTTATCTAAACTGAAATTATCAATACAATTTCTAATTACTGCAAAAATACGCTTACCAAGTTTAAATGCTTCATCTTTATATATAGTATTACCAAATTCATCTACTTCAGTATAACCGAAAGTTTTAATAGCTTCATATATTCCATTAATACCAACAGTAGAGTAAAGATGTTCAAAATCTACTAATCCAGAAGTAAAGCTAGGAAGTAATCCTTTTTCTACATTGCGCTCAATAATACTGCGCTATGCATCAAGGATTTTAAGATTTAATTCTGTAAGATCACGTAAACGAACCAAGAAATTCTATTCTGCATTTGTAATTTCATCACTTGTTGGTGGGATAATGTCTTTATTAAAAGGAAGACATTGTATTGCTTGATATGCTAGTCGTGCAATATTAAGAGTGCAAACTTTTACAGAGCCAACTTTAAGAGCAGAACCACCAATACTATTAAAGTAAAGGTCTGTTACATCAGATTTAAGTCGGCAGCAATTAGAAAGACTATTAACTGTGCTATCAGTAAAGAAATTAAAGAGATTCCATTTACGACTAGCTTCACATGCCCATTTTGCAAATTCTTCATCTTCAAATTTTCCATTAACATAAAGAAGAGAAGCTGTGAGAACTGGAAATGTAAAAATATTCTTTTCACGAATTTCATTAATTACATTAATAAAATCTTTTTGAAACTCAATAATTTCTTCTTCTTCATCAATCATAAATGATCCATCAGGAAATTCTGCACCACCAAAAATTGCTTCAAAATATGGATGATCAAATACTGACACATTTGTAAATGCGGCCTAGTCAGTGCGCACCCATGGCTAATTTAAACGATATATAAGAGCTTGAAGCTATTGGTGTTTATATGTTTCTGGATCTTTAGTATAATAACCATTTTTAACATCACGACTCCAGAAATAATAGAGATATGGAATAAGATTTGGCAAACCTACTGCACCAGACTATCTGCGACTACACCAAGCAATCGCTTCCATAAGAATTTGAATAAAGCTGTCAAGATGGTGGGCAGGTTCTGCATTATAATTATCAATAAAGAATAAACCTTTTTCTACAATATCTTTTATATCATAAGCAAAGCAATAATGATAAAAAGTAGTAGTATTAAAATCATGCATATAAAGCGCATAATTCCACATTGCTTCCATAGCATCATTAGCTATTTTATAGCCATACTTTTTATTTAATTCATAATATAATTTATTAAAAGCGAGTAATTTCTAATGAGGTTTAGACATTTCAGAAAGAAGTGTAACAATGTCTTTTTGAGCAATATTAGCATTAGCATCGACAGATGCATTTGCTACATTATCTGCATCAATAAAACCATCAATGAAATCTGTAAGGCTTAAAGTTTCATCATCTAAACCTTGGAGTTTTAAAAATTCTTCTCCATATAATTCAGACATTTTATTAAACTATGTCTAAAAGTTTTTCTTTGTTCTAATATTAATATTCATGCTTCATTAACCCACCTTACTGCGTCAGTAAAATTTAAAAGTTTTCCATCTTCTAATCGCAATGCAGGTGCGGCTTTTATTCCTTGCGCTGTCATTTCATCCATATCAGTACAAGTATTAAATTCAATATTTTTCTTATTTAACTTAGTTTCTAAAACTTTACATTTTGGACAATTTGTAGAATATAAAGTAATCATATGTAGTAAACCTCCAAACTAAATCTAGTATAAAATTTTTTACGCATCACTATATTTAGTTTTTGTTATTAATTTTTTAATTAATTTTGCCCTATCCCCATGCTTGGGCTACGGTCTGTGCTATGCGATTAATGTCTGCTCCTTGATTATTTGTAATAAACATATTAGGTTGGAGATATTCAATTTCATCTTCATCAAAATCCTCTTCATCAGCAGAAAAACGACGCACTATTTCATGACAATCAGGATGATCTTCTCTATTTAATTGCCGCAATAAACGGTCTTTATCATTTGCTTCTATATAAATGAGAAATAAATCTATATCTTTATTTTCTCTTAATGCTTCGCATCCTTCTGGATTAAATACGCCAATATTTAAATTATATTGCTCTAAATTTTTTATTGATGTACCATAACACCAATTATTAAAAGCTGTTGCTTCTAACATTTCTCCTGAAAGAACCTAATCTGTAAATTGGTCTACTGTAAGAAAATGATAATCTATGCCATTTTGTTCATAATCACGAATTGGGCGAGTAGTACAACTAATAATTGAATTAGCTGTATCAAATGGAGGCGTTTGAAGAAGTGCTTTTAAAAGAGTATCTTTTCCTGAGCCAGCTTTACCCATTATTGCTATAATTTTATATTTATCCATTTTGTTTCTCCTTTTTAGGATTGCGAATTACCAATTTTCTCCCAATTGGGAAAAAATTGGTAAAACCTCATTCCTCTTCATCTTCCGCATCGCCCTGTGCGCGTGTAGTTCTAATCTTAATTTCATCATCAATAACTTCATCAATTTTATATAACTGATGGCCACCAGAAGAAGCATATTTCTTCGCAATAAACATATCATCTGACCGCATACCTTGGACAATAATCATACTACCTCTATTAAACCAACTCTTTTCAATGATATGTTTTTTACCATCATCACCACGCGCACTAATTTGTTTATCAAACAATGCGAAATATTCTTTTCTAAATTTAACTTCTACAATTCCAGTAGTTGTTAATAAAGTAACTGAATGCTTTAATTTATTCTTTGCTATACAAGTTCCGCAAATCTTATATAACTTATATAACTTAATTTCTTTACCTGCTTTTGTAAATGTTCTATCAATCACAGGTTCTGGTGATAAATCACAGAAATTAACAAATCCATAAGTATTATTATTTATATGAGCTAATTCATGCTCATGATAATAGAAACATAATACTTCCATCTCCCATGCTGATATAGTGCCTCGCGCATATTTATTCCATTCGTCTAAAAATATCAATCTATTATATTCTTCTAATATATATTCTTGTTTATCAGCAATCCAATATCTAAAAGTATCCATCCATTTTTGATAGATTTTATCCCAATCAATTTTTAATATACAATAAAAATTACCATTTTGACAAATAATTTTTTCTTGTTTAATATCTAATAAAAATCCCATCGCTCTTTCATCAAGAACATAATATGGTTTCAATTTATTCGCAGTAGTCGCAATTGCTTTTAGATATCTGTTAAACTCATATATCCTTCGTGCCATTATTTGATCTTCATCGTCTTCTGGCACTAAATGATATTTCATTAAACCAGCGAGATTTTGTAAAGTTATCTTTTTTTTCTTATCACAGGTTTCCCAAAGATACCATGCCATACATTCTTTTCTATCCATCATATTATCAAAAGCTCCGCCTTTAATTAATGACATCATAACATTTTTCTTTGGACTAATTTTATTTACAAAATCTCTTGGTGAAACATATGGGCGGTGATTGATTATTTCTTCAATAATATCATCTCCAACATTTAATAGCCCTTTCATACCAAATAAGATTTGATTATTTTCAGGGTCAGGGACAAAACTAAATTCTGAATGATTAATATCTGCTAAACTTACTTTAATACCTGCGCTTCTAATTTGACTAATTGCTTTTGCTAATTTTGTATAATTAGTTCCTGCTTGGTTATCATCTTCATTATCTTCATCTTCTAATGAACCACTATTAACAATTAGATATGCGGTATTCCAATATACTGGATTAAAATGAGTTCCTAAATATAAAGTTTGCATACCAATAAAGCTATATGCTAATGCATGAATAATGCTAAATGAATAACCCATCTATGGTCCAGCTCCATATTTCCAAATATAATTACCTAATGCTGGACTTTTTGCTTGCTCTAATACTTTTTGTCTCAATCCTGGGATTTTTGACATTTGTTTTTTACCAACAATTTTTCTTGCCGCATTTGCTTCTGCCAAAGTAAATCCACAAATATTTTCATCCATTAACATTCTCATAAGTTGTTCCTGACTTGGTGGAACACCATATGAAGATTTAAAATGCGGTTCAATTGCTTTTTCTTCTGCTTTTGTCAAACCACAATTATCCATTTCTTCATACCACTGCTTAATATCATTTTTAAATCTGACATATTTGTCAAGTGGCATTTCTGCGCCAGGTTCACTCGCCATTAATCGCATCAAACCATTTGCGTCTGCCATTTCTAACGCATTATGTGGTTTAATCTTTTTCGCAGCTTGTTGTCCTACCTGGCCTTCAAACTGAAAGCATCCTAATACTGTTCCATTTGCCAAAGCATCCCACATTTTTTCATCATCTTGTGGAAGAACACTTGGATGTAAATATTTATCATATGCTTCTCGCAAACTTAATTTTGGATCAATAATTTCATCTGCTTGAAGCAAATCAATTGTTTTAATTATAATATCTTGAACATCTGTAAGAAGAAAATCATACTTAACACTGCCTGCTGCTTCTTGATCATGAAGATCCCATTGAGTTGTTAAATTTCCATTTCTAGCTCTCATAATTGCAGCTTCATCAAATATATTTTCATCAAATAATACAACACCAGAAGCATGA
>JAEEGL014479412.1_pt1 | contig 12134 bp, 8 predicted proteins | sample 9134231 | NCBI WGS metagenome assembly JAEEGL01 (sample SAMN16246548, study PRJNA631951) | gut metagenome | biome: gut microbiome; feature: rumen; material: fiber-attached | host: Bos | place: Iran: Karaj | collected 2018-10
AGCGATGTCAGTTCGTCGGGTAAGAAGCCTGATAAGACTTCAAACTGTCGGCGCAGGTGACAATGTAGGAGCAGATATCAGAGAATTTCGACGCATCGGCAGCCTTGAGCGCATCGCCCGCGGCTCTCAGCGCGCTGATGTAGGAATCGTCGCAGTAGGCCTTGAATGAGGCGTACTCCTCGATGTCGGAGAGAGCTTTCTTTACGGCGTCGATCTGCGTCGCGTAGGCCGAAGCGGTCCCGGCGTCGAGACCGTCGAAGGCCTCAAGGATCATATCGCGGCGCTTGCTCGCAAGCGTTTGTCCGACTTCGAGAGTCTCGAGTCCGAACTCGGCGCGTTTGCGGGTGATTTCCTTATTAATAATAGTGATGTAGCTCAGCAGTTCGGAGACAGGCTCGGCGCCGTCGTTGTAGGCGGAGAGGAAGGCGAACTTGGTGTAACGTCCGATGATGTAGGAACCGGGATAGTTCGGGATCGAAGCCAGATTCTGGAACTGCGATATCAGAGCCGATCTTTCCTTGTTGGTCCAGGGCATCGTTTCGAGAGCGGTGATGTTAGCCGTGCCGTGCTTGGCCGAGTCGCCGAGGATGGCTATCATCTCGTTGGAGTAATCGACCTGGCAGTCCTTTCCGACATGCCACTTGAGGAACTTCCAGGTGCCCTCTTCGTCTTCGCATCCGTTGACCATTACGATCGCGGAGACCGTGGAGACCGATACGTTGTTGATATACTCTTCACCGGTATCCTTGTCCTTGAGAACGTATCCGGGGACCGGAACGAATTCCCAGGCTCCGCGAAGCTCGGTGGCGAAGACGATCAGGTGGTTGTAGGTGCCGTTGTATCCGGCGATACCGATCGGCATCTCGCCCGTTCTGAAGCGGTTGGTGAAATCGTATTTATAAGGGAAGGAATACATCGTGAACATATTGCACATCGTCTCGAAGGAGTCGAGCGCAAGGTTCGAGTCGAGGTTGATCCTCATGCCGCCGTCGGCGAAGAGGGTGCCGCCCATCTGATACAGGAAGATCTTGTAGTCGTTGGACAGACCGATCGTCATGTTGTTCTGGCTGAGGATGGTGGCGGCCTCCAGCAGGTCGTCCCATGTGTCGAGCGAAGTGATGCCGAGCTCGTACATGATATCCGAACGGATGAACATCATCGGGAAGGACTGTGTCTCGGGCAGTCCGTAGTAGTGCATCTCGTTCTTGGCGTCGGGGATACCGAGAACCAGCATCGCGGCTTCGTTGAACTGCGCGTTGGGATTCTTTACCGGTTTCCCGTCGTCGCCGTAGACCGTGTTGAAGTCCTCGTCGACCTTGTAGTAGAGCATATCGGTGAAGCCTTCGTAATTCTCGATGTCGAGCAGGGCTCCGCGGATAGCGTAGTTGATAACGTTGTCTTCACCGAGACCGATGTACGCGTCGGGTCCCTGCCCCGCCAGGATCGAAGGAAGCAGAGTTCCTCCGGCGACGAGCTTGAGGTCGACGGTCACGCCGGTGGCCGGTGTGAAGTCGTTGTTGATCAGGTTCCTGATGACCTGAGCCTGGTCACGTCCGTAGGCGTTCCAGACCTGGATGGCGTCGCTGGCGTTGACGCTCTCTTCGGTGGCGCCCATGCGGTTGTAGTTCCTGAAGAAGGACTGGATGAAGCTCGAGAACTCGTGAGCGAAGGCCTGGAAGAAGTTGGCCTTGCCGCGCGGGAGCTTTTCGCCGGCGCCCTGAATGACGATAAAGTCGAACTGGAGCGGCTGAGTCTTGGCGTTCGACAGCCATGTGCCGAGGTTGCCTATGTAAGACTTCAGCTGCGTCATGTTGCGGGCGATCTCCTCTTCGGGATTGCGTCCCATCTTCTCGAGCAGCCACGACACCTTTTCAAGCGTCGCGACGTTCGAGGACTTGATTCCGGCGAGAGCGGTGAGCTCCTCGGAGATGGCCTGGACGCTGCCCGACTGTCTGATGATATTGATGACGGTGTCGGGCATCGCGGTCGAGAAGGAGTAGTCGCGGGATTCGTCGGGAGACGTTCCGGTCAGCCTCAAGATGTTGAGGTAGGCGGCGTTGATCGTGTCGAGCGACGACTGTACCGAGCGGACTATATCGCCCATCGTTCCGAGGGCGACCTCGAAGCGGACGGTGTAGGTCACGCCGGCCTTGAAGAAGAATTCGCACTCCTCGTATTCGATCGAGGTGTTGCCCTTGGCGTCCTTGGTGACGGTGCCGAATCTGATCGGCAGCGCGTTCCAGTCGGAATCGTAGTTGAATCTCAGCTCGCGCGCCTCGTCGAAGGGGATGCCGTTGTAGTATCCCTTCTCTCCTTCGGCGACGCCGTCGCTGAAGATGTAGAGCACGCGGGACGAATACATGCCGTCATTGACATGCTGCCTGAATCTCGGAACTATCTGATACATCCCGTCGGAGCTGACGCTGAAGCGGTATTCGACCCACTGCTGGGATACCTGCCACTTTTCTCCGCCGAGGGTGTTGAGTATGACCCTGTGGGTGTCGGTCGGGCTGTTGACTCCCGACGACCTGTCCTCTATCGGATAGATGGTGTTGGTCGAGGTGGCATAGGGATATTCGGCTTCGATCTTGACGACGTCGGTGCCCTTGGCCTCGCCGGCGTACTTCGACGCATAGTCGGCGTACGAGATCATCTTCTCGAACGGGACAAGTTCGATGCTTCCGATCGACATCTCGTCGGAGACCGCCTCGAAGGAGATTATGTTATCGCCCTTTTCGAAGACGAACACGAACGGATCCTTGTAGAAGCCGTCGATGTCCTTGACGGTGTACTCCCTCCATTCGGGGGACTGCACTATCGGCGAGCGGATCTCGTTGTTGTCGATATCGGTCTTGAATTTACGGAGATTGCCGTCCTTCGTGGTCTTGAAGTTTGCTTCGTCATAAACCGTCTTCCAGACCTTCGAGATGCCTATGTTGTAGGCCTCGCTGAAGGGAACTGATCCGTTGATCCTGAATATCCTCTGGATCGAGGTCGAGCTCGACGAGGTCTCGTTTGGCCAGTATCTGATCTTTATGCAGTATCTGGCCGTCTCGGGAACGCTGATCTTGTACGCGACCGTTCCGTCGGAAGTGGTGTTGAGAGCTTTTTCCCCTTCAAACTCGACGGTCGAAACTTTTGCGGTAGTGTCCGCAGCGTAGTATTCGGTGCCGCTGATCTTTACAGAGGAAGAGGCATTGGGGTAGAGCGACTCGTCCGAGTACCTTGAGACATAATCCTCGTACGAGATGGCTTCCTGGAGCTCCTTGGCAGTGGCTATGGCATTGCTGGAATAGGAGATCTTGATCTCCTTGCCGCCGGTCTCGCTCTCGGCTCCGTCGGCGCCGGTCGCCGAAACGGAGATGCCGAAGCAGCCTGCGGCGGTCAGCACCGCCAGAAAGAGAGCCAGGCCCCGCTGGAATTTCTTGGTCATGAATGATTCCTCCCGGGTAATTTATGTATATATAAATATAATATCACAAAATCCGCAAATGTCAAGCCTGCGGGCAAAATGCGTATTTATAATTGACTTCGGTCGAAAGGCCGAATTTGAAAGACTGATTCAGGCCGTCGCCTGACTGCGTCACACCGTTGGACACACCGGCCCCCGGCTTCCGATGACAGCAAATTGACGAAGCAAACGGAAAAGGTAATTATAATTTACTGATAATCAAAAAACGCCCCTATACCGGGCGCTTTTTTCACAAATCAGCTACATTTTTCATTCAAAAAGGTAAACAGAAATTACAATGCGGCCGCAATATCATTGCGGCCGCAACTTTTTTCGGGCTCCGAACGTTGTCCCGGAGCCCGGCTGTTTGTTTTCTTTGTGAAAAATGACCAAAAATTGTGACTTTTTCATGAACAGGCCGTTTTTCCGGCCTTTCAGGGGCGATCTGACCCTTTATCTACCCTTCCGCGGCGGCGGAGGAGAGTTCCGGCGCCCCGGCCGCGGCCGTCGTCTGCGCCTCTTCGTCCGGGTCGAGGAGCGCCTTCAGCATCCTGATGTCGGCGATCCCTTCGATCCGCTGAGCGCTGTATGAGGGAACGTAGTCCGAGTCTTTCGCCGACTCCGAGAGTTCCTTCTCCCTCGCGTAGCTGTCGTCGGAAATGAAATACCATCTGTTGCGCCCGGTGATGAGAACAATGCGCCCGAGACTGCCGGTGGCGACCGCCGACCCGCCGAGGCAGGTCCGCACCCTGAACACGCGGAAACCGGCGATGCCGGGAGAGTCGATGCCTATCGCTCCTCCGGCCGCCTTCTTCTCGCCCGCCGTGGCGTAGTCGGAGGGGACGAAAGTCGCGGGCGAGTCCTTCGACGCCGCGATGGCTTCCAGGGCGCCGATGACACCGCGGTCGTCTGTCCTGTATCTGAAGGAGTTGAATGACAGGGCGGTGATCCCTCCGTCGGGATCGACGTCCTCCAGTCTCCCGCTCTCCGAGAAGAGCACGGGGCCGCGCTCGCCGACAACGGCGTAATACAGTTCCTTCGTATCGTTCTTCACGCGGTAGAGCGGGGCTCCGGTGAGGCTGCCGCCGACCTTGCCGACGAACTCTCCGAGTTCGAACATGAACTCCTCCTCTCCCTCTTTCCCTTCAGCTCCGCCGTCTCCGGCATTTTTCACCGCCTTGAAGGTATCGACGCCGACTATTATCTCGTCGATGCTCTCGCCGTACTCCGCGACGTGCCTATTCTCTTGTTTCCACTTCACGTATCCGCGCACCGCGAAGACGGCGGGGATGATCAGAAGCAGCAGTATCACAGCTGCGGCTCTTTTCGTCATTTCTTTTTCCTGTCGAGGAAGGGTATGCTGATCTTGGGCTCCTTCCCTTCCTTAATCCTCTTGATGTTCTCCCTGTGTCCGAAGACTACGAGGAAGGCTATGACCGCGGCGATCGGCATCCGTATTCCCGCCGACGCTCCGCTTTCGAAGAAAACGGCGTAGACTCCGTATAAGAACAGCGGCATCGTCAGCGCCGACATCACCGACGCCATCGACACCATCCGGGTCCCGACGAGCACCGCGCCGAAGACAGCCAGCACGATGAGGAAGACCAGCGGATCGGTGAGCAGCAGCATGACTCCGCACACGAGCACGCCCTTTCCGCCGCGGAAGCGGTAGTAGACCGGGAACATGTGTCCGAGCACGCAGAAAAGTCCTGCGACCCACGATCCGGTGTATCCCAGCGCGGCGTAGCCGGCGGCGACCGAAACGAGAGTCTTCGCGAAGTCGCCCGCCAGCGTCAGCAGTCCCGCCGATCTGCCGAACGTACGGAACATGTTGGTCATGCCGGCGTTCCCGCTGCCGAGTTCGCGGATGTCGGTCCCGAATATCTTCTTCGAGATGATTATCGCCGGGCTGATGCTGCCGGCAAAGTATCCCGCGGCGGCGCATATGAGCACGCCGAGCCCGATGAGCAGCATCCCTCCGGTGCCGCTCCTGCCCGTCGCGGCGATGCCGAGGAAGCCGCTCTCGATGATCTGACGGAATTCCATCCCTGGCTTCCCGATCTTTATCAGAGGCCGAGGAACGCCGCTCCGATGATCCCGGCGTCGTTGCCGAGCTCGGCGATCCTGATCCGGGTCTCCTTCACGATGCCTCCGCCGTACTGCTCCTTGCGTATGATGGGCAGCAGCGGCTCGAGGAGCGCGTCCTTCTCGTTCGAGATACCGCCTCCGATCGATATGACCTCGGGCTGGAAGATGTTGACTATATTTGTAAGGCCGCAGGCAAGGTACTGCGAGTAGACGTCGACCACCTCAGCCGCGGCTTCGTCGCCGGCGCGCATCGCCTCGTAGGCCGTCCTGGCCGAAACCTTGCCGCGCTTCGCGGCGAATTCTGTCATCTTCGTCGGTCTCCCGGCGGCTCTGCACTCTTCGATCTTCTCCTCGGTCATTGCGGTCAGGGCGGTCGCCGAGCTGTATGCCTCCCAGCACCCGCATCTGCCGCAGGAGCACTTCCGTCCTCCGGCCCGGATGACGATGTGCCCCAGCTCACCGCCGGCGTAGTTGAAGCCCGACATGACCTTGCCGTCGATGATTATTCCTCCTCCGACGCCCGTGCCGAGCGTTATCATCACCGAATTCGAGGTCCCCTTAGCTGCGCCCGAGACGGCCTCTCCCCAGGCCGCGGCGTTGGCGTCGTTCTCCACCCTGATGTTATCGACGGGAAAACGCTCGCGCAGCATCGACGCTATCGGGAACCTGCGGAAAGGCAGGTTGTTCGCGTATTCGATGACTCCGTCGTCGTGATTCGCGATGCCGGGGCTGGCGATGCCCACCGCGGCGATGTCGCCGATATTCAGGCCGGCCTCCGAGACGAGCCTGCGGCAGGCGGCGGCCATGTCGTCGACTATGCATTCGGGAGCCCTCGACGCTCCGGTCGGGACGCTCACCTTCGCCAGTATCTTCATATCCTCCGAAACGAGGCCGGCGGCTATGTTGGTACCGCCGAGATCTATTCCTATCCTGTACATCTTTTTTTCTCCGTTCCTGTATGTGTCTTTCAGTTCTGTCAGCGCCGCCCCGCGGCGCGCACGTATATGAAAAGGACCTCCGTACCCTGTATGCCGGGACGGCGCGGGCGGGGGGTCCTTTCCGGCAGTCTCAGACCGCCTTCTCTATGTTTTCTGCAACTTTTTCCCTGAGATCGATGTCGGCTCCGAGTCCGCGAAGCTTGCCGACGATGTCGTCGTAGCCGCGCTCGATCGTCTCGACGCCTGTGATCTCGGTGACGCCCTCCGCCGCGAGTCCGGCAATGATCAGCGCCGCACCGGCGCGAAGGTCCACCGCCTTCACCGGGGCCCCGGTGAGGCCGGGCTTTCCGATGACCGTCGCGGTCCTGCCCACCACCTTTATCTCCGCGTTCATCTTGACCAGTTCGTCGACGTATCTGAACCGGTTGTCGAATACGCCCTCGGTTATCACCGACGTCCCCTCGGCGGTCGCGAGCAGCGCGCCGAACTGCGGATGCATGTCGGTCGGGAAGCCGGGGTAGAAGAAAGTCTTGATGTTCGCCCTGTTCAGCCTCGACGTCCTCGAGACAGTGATGCAGTCGTCGCCCTCGTCGACGCCCGCGCCCATCTCGATGAGTTTCGCGGTGACCGTCTCGAGGTGCTTGGGTATGACGCCCCGCACCGTCACTCTGCCGCCCGTCGCGGCCGCGGCGACCATGTAGGTGCCCGCCTCGATCATGTCGGGTATGATGGTGTAGGTGCATCCGTGGAGCTTCTCGACTCCGGTGATCTTTATGAACGACGTTCCGGCGCCGCTGATCCTTGCGCCGCACATGTTGAGGAAGTTCGCGAGGTCGACGATATGCGGTTCCCTGGCGGCGTTGTCGATCGTGGTCCTGCCCCTTGCGAGCACCGCGGCCAGCATCACGTTGATGGTGGCTCCGACAGACGCGATGTCGAGATATACCGACCCGCCTCTGAGCCCGCCTTTGCCGGCTACCACGTGGTTGCAGCCGTTCTCGACCGAAGCCGAGGCTCCCAGGGCCTCGAAGCCCTTGATGTGCTGGTCGATCGGACGCACGCCGAAATCGCATCCGCCCGACAGGCCGACGAGCGCCTCGCCGAATCTGCCGAGCTCGGCGCCCAGCAGATATGTGGACGCGCGAAGTTTCGAGACCAGGTCGGCGCACGAGTTCACCGGCGCCAGATGCCGCGTGTCCACCCTGACGGTGGTCCGGTTCAGCCTCGTAACCTGAGCTCCCATCGACTCGAGAATCTTCAGTGAAAGATTGACGTCGGTCACGTTGGGAAGGTTCTCGAGAGTACACTCGTCCGCCGTGAGGATGCTGGCGAAAACTATCGGGAGAGCGGCGTTCTTCATGCCGCTCACGAAGATGTCGCCCCGAAGCTTCCTTCCGCCGTTTATTATTATTTTCTTCATTGATCGCACCTTAAATCCGCCCGGAAAAACTGACGGGCTGTCGTGGTCTCCGCCGCTACTCACTCTGCCGGGTTCGGCCGCAGACACTATATTTTATCATATGTTGGCGAAAAAATAAAGTGTTTTTCTCTGTTTTTTACAAAAAAATGAATAAAAAACGAATATTATTTGCCCTGACGTTCCCGGCAGGTGCAAAAGATCTCCCCTCCCTTGACTTTTTTCCCCTCCGCGAGTATAATAATACCCGTAAATCCCGACATCAAGGAGAACCCGGAAAAATGGAAAGAAAGACATACAAAATGAAGATAGCGGGCCTCGACCGCGAGCTCCCGCTCTGCCCGCTCAATGAAAAACTCCAGATCGGCGCTTTCGTGATCTTCGGCGATCCCGAACTCACCACCGCCTGCGCGGCGGAGCTGCTGCGCCGCGCGCCCGAGTACGACTACGCCATCACTGCCGAGGCCAAGGGCATCCCGCTGGTCCACGAGATGGCGAGGCTCGACGGAAACCGCAAGTACTTCCTCGCGAGGAAGGCGGCAAAGCTCTACATGACAGACGTCTTCGAGTTCAGGGTGCGCTCGATCACGACCGCCCGCGAACAGGTGCTCTATCTCGACAGGGCGGACGCCGAGCAGATGAAGGGCAAGAGGATACTTATCGTCGACGACGTGGTCTCGACGGGCGAATCGCTGCACGCGATCGAAGAGCTCGTAAGAGCCGCCGGAGGCATCATCTGCGGCAGGATGACCATCCTCGCCGAAGGCGACGCCGCCTCGCGAGACGACCTCGTCTACCTCGAAAAGCTCCCGCTTTTCGACAGCGAAGGCAACCCGATCGGCTGACCTGATCCGAAAAACAGAAAACGCGGTAAAAAGGCCGGTTCTCATAAGGATAATGAGAACCAGCTCATCGGGAGCAGAAAAGCGGAGACATGAGCGATCCATAACGGAACCGCACACGGCGAGTTCCGTTATGGATGATAAGAGAACTAGTTGATTGAAAAAATGATCACATTTCAAGTCCACGGTCATTTTTTGTTGGCGGAAATAATCCGCACCATCATTTCAATATCGAAATCAGCCCTAGCAAAGTATCAATCTGTTTATTATCATTACCCTCAAGTTGAATATCTAAATCTGAAATAATATAGAAGTGACCATCAGGAGCCTTAACTATTTTTTGGTCAACTATAGAATGATCAACAACAATATAGTCGGTGCTATTATACACTTGTATAATCTTCTCATCTATTCTCTGGTGAAGCACGTTTTCATCAATTGTAAAAGACTCACCTTCAAAAGCATCGGTGTCTCCTATAATGACTGATGCTAAGTGGCCCTTTGAAGTCACTTTAACCGATATATAGTCAGATGAATTGTAGCCTGAAATATCTTTATAAAATGTAAACAAATAATAAGTGATGGAATACGATTTTCCTTCTTTTTCTTTTATTCTTGTTATTGGCTCGTCTTCTATTAGTTTATAATCGCTAAGATCTTTAATGAAATTGCCAGCTATGTCAGATGCATATGAGCGGCAACATTCTTCAGAATTCTTAAGATCCTCAAGATATGGCTGAGTGTCGAAAAACTCTTTATTCATCAAATTAATAAATACAATTTTGCTATCGTTATTTTTGATTCCAAATTCAATTCCATCTTCGCAAACATAAATGTTTGTGGTGTAGGAATTATACTTATCAATGATTGATCGATCATACTTACCTCGAAGTGAATAACCTAAAATATCGCAAGTTAACTCCCTGGCACAATTTCGTTGAAAGTAATTTCCAGGCCAAAAATCAGCCTCCGCATTTTTAGCAATACCATCGTTCGATATTGATTCAATAAGTGTCGTGTAAGTATCTTGAGCATTATTGAAACACCCCACAACAAAGCAAATTGTCAGTATTATCAAAAAAAACAAAACCACTCTGCCCAAATTTCTCATATTCCTTCCTCCTTATCTTATAGTGTTGTCTGTATTTCCGCCAATAACGGCGATGTTTGCCATATTATTTATATACCAAAAATAGTTGATGCTATCAATTGCATCTTCGATGGAAAGACCATTCTGAACAAGTTTTTGTGTTAAATCCGGTGCAAACTTATTACAGTCGGAAACTTTCGTTATATCGTTAAATCCCACTACTGTTTCTGCACCACATATAACCATCTTTTCGACGATATTTACCGGACTATTGCTTGTGATATGAGATGGATTGAAATCTAATCCTGTGTAACAAGTCATAAGAACAGCTAGTTTTAGATTAGTTAAACTGACACCGGTAAAATCATTCATATATATAAATTCAGTGCCTGACGTGGCAATTTTAAAGCCTGTTTTTTCACCATGAGTGTGAATGAAAAAGATATCATTGCTTTGAAGATAACTAATCATACTGGAAACCGAACAAGCAGAATATCTGCTTGTTGAAACCACTGATACCATACCCTCTTTTTCTTGTTCTAGATTTGATTTTGTGGAAGAAAAATAAGTGTGCCTGGATGCACCATCAGTATCATCTATCGCCAACAAGATAGAATAATCAAAAGAGCAAATTATCCATTCATCCTTATAGTTGCTATCATCAACGTAGTCCCCTTGCTTTATATCAATCCCGTTTGAATTAATCGCATACCAACCAACTGCAAGAACTCTATCATTGGGTTCCCCGGTTTTTGGTGTAATTTTATACGCACCGCTTGTTGTTACCGAAACTTTCCATTTCATCCCATCGGTTAGACTACCGGTTCTGAGAACCACTTGAGTATCCGTTGCAGTTCCGTCGTTTAGCACACCAAGGTAATAATTTGATGTGGAATTCGCGGATTTTATTGAATAATAGCCATCTCCGAGATGTGTAAAAATCCAACATTGCGAATCTCCGCCATGGAAATCCCATTGATGTATATTTGTGCCATTTGCCATATTTTGGTCTTCGATGTCCACATACCGTGAAGTATCTTTGCTCTTTAGAAAATAAGTTCCATTTGCAATTTCGGTCACATAAACATCATACGACGCAGAATAGGTTGTTCCCCCTACTAGTCTGCTGGCATAAATAACTGTCCACCCCGGTGAAACACCGGTCACATTGCCCGTGCTGGAGTTAACCGTAGCCACAGAGGTATCGCTGGAAGACCAGGTTACAGTCTGCGTTATGGCCGTGCCAGAATAGAATGCCGCTGTCAGATTAAACGAATAAAGCGAGCGCGTTTCTCCTGGAGATACATATCGGATTGCAGGATTAACATATAATCCGGTTGATGTGTCGTAAATAATTACCCCAGTAGGAGGTGAGGATACCAGCGTCGGCATCCATCTGCAATTAAGGGATATGCTGCTATAATTACCGGCAATAACAGATGCTTCAATAGTGTTAGACGCGCCGCTGACCTGCATAGTCTTTGATGCAGTCCCATTGTTTTGAAATATCAATCCGGATGAAGAATTTGAGTATCTCCCAATTGACCATCTGGCATTATTGATTATACCGGAAAGAGAATCAATAGTGCCGATTGTGTAAATATCCACATTACCATCGTCCACATCAAGCCCCATATTCAACTTATGCATTGGTCTGACGCTGTATTTTCCGCTTCCAATATATTTTATTTTCCATAACTGAATTCTATATGCGTTTATATACGAACTCCCATACAGAGGAAATTGAACAACATCGGTATAATTGTTAATGTTTCCATCTTTAACATGCAGATAGTAATTTGAATTCTGGTTTTTCAGATAATAAACGCCATCAGAAATGGTAACATACACTTGGCAAGTAGTCGTATATGTAGTACCATCAACAGTGACTGACGCCGAAATAGTAACTGCAGTAGTCTTTGCTGCCACGCCCGTTACTATACCACCACTTACTGTTGCAGCAGTACTGTCACTTGTATGCCAGGAAACCGTTAAACCAGACGGGTGAGTAGTTGCAGTTATTGTCCTTGTAGCCCCCTCGTCAATATCAAAAGATGAATAATTCAGTGAAATTGTCGGAGTATATGTCAAAACAACTTACGGCCGGTTCCCCGTCGTCGAGCACTCGCAAAAGTCAAAACTCTTATTATTTGATTCGTTTGTATTCTTAAGGCAATACCGCACAATTCAACGCACGCGTCTTGACGGCTCTTTTTGCGCCTGTTATGACGTCGAAATCTTGAAAAACCGCCTGTTTTCCTGCGATTTCTCAGTCAAAACAGGCACAAAAATCTCTCGCCAATACACG
>JAEEGL016081895.1_pt1 | contig 12134 bp, 8 predicted proteins | sample 9134231 | NCBI WGS metagenome assembly JAEEGL01 (sample SAMN16246548, study PRJNA631951) | gut metagenome | biome: gut microbiome; feature: rumen; material: fiber-attached | host: Bos | place: Iran: Karaj | collected 2018-10
ATCCTGCCCGGCCTGCTGCTGATCGCGGCCGGCATCCTGGTCTGGCGGTATATCGCGGATTACCGGAATTACAATGAATACCTTTCCCTGATCCGGCAGCCGGAGGCCCTGACGGAAGCGGGCGGCGCCGGCTTCCCGGAGGACACCCTGAAGGCGGTCCCCGGCTTCACCCTCGCGGCGGATAACGGCCGTATGGCGCTCTACCTGAAAAAGGAGACCGCGGAGGTCGCGTTATACGACAGGCAGAGCGGACAGACCGTCTATTCCAATCCGCAGGACGCGGACAGGGATCCCGTAGCCCGCGCCACCAATCTGGAAAACCTGAAAAGCCAGTTCATCATCAGCTATCTGGACGCCAACGCCAAGGAAGGCACCGCCTGGAGCTCCTGGGCCAAGTCCGTTTCCAACGGCCAGGTGGAATACTTGCCGCTCCCGGACGGGATCCGGGTCGTCTACAGCCTCTCCGGCGAAAAAATGCTGCTGGTGCCGGACCAGCTGACCCCGGAATGGTTCGCCGTCCTTTCGGAGGCGGGCAAGAAGCAGGCCGCCAAATCCTATGAGCTCAATGAAGCCTCCGGCCTCTATGAAATGAAGACCCGCGGCGTCAGCGCGCGGCACCGCCAGCAGATCGACCTGGATGCCCGCGGCGCCGGCTTCACCCTGGAGGACTATGAGGAAATGCAGGCCCTGAAGGAGGATGAGGAGGGCGGCGAAGAGGCCGCGGAGATCCTGGCCTTCACGGTCACCCTGGACTGGCGGCTCACGGAGGACGGCGTCCGCGTCACCCTCCCCTATGAAGGGCTGCATGAGTCCGGCAAGGGCAAGCTCCGCGCCATACAGCTTCTTCCCTTCTTCGGCTCCGCCGGCGCGGAGGAGACCGGCACGCTGGTGCTGCCGGAGGGCAGCGGGGCGCTGATGCGCTTCAATAACGGCAAGTCCTCCTCCCCGCAGTACAGCAAAAACGTCTACGACCTGGACCTGGTGGACAGCGACTATTCCGCCACCCAGAACATGCAGTCCGTCCGGCTCGCCCTCTTCGGCATCTGCCGGGAGAGCTCCTCCGTCCTCGCCGTATGCGAGCGCGGCGCCTCCCTGGCCGCCATTACGGCGGATACCTCCGGGCGGAACAACAGCCGCAACTTCGCCTACTTCACCTTCAGCCTGCGGCGGACGGACACCCTGTCCATCGTCGGGGAGGAGGTCATCGTGGCGGAGAAGGACCTTTACCCCGTGGACTGCTCCGTGCGCTACACGCTCCTCGGAGAGGATCACGCGGGGCCCTCCGGGCTGGCGAGGGCCTGCCGGGAAAAGCTGATCCGGGAAGGCGCCCTGGCGGAAGCCGGCGGCTCCGCGGAAGACCTCCCCTTCTATTACGACGTGATCGGCGGCATCAAGGAGACCGCCCATTTCCTGGGCATCCAGCACCTGCGCGTGCTGCCCATGACCACCTTCAGCCAGGCGGAGGAGATCGTCTCCCGGCTGCGCCACGAGGGGATCGCCAACCAGTGCGTGAACCTGCAGGGCTGGATGAACGGCGGATACTATCACGACCCCGTCTCCCGGGTGAACGTCCTCTCCGTGCTGGGCGGGGAAAACGGCCTGCGCCGCCTGAAGGACACCGTGGAGCAGGGCGGCGGGCATCTGTATCCCGACGCGTCGCTGCAGTTCATCACGGATATCGCCCGAGGCTTCCTGGCCACCGAGGAGGCCTGCCGCTACTATGCCGACGGCTATATCGTGGAGCTGGGGCTGATCAACCCCGTCTCCCTCCGCCGGACCGGCACGCTGGGCTACCGGGAGCTTGGCTTCAAGCTCCTTTCCCCCAAATACCTTCCCCGCTACGCCCGCGGCCTCAGCGACGCTGCCGGCCGGCTGGGGCTGGACTGCCTGAGCCTGCGCGATCTCGGCCAGGAGCTGCACGCGGACAAGCGCCGCGCCAACGTCATCAGCCGCGAGGCGGACCTGGACCTGACCCGCAGCGCCTTTGAAACGCTCCGGTCCGGGAACCGCAGCCTGATGGTCAGCGGCGGGAACGACTATTCCTTCCCCTATATCTCCCATGTCCTGAACGCCCCGCTGCAGAGCACCTCCTTCCCGATCCTGGATGAGGAGTTCCCGCTCTGGCAGATGATCGTGCACGGGTCCTTCTCCTACTGCGGAAGCGCCATGAACATGACCCAGAGCGCCTCCGCCCGTCAGGACCTGCTGCACCTGGTGGAATACGGCGCCTCCGTGCACTACGCCTTCACGTACCGGGACGCCGCCGACATGAAATATACCGGGCTGAACCGGCAGTATGCCACCACCTTCTCCTCCTGGAAGGACGAAGCGGCGGAGGCCTACCGGTTCGTGAACGGCGCGCTCAGGCCCGTCAGCGGCTCCGCCATGGTCTCCTTTGAACGGCTGAGCGGCACCCTGAGCCGCGCTGTGTACGCCAACGGCGTCACGGTCTACGTCAACCGGGGCGAAGCGGACGCTGAGGCGGACGGACGGACAGTGAAGGCTCTGGACTATCTGGTTGTGGGAGGTGAAGCACAGTGACAGCCATCCGGAAAGGAAGGCGCTTCCGCCTTTCCTTTGAGCAGCGGAATTCCCTGCGGGGCCTCGGCTTCATCCTGCCGTGGCTGATCGGCTTCCTGGTTTTCTATCTGGGTTGCCTGATCCAGCTGGTACGCTTCAGCCTGATGAACATCAGCATCGACGCCGCCACCGGCGCGCGTCTGGAGACCTTCGTCGGCCTTGACAACTTTATCGAGGCGTTCACGGCCCACGCCAGCTTCAACCAGGTGCTGACCTCCTCCGTCATGGACATGCTGATCGACCTTCCGATGATCATCTTCTTCAGCCTGTTCGTGGCGCTGATCCTGAACCGGAAGTTCCGCGGCCGCGCCCTGGTCCGGGCCATCTTCTTCCTGCCGGTCATCCTCAGCGCCGACGCGGTCGGCTCCGCCATCACCCGCGCCACCGAGCTGATGAACACGGGTGTTTCCTCCACCGCGGCGGAAATGGCCGCCTCCGGCGGAGTCTCCGTTTCATATTATATCCAGCTCTTCGGCGATCTGGCGCTGCCGCCGACCGTCCTGCAGTACATCGTGGACGCGGTCAACCGCATCGCCTCGATCATCCAGGGCTCCGGTGTGCAGATCATCCTGTTCATCGCCGCGCTGCAGTCCATCCCCGGCTCCCTCTACGAGGTAGCCCGGATCGAAGGCGCCACCGGCTATGAGACCCTGTGGAAGGTGACCGTCCCGATGGTGATGCCGCACATCATCACCAATACGATCTACACGGTCGTGGACCGCTTTACCGCCAGCCAGGTGGTGAAGCTGGCCGGCGATACCTACCGCAATTACAATTACGGTCTCTCCTCGGTGTTCTCCCTGGTCTCCACCCTGATCACCTGCCTGATCCTGGCGCTGATCGTTTACCTGCTGAACAAGCGCGCCTTCTACTATAACTGAGAAAGGAGAATTCCATGCAGAAGTCCCGGAAGCTTCCGGAGCTCTGGAGAGTATACCGCTCCTCCGCCCGGTACGACGATCAGAAAAGCCGCGTCCTGAACGGGACGAAAAACGGCCTGCTGAGCTTTTTCCGCTTCATCATCATCGTGGGCATCAGCTATGTGATCCTGGCGCCCGTCATCGGGATCATCTCCAATTCCTTTTTCTCCCGCCAGGATTCCATCAACCCGATGGTCTTCACGATCCCGATCAGCCCCACCCTGGCCCGCTATGAAATGGCGGTCAAATATCTGGATTACCTGCCCATCCTGGGCCGCACGCTCCTCTACGTGACCGGCGTCACGCTGCTGCAGCTGCTGATCTGCTCCATGGTCGGCTACGGCTTCGCCCGGTACCGTTTCCCGATGAAAAAGGTGCTTTTCGCCTTTATCGTGCTCATGATCGTGGTCCCGCTCAACACCATCCAGTTCCCGCTGTACATGACCTTCCGCTATTTCGGCATCGGGGACGGCACCGTCAATCTGCTCAAGTCCCCCTGGCCCACGGTGATCCTGTCCGCCTTCGGCTGCGGGCTGCGCTCCGGGCTGTATATCTACATTTTCAACCAGTTCTTCCGCGGGCTGCCGAAGGAGATCGAGGAGGCCGCTCTGGTGGACGGCGCCGGGGCGTGGCGCACCTATTTCCGCATCATGCTGCCCAACGCCTCCCCGGCCATCATCACGGTCGCCGTCTTTTCCCTGGTCTGGCAGTACAACGATTCGTTCTTTGCCAACACCTTCAACATCCCGGACTCCATCCTGATCACCCGGAAGCTGGACTCCCTGATCGCGGTCATCGCCAACGCCGAGAAGATCCTGACCATCCGGGAGCAGCAGCTTTACTTCGACGCCGGCGTCGTGCTGGTGCTCGTCCCCGTCGTGCTGATCTACCTGCTCCTGCAGCGCCGCTTCATTGAGGGCGTGGAGCGCTCCGGCATCGTCGGCTGACCCCTTTTCCCTTTGTCACCCTGCCCACGGTCGGGCATATATAAAAAAAGGAGGAACCCCCCATGAAGAAAGTCATTTCCTGGCTGCTGGTCGCCCTTCTGGCGATCGGTATGTACCCCGCGGCCCTGGCGGATGAAACCGCCGCGACCGTCATCGACTTCGAGGACGGCGCGTACGCCTTCCTCGGCCTGTCCACCGCGAAAGGCAACGCGGACGCTTCCGTGCTGTCCGTGGAAGATTTCAACGGCTCCAAGGCCCTGAAGGTCACCCCCCAGGGCAAGGTGCCCTACATCTCCCTGAACGTGGAAGGCCTGCTGGGCGACCGGCTTGCCGACCTGCGCGCCGTCAGCGTGGATTACGCTGTCGAGACCGCGGAGGACGGAAAATTCTACGCCGTTTCCGGCAAGGTCTACACCGCGACAGGCGCGGATAATGCCGAAAAGAAGCATGACTGGTCTGTTTACCTGGCCAAAAAGAATCCCTACACCGTCGTCACCGCCCTGGCGGAGGGCGAAGTTTTCGCGGCCGGCCTGGGCAACACCCTGACCATCAGCCGGGAGACCGACAACCACCAGACCGCCAAGGGCGCTCCCCTGCCCTTCTATCTGGACAACATCAAATTCCTGGACGCGGAAGGCAACGCCCTGCCCCTGGACCTGACTGCCGTCTATACGGAAGCCTCCTCTGACAGGGACCTGTCCAACCTGAGCGCGCTGCTCAATCCCGTGGAGTTCCCCGGCTTCGCCTGCTCCGGAGACGCCTGGGCGCAGAACGGCTTTGAGATGCCCCAGGAATTCCTGGACGCGCTGGTCCCCGGCTCCGTCATCGAAGTGGAATACAAGAGCGAAGACGGCGCCATGTGGATCGTGATGCCCTGGGCTGCCGCCGGCTGGATGCGCGTTGCCAATGACGGTTCCGCCGCCATCAACAACAGCAAAAACATCGCCCAGATCACCTATGAGCAGATCGAGGCCCTTTGCGGCGAGGACAAGTCCACCTGGGGCGCCATGCTGCAGTGTGAATCCTCCTCCGCCTGGGAAGTCTACGCCCTGCGCGTCGGCAAGCGCGCCGATCAGACCGTTCTGACGAACGCCGTCGAGTTCCCCGGCTTTGCCTGCTCCGCCGGCGCCTGGGCCCAGAACGGCTTTGAAATGCCTCAGGAATTTGTGGACGCGCTGGTCCCCGGCTCCGTCATCGAAGTGGAATTCAAGAGTGAAGACGGCGCCATGTGGATCGTCATGCCCTGGGCCGCCGCCGGCTGGATGCGCGTAGGCAATGACGGCGCCGCGGCGATCGTCGGCAACAAGGCCTATATCACCTATGAGCAGATCGCCGCTCTCTGCGGCGAAGACAAGTCGACCTGGGGCGCCATGCTGCAGTGCGAATCCTCTTCCGCCTGGGAAGTCTACTCCCTGCGGGTCGGCACCGCCAAACAGCTGAAGGCCCTCACGAACCTGGTCGCCCTCGAGGGCTTTGACAAGTCCGCCGGCGCCTGGGCGCAGGACGGCGTGGAAATGACCGAAGCCTTCCTGAACGCGCTGGTCCCCGGCTCCGTGATCACCGTGAACTACGAATCCGAAGACGGCTCCATGTGGATCGTCATGCCCTGGGCTGCCGCGGGCTGGATGCGCGTGGGCAACGACGGCCAGGACGTGGCCACCGGTTCCGTCGCGCAGGTGACCTATGAGCAGATCGAAGCGGCCTGCGGTGAAGACAAGACCACCTGGGGCGCCATGCTGCAGTGCGAATCCTCTTCCAACTGGCATGTATACAGCGTTGCCGTCGGCACGCCGGTACAGTGATACGACCCTGAACGAACAAGGAGGAACTGTTTATGAAACGTTTTGTTTCCGTGATGCTGGCGCTGGCCATGCTCCTGTCCCTGGTATCCGCCGCGGCGCTGGCCGATGAGCCCCGTCACCTCACCATCGGTCTCTGGTGGGACCTCTACTACGATTCTGACGACACTTCCTGGGAAGACAACCCCGCCGCCAAGGGCAAGGACAGCGATCTGATGCGCTTTGACGTGGTCAAGGAGATCGAGGAGAAGTTCAACGTGACCTTCGAATTCGTCAACCTGACCTATGAAGGCCTGCAGGATTCCATCAACAACTCCATCCTTGCCGGCGACCCGGACTGCGACCTCTACATGGTCGAGCTGGGCTTTGGCGTGCCCGCCGTGGTGAACGGCCTGGCCACCGACCTGCGCGCCGTGCTGGATGCCGACGATCCCCTGCTCAAACATGAGGACACCGTGCTCAATTACGTGGACCTGGCGGACGGCAGCGTCAGCCTGCTGACCGTCAACGGCGCTGAGGACCAGGTGACCGCCACCATGCCTCTGGCCTTCAACGTCCAGATGCTCCAGGAAGCCAACCTGGAGGATCCCCGTGACCTGGCCGCCCGCGGCGAATGGACCTGGGACAAATTCCGTGAATACTGCCGCGCCCTGACGAAGGACACCGACGGCGACTCCGTACCGGACGTCTACGGCTACGGCGCCTGGATCGGCGATATCCTGCCCTACTGGTATATGTCCAACGGCACGAACATGGCCGCCACCCCCACCGAGAACCTGTCCTCCAACGAAATGGGCGAGACCCTCAAGTTCCTGCAGGACATCTGGCTGACCGACAAGACCGGCTATCCCTTCCCCGAAGAGAACGGCTGGGACGTCTGCCGCTGGCTGTACCGCGACAAGAAGGTCGCCTTCACCTCCACCGCCGCCTGGATCATGGCCCAGAACGACGACTACAACTGGGACGGCCTGGCTGAAAGCACCCTGGACTTCGACATGGCCTTCGTCGATTACCCGATCGGCCCGAGCGGCAATGCCGAAACCAACTCCACCAAGCTGGCTGCCGGCTCCTTCTGGATGATCCCCGCCGGCGCGAAGGATCCCAAGCTGATCTACGACGTGTTCCGCGCCTACGAAAACTGGTACCATGACGACACCGCCCTGCGCGACGACCCCGAAGAGCTGGAGTGGTGGTACACCACCACCAGCGACGAGCTGGAGCTGCAGGACTGGAACTTCGGCATCATGAACAAGATGGGTGAAAAGCAGATGGTCGACTTCGTCAGCGTTGTGCTGAACGGGGACAACGCCCTGCCGCTTCTGGCGCTGATGAACGGGGAATACACCCCCGCCCAGTTCCAGGAAACCTTCCGTCAGACCGTTCAGGACGCCCTGGATCAGATCTTCGCGAAATGATCTCTTCCGGGCTTCCCGGACATACAAAAGCCGTGCGGCGCGTGCCGCACGGCGGTTTTTTATTCTGTTCCGGGGAAAGGGGCTCCTCCGCTTTACACGGCGAAGCTGCGCGCGAAGCGGGTCATAAACTCCTTCGCGTACTCCGCCAGGGGGAAGCTGCCGTTCTGCAGGAACCAGGTGCCCAGGATGCCCTCCGAGGCGGACTGCAGCATCCGCGCCGTCTCCAGCGGGGAAATGCTCGCGTCCATCTTTCCCCTCTTCTGCGCCTCCGCGATGAAGTTCACCAGCTCCGGCACAATGTAGATATCGTTGTTGCTGCCGTCCGGATTCTGCCACACGCGGCTGATCTGCATCTGCAGATGGTGGGTCAGCTCCGGGCCGATCTGCTGGAATCTCTTCGCCACGTCCACATAGTACAGGATGACCGTGGTGATGGGGTCCGCCAGGTTCTCCTCCGTGACGGACAGGCGGGCGATCCCGTTGGTGATCATCAGGGTCGCGCCGAGCTGCGTAAGGATGGCCTCCTTGTTTTCATAAAAATGGTAGATCGACCCGATGGAGACGCCGCTGGTCTCGGAGATCTGCCTCATGGTCGTCGCCCTGTAGCCCTGGGAGAGAAATAAATCGATGGCGGTTTTATATACCAGGTCCTTTCTGGCCTGGGTCTTGATCTGCTTCGGGGTCATTTTCCGTTCCAACTTGAAACACCTGCTTTCTGACTGCGCCGCGTACGGCACGGGGAGTATTTTATCAGAAATTGTCCGTTATTGCAAGAATTGTTCCAAAACTGACGGCCTGTTTTTTTCAGTTGGCCCTTTCGGTCTCCGCAGGCCTGCCCGGCCGCGAAAATAATACTTGTTCTAGTTTGTGATGACGGTTTTGTCCATCCCGGCCGCCCAGGATCCCGGGATCTTTTTCCCGCGCCGCGAAAATTCGCCGGAGACTTTTATCCCCGGCGCTTCTGATTTGCTTTTGTTTACAGGATCTTCACAAGCTCTCTGCACAGGCTGACCAGGTCGTAGCGAACGCCCTTGCGGCTGCGCCATCCGCGCTTGTCCCATTCCTCGCCGGTCATGTCGTCCCCGCCGTAGATCAGGGCGCCATAGGCAAAGCCGCGGAATTTCGCCACGGCCAGGCAGCCGGCCTGCTCCATCTCCACGATCTTCGCGCCCTCCGCCCTGCGGCGGTCGATGCGGTCCTGCGTCTCGCGGAAGAGCGCGTCCGTCGTCCAGACCCTGCCGCGCAGGTACGGGACCTCATGCGCCTCCAGATAGCCGGCGATCTTCGCGTTCACCCGGGGGTCGGCGTCAATGTACCGGGAGGGCTCGATATAGTGATAGGAGAAGCCCTCGTCCCGGATGGCGCTGTCGACCAGCAGCAGCTGGCCCACGGCGATATTCCGGTCCAGCACGCCGCCCCCGCCGCAGAACATGACTTTGTTCACGCCCATGGCGTGGAAAAGGTCCAGGTTCCCCGCGCAGGACGGGCAGCCGACGGCGCCCAGCGTGATCAGGATGTTCTCCTCCGTAAAGCGGTACAGCTCGGTCGGGTTTTCCCCGCCCAGCGTGACCTCCAGGGCGATCCTGCCCTCCTCCTTCAGCTTGTCCATGACCTCCGGAAAGAAGGTAATGATCATTTTGTCGGAGCACAGCGGTTCTCCCGCGAATGCTGTGGGGTTCAGTTTGGCAGTCGGATTGCTGTCAAACTCCAGGATCGGATAATCGTGTTCGTTCAACATGACCGGTTCCTCCTTTTCGGTTTCTTTTTTTGGTTTGAGATAATATAGCACGGGAAAGGCGTCCGCGCAACAAAAAAAGCGGAAGACGGGCCCTGTTGCTTTTTTCCGGCGGGAAGGCTATAATTCCGGAGGCAGTTGTCCGCGGGTGACAAGCTGCCCCCATCGGAAGAGAAACGAGGTTCAGTATCCATGATCGCCAATTATCACAGCCATACCTCCCGCTGCCACCACGCCACCGGCACCCAGCGGGAATATGTCGAAAAGGCCATTGAGGCCGGCTATAAGATCTGGGGCTTCTCCGACCACACGCCCTACCCCTTCGACAACGGCTATGTTTCCGGCATCCGGATGCTGCCGGAGGAGCTGGAGGGCTACGTCAGAGAGACCCTGGACCTGCGGGACGAATATAAGGACGATATTGAGATCCATCTCGGGCTGGAGGTGGAATACTTCCCGAAGCATTTTGAGGCGCTTCTCCGCCTGACGGAGAACTACCCCATCGAATATTTCCTGCTGGCCCAGCACAACACCAACAACGACTATGACGGCGCCTACGTCGGCTTCCCCACGGACGACGAGCGGATCCTGGCGCAGTACTGCAGCCAGATCTTTACCGCCATGGATACCGGGAAGTTCCTGTACCTGGCCCATCCGGACCTGCCCAACTTCACCGGGGATGACAAGGTTTACGATCGATACATGCGGGAGCTGATCCGCCGGGCGAAGGCGCGTCATATGCCCCTGGAGATCAACTTCCTGGGCATGTGGGACGGGCGGAACTATCCCGACGCGAGGTTCTGGAAGATCGCCGGCGAGGAGCAGCCGGACGTCATCCTCGGCGCGGATTCCCACCGCGTGGACAGGATCTGGCTGCCCGAATGCGAGGAGCGCGCGAAGAAGATCGTCGCGGAAAACCACCTGAACCTGCTCACCACGCTGCCCCTGTGAGGGACGCTGTCTGAACGGACTGCCTGCCGGAGCCCGAAAGGGTTCCGGTTTTCTTTTGTCGAAATATACTTTTACAGCAATATCTGAAACAGAGGTGCCTGATATGAGAAAAACCAAAATCGTCTGTACGGTCGGCCCCGCGAGCCAGAACGCGGAAACTCTGCGCAGGATGTGCCTTGCCGGCATGAACGTGGCCCGGCTGAACTTCTCCCACGGCACGCATGAGGAGCATAAAAAGAAAATCGAGCTGATCCGGCAGGTGCGGGAGGAACTGCGCATGCCCATCGCCATCATGCTGGACACGAAGGGCCCGGAATACCGCATCGGCACCTTTGAAAACGGCAGGGTCACGCTGGAGGAGGGCGCGGACTTCACCTTCACCACGGACGATATCGTCGGCAACGAACAGTCCGTCTCCGTCAGCTACAAGGACCTGATGCGCAACCTGCAGCCCGGGGACCGGATCCTGGTCAACAACGGGCTGGTCGTCTTTGAGGTCAGAAAGGTGACCTGCACGGAGGCTCTGTGCACCGTCATCAACGGCGGCGTGCTGTCCGACCGGAAGAGCATGAACTTCCCCGGCCGGGTGATGAAGCAGGAATTCCTGAGCGAGGCCGACCGCAGCGACATCCTTTTCGGCATTGAGAACGGCGTCGACTTTGTCGCCGCGTCCTTTGTCTCCTGCAAGGAGGACATCCTGTCCCTGCGCAATTTCCTGAACTGGAACCGCGGGCAGGATATCGAGATCATCGCCAAGATCGAGAACCGCTCCGGCGTGGAGAACATCGACGGCATCTGCGAGGTGGCGGACGGCATCATGGTCGCCCGCGGCGACCTGGGCGTGGAGATCCCCGCCATCGAGGTACCCTCCGTGCAGAAATACCTGATCCACAAATGCCGCCTGCTCGGCAAGCGCGTGATCACCGCCACGGAGATGCTGGAATCCATGATCCAGAATCCGCGGCCGACGCGGGCGGAGATCTCCGACGTGGCCAACGCCGTCTATGACGGCACCTCCGCCGTCATGCTCTCCGGTGAGACCGCGGCGGGCAAATTCCCCGTCGAGGCCGTCCGGACCATGGCGGAGACCGTGGAGTTCTCGGAAAAGCAGATCCATTATGAAAAGCGCTTCCGGGAAGCGGACTTCGTGATCCGGAACAATCAGGACGCCGTGTCCCACGCCACCTGCGCCATGGCCATCGACGTCCACGCGAAATGCATCGTGGTCAATTCCCTCACCGGCCTGACCGCGCGCATGGTCAGCCGCTTCCGCGGCCCGGTGGACATCATCGGCATGACCGCCTCCGAAAAGGCCTGGCGGAAGATCAACCTCAGCTGGGGCGTGCTGCCCGTGCTCTGCGAGAAATACGACTCCATGGACGAGATGTTCGAGCATGACATCGTCGTCGCCCGGGAGCTGCTGAACCTGCAGCCCGGCGACAACATTGTCATGACCGGCGGCGTGCTGGGCGGCGGCGCCGGCAATACCAACATGATCAAGGTGCAGGTCTGCTGACAGGACCGAAAAAAGCCGGTCCCCGGGCGGCCCGGAAGGGCTGGCCCGGTTTTTTTATTGCGCGCCCGGCGGAACCGGGGTATAATGACCGTATCTTTTGAACAGGCCCCGGAGAGGAAGACCCATGTACGATACCGTGCTTTTTGATCTGGACGGAACGCTGACCGATTCCGGTCCGGGCATCATGAACGCCGTCCGCCATTCGCTGGACCGGCTGGACCTGGAGGTCGGCGATGAGGACAACCTGCGCAAATTTGTCGGTCCCCCGCTG
>JAEEGL010060658.1_pt1 | contig 12133 bp, 7 predicted proteins | sample 9134231 | NCBI WGS metagenome assembly JAEEGL01 (sample SAMN16246548, study PRJNA631951) | gut metagenome | biome: gut microbiome; feature: rumen; material: fiber-attached | host: Bos | place: Iran: Karaj | collected 2018-10
CAGAAACGTGCTGAAGGCTTCAGTACAGAAGCAGAGGTTTATCCCGAGGGTAACAACAGAGTTACAGTAGCTATCCCCGATGTTACCGATGCGGATGCTGTACTTGAGAAGTTAGGAAAAGCAGGAAATATTTACTTTATATATGGTAAGAGTCCCAGCGGCAATGAGAACATTGCTTATGATGCTGAAGGTAATGCCGTACTTACCAGAACCATGGAAGAGATCATCGCCAACGGTGATGTTGTAGTAGACGGTAAGGATATCGCTGATGCACAGCCCAAGATGTATCAGGATCAGTACAGCGGTGTTCAGTATGTTGTAGCACTTACATTTAATGCAGAGGGTGCTTCGAAGTTCGCAGAGGCTACAAGATATGCATATACATATGTAAACACCGGTTCACTTGAGAACATCATCGCTATCGTATACGACGGCGAGGTAGTATCAGCGCCCCGTGTTTCTTCAGTCATAGATCAGGGCGAGGCTCAGATCCAGGGACAGAAGGATATGGATGAGAGCAGAATACTGGCTACTACCATCAGAGTAGGTGCCCTTCCTCTGGAACTTTCAGTTTTAAGATATTATGTAGAAGGTGCACAGCTTGGTGAGAACGCACTTGACACAAGCTTGGTAGCAGGTGCTATCGGAATCCTTCTTATTATATTATTCATGATAATCATGTACAGAATCCCCGGTGTGGCTGCATCACTTGCACTTTTATTCTACATCGGTCTCATGGTTATCTGCCTTAACCTCTTCGAGGTTACACTTACCCTTCCCGGTATCGCAGGTATCATACTTTCAGTAGGTATGGCGGTTGATGCGAATGTCATCATCTTTACCCGTATCCAGGAGGAGATCGGAACAGGCAAGACCATCCGTTCCAGTGTAAAACTTGGTTTCAGCAAGGCTCTTTCAGCTATCGTTGACGGTAACGTTACTACCATCATTGCTGCCATCGTGCTTTACTTCTTAGGATCGGGTACTGTAAAGGGCTTCGCTCAGACACTTGCCATCGGTATCATCCTTTCGATGATCACAGCTTTGTTTGTTACAAAGTTCATCCTGAATGCTTTTGTAAATCTAGGTGCAGAGAAGGTTGGCTGCTTCGGTGAGAAGAAGGGCTACAAGAAGATGAGGATCATCGAGAACTTCCCCAAGTTTGCAGCTATCTCAGGTGTAGTTATTCTTGCGGGAATCGTAGCTATCGTTATCAATGTTTCATCCATAGGTGCTCCGTTTAACTACGGACTTGATTTCTCAGGCGGTACAGCTACCACATTTACCATGGATGAGGCACTTCCTTCAGATATCAATACTCAGCTTGATGAAAAGATCAAGGCAGAGATTGGTGAGAGCCCCGTTATTTCAACAGTTGAAGATTCCAAGATGGTTACTGTAAGAACCAAGGAACTTTCAACAGAAGACAGAGCAAAGCTCATCACACTTATTACTACAAACTATCCTGTACAGCAGGAGAATATTACTACCGAGAGTGTCGGCGCTACAGTCAGCGGCGAGATGAAGAAGGATGCGCTTATCGCGGTTATAGTGGCTACTATCTGTATGCTGATCTATATCTGGTTCAGATTTAAAAACATCAGATTCGGTCTTTCATCAGTTATCGCGCTTGTACATGACGTACTCGTAGTTATCACGGTTTATGCTATAGCAAAGGATGCTATCTCCGTAGGTAACACCTTTATAGCATGTCTGCTTACGATAGTAGGTTACTCGATCAATGCTACCATCGTTATCTTCGACAGAATCCGTGAGAACATGGCAGAAAAGCTTTCAAAAGAGACTATTACCGATGTAGTAAACAAGAGTATTTCACAGACCTTTACCAGAAGTATCTATACATCACTTACTACACTTATCACGGTTGTGCTTCTTGCCATCCTTGGTGTTTCGTCAGTTCGTGAATTTGCTATACCGCTTATCGCAGGTATAGTTGCCGGTGGATTCTCATCAGTATGTATCGCAGGCGGCGTATGGCATCTTTTACAGAAGAAGACAGGTTCAAAAGAGTAATTAATCTATGAGCAGTAAAAATGAAATCTGGAGCGTATGTAATAAATCCGGTGATTTCTCATTTATTATGAATTCATTCGGCGTCACCGCCTCTACAGCAAGACTTCTGATCAACAGAGGAAAAACTACCCGGGAAGATATCAGGGAATACCTGTATCCGGATGAAAGTATGTTGTATCCTCAGAATGGGATCAGGAACCTTACGGAGGCGGCGGACGTCATAGATAAAAAGCTTTCGTCACATTCCAGAGTGAGGGTTATAGGGGATTACGATGCCGACGGCATAATGTCCACTTTTATTCTTACCGATGCGCTAAACAGGATAGGGGCGGAAGCTGATTTCTATATTCCGGACAGATTAAAGGACGGATACGGGCTGAATCCTGCTATGATCGATATGGCAGCGGATGCGGGAGTGGATCTTATCATTACCTGCGACAATGGCATAGCGGCTACCGAGGCAGCCTTAAAGGCAAAAGAAAAAGGGATCACGCTTGTTGTTACAGACCATCATGAACTTCCGGAGATGCTTCCGGAAGCTGATGTGATAGTGGACCCTAAACACCCGGATGACACATATCCCTGTAAAAACATCTGCGGAGCTGTAGTGGCAGCGAAGCTTGCAGCGGAGCTTTTGGAGAGGAGAGGTCTGGTTCAAAAAGGGACCGGAAGTCTAAAGTATCTTGAATTCATGGCTATAGCCACGATTTGTGATGTTGTGCCCATGGAAAGTGAAAACAGAACGATAGCTTCTCTGGGACTTAAAATTCTCAATGAAAGATATTTGTCTCTAAAAGGAAACAGAACCGATCTGAACAAGGGCTTAAAAGCTCTCATAGATGTCTGCGAGATAAAAGGAAAAATATCCGACTATACCATAGGCTTTGTCATCGGACCGTGTCTTAATGCTACGGGCAGACTGGACCTGGCTTCAACAGCAATGAGACTGTTAACTTCGAAAAACGAAGAGGAAGCGCTTGGACTGGCACGTGAATGTAAAGAACTGAATGAAGCCCGCAAAGATATGACACTGAAAGAGACCGAAAAGGCTTTTGACATGCTCGATAGTATTTCGGACCTTGACAGGGTTCTGGTGGTTGAACTTCCGGAATGCCACGAATCCCTGGCAGGAATTATCGCAGGAAGGATCAGGGAAAAATACTTAAGACCCGCATTTGTTCTTACTAAAGGGAAAGAAGGCATGAAAGGCTCGGGGCGTTCGATACCCGGCTACAACATGTTTGAAGAGATGCAGAAATGCGCCGATCTCTTTACAAAATTCGGCGGGCATCCTATGGCAGCGGGTCTGAGTCTTCCGGAAGAATCTGTAAAAACCTTTAGAAAACGGATGAATGAAAACTGTACCCTTACGGAAGATGATATGAAGAAAAAGGTTCTTCTCGATGCAAAAGCGGCTGTCAGCTGTTTTGATGAAAAGGGGATAGAAGAGCTGGATCTGTTTTCACCGTTCGGACAGGGGAATCCCGCTCCCATTTTCGGGGACACGAATGTGAGTCTCTTAAGGCTCAGGCGTATAGGAAAAAATAACAACTGGCTAAAGATGACCGTCAGGGATTCCAGAGGAGCTGTCAGTGAAGCCGTTTGCTTTAAGGATGCAGATGAAGTAATAAAAAACATTGAAGAAAAGTACGGACCGGCTCAGGTAGAACTTGCTTTTGCCGGTGGAAATACAGACATAAAGCTCAATATTAGCTATGTTCCCGAGATAAACGAATATAACGGGGCACGCAGCATTCAGATGAAAATACAAGGATTTTTGTTCTAAAACCTGTAAGGACCTCGTGGGACAACCGTTGTTACCTGGGGTTCCTTAAGAAATCAGAAAGAGAGATATAAAAATGTCAGATCGTGAGTACATAAAAGACAAAAAAAGAATAGTTATCAAGATTGGCTCATCATCACTTGTACATCCTGAAACAGGAAACCTCAATCTTGTGCGTATAGAGAAACTGGTACGTATCATAACAAACCAGTGCAATGAAGGAAAAGAAGTGGTCCTGGTTTCCTCAGGTGCTATCGCAGTAGGCGTAAAAGCGCTGGGACTTAACAAGAGGCCCGACCATAAAGCAGGAGAGCAGGCATGCGCAGCAGTAGGGCAGGCGAGACTCATGATGGTATACCAGAAGCTTTTTGCGGAGTATCTCCGTAATGCAGCACAGATCCTCATGACAAAAAATACCATGATAGATCCCGAGAGCCGTCACAATGCCCGCAGCACATTTGATGAACTGTTAAAGATGGGTGTAGTCCCAATCGTAAACGAGAATGATACCGTAGCTACCGACGAAATTGAGTTTGGTGATAACGATACCCTTTCGGCCATAGTAGCAGCACTTGTCCATGCAGATCTGCTGATACTTCTGACTGATAAAGACGGCCTCTATACAGACGATCCCGGAAAAAATCCCGATGCGAAATTTATCGATACCGTAGACGTCATCAACGATGAGATACTGTCCATGGGAAAAGGCCCAGGTTCAGGTGTAGGTACGGGCGGTATGTATACAAAGATTTCCGCAGCACGGATTGCCACCGATTCCGGTGCAGACATGGTAATTACCAATGCCGAAGATATCTCAAAACTGGAAGATGTTCTTGAAGGAAAACATGTCGGGACCCTGTTCAAGGCGCATAAAAATTCCGATTTCCATCTGATAGATTATATTTCACAAAATTAACTAAATGTATAAAAATACCGCAGTTCTTCAAACGACGGAACTGCGGTATTCTTTTATTCGTATTTTCTTTTTTATGAAAATAAGCCTTTAAAAGAGGACAAGCCCAACAGAGGGGGGAGGAGACTGCTGAGCTTAAAAGTTTATGAAAAAAATTATTTTGTAAAACCCTGACGGGTTTTGTTTTTCACTGAAATCATAATACACCATGATTATGAACTCCGTATGTTAAAAATATGAACATTTCGTTAATAATTATTGAAATATTTAAAATCTGAGAAAATAATTTTTTTGTTGATAAAAAATGAAAATTAGTATATACTATAACAAGGTATGCTTATGAAGATAGGTTGAAGCATTGTACGGTAAATCGTATGTTTAGGAGCGATAGATATGAATAATTCTGAGATCAGGGATATAAATCTGGCCGAATCGGGCCTTAGGAAGATAGAATGGGTCAGAAGAAACTGCCCGCTTCTATCGGGAATAAAAAAGGATGTCGAGAAAGAAAAACCTTTTGCAGGGAAAAAGATAGCGCTTTCGGTTCATCTGGAAGCAAAGACAGCTTTCCTGTGTGAAGTGCTAAAGAGCGGCGGAGCCGAGATGTTTGTCACAGGAAGCAATCCTTTATCCACACAGGATGACGTAGCGGCAGCTCTTGTTTCGGAAGGACTTGAGGTTCATGCATGGCACGGGACCACGCCTGAAGAGTACGAGAGACATATAGGCGCGGTTCTTTCGAATGATTGCAATATCATCATAGATGACGGCGGAGATCTGGTACATAAGCTCCATACAGAGCTTAAGGACAAGCTGAAGTATGTCATAGGCGGATGTGAAGAGACCACGACAGGTATCATCAGACTGAAGGCTATGGCTGAAAAGAATGAACTTGAGTTCCCTATGGTTCTCGTGAACGATGCTGATTGCAAGCACCTGTTTGACAACAGATACGGAACCGGACAGTCCGTATGGGACGGTATCAACAGAACCACGAACCTGATAGTTGCAGGGAAAATCGTTGTCGTAGCAGGTTACGGATGGTGCGGAAAAGGCGTGGCCATGCGTGCTAAGGGACAGGGCGCCAGAGTCATAGTTACCGAAGTAAATCCGGTACGTGCCATAGAAGCTGTCATGGACGGATATGATGTTATGCCCATGGAAGAGGCTGCGGCTTTGGGTGACTTCTTTGTAACTGTCACAGGATGCAGCGGCGTAGTTACCAAAGAAGCCTTCATGAAGATGAAGGACGGTGCTATCTGTTGTAACGCAGGCCATTTTGATGTTGAGGTTGATGTGGCATCTTTAAAGAAAATGGCTGTGGAGACTGCAGAGATGCGCAACAATATCATGGGATACAAGCTCGAGAACGGCAGATGGATATATATTCTTGCAGAGGGCAGACTGGTTAATCTCGCAGCAGGTGACGGTCATCCGGCAGAGATTATGGATATGAGTTTTGCCATCCAGGCTTTGAGTGCGGAGTATCTCGTTAAAAATGCGGGGAATATCAAAGAAAAGCTCATAAAGGTACCTGAAGAGGTGGATAGAGCCGTAGCACTTAGAAAGCTTGAATACCTCGGCAAGAAAATAGATGTTCTTACAAAAGAGCAGATAGAATACCTTGCACAGGGGCTGTAATCGGGTCTGATAACAAAACAGGATATTTATTCCGGATAGTATATAAGGAAAGGAAAAAGTCATGAATTTCAGTAAGATATTACAGGTAATGCCATTCATTCTGGCAGGTCTGATCGTTATTTTGATCTGCCTCATCGTGATAGGCGGTCTGGACAGCAACAGTTCAGGGGATAAAAAACAGGAAACAGCAGCAGAGGGCAATGAAACCACTTTAGCACCTACAAAAGAACCTGTTGACTGGGGCGCAAACGGCGATATCGCACCTACGGGCGAAGCAGATGATGACAATAATCAGACAGAAGTCGATGTAACTCCTACTCCCGATGAGGATCAGGAGGAAGTTGATATCACTCCTGCACCTACTGATGCTCCCGAACCTGACAATCAGGGAACAGACAATGAATTTGGATTTGTATTTACCGAAAAGCATGACTTTGTAGATACAAAGAACGGTGTAAACCTGAGAGCCGGCTGCTCGACGGATACCGAGATTGTTGCATATCTCGAGATCGGGAAGCGTCTGGAAAGAACCGGATACAATGCCGAGTGGACCAGAGTTATTTACAACGATATGGAATGCTACGTTTCCACTCCTCTGATCGTCAGAGTTGTAAACTCCATTGATGAACAGACAGAAGAACAGAACAATAACGGTAATTCAAACGAATACGGTTTCACATTCGAAGCAAAGTCCGACTATGTTGATACAAAGGATGATGTAAACCTGCGTTCGGGTGCATCGATAGAGACAGCCATAGCTGCATATCTCGAAAAAGGAAAGCGTCTTAAGAGAACAGGATATAATGCAGAGTGGACCAGAGTTGAATACGAAGGAAAGACCTGCTATATCGCAACACGCCTTATCGTAAAGGTATCTGCTACAGCTACCGATGAAGTTCAGGGAAATACAGAAACTACCGAGACACAGAACACTACCGAAAATAACGGTACAACCGAGACTCAGAATACTACGGAAAATGCTGAAAATACACAGAACACCGAAAATAATGAGACTACGGAAACTGCCGAAACAACAGAAAACAACACTGAGAACACTACAGAGACCGTTGCTGAAAATAATACCGAGGAACAGGGTACCTCTGAAGAAAATACCACAACCGAACAGGGAACTGCCGAAGACGGTAATACAGACGGTGGACAGGAAACTACAGAAACCAATAACACAGATACTACTGAAGACGCTACCGGAAGCACTCTTGCTTCCGGTGGAATATTTTTTGGCTCAGGTTCAGGTAAGCTTATCTGCATAGATCCAGGACATCAGACAAAAGGAAACTATAACACGGAGCCCGTAGCACCCGGTTCCTCAGAGAAAAAAGCCAAGGTATCATCAGGTACCAGCGGAAAAGCAACAGGACTTCCTGAATACAAACTGAACCTCACCGTTGCCATGAAACTGAAAGATGAACTGGTAGCGAGAGGCTATCGTGTAGTCATGACAAGAACCACGAATGATGTCGATATTTCAAATATAGAAAGAGCGACCATAGCGAATAACAATAATGTTGATGCTTTTATCAGGGTTCATGCCAACGGAAACGATAACACATCTGTTTACGGTATAGAGACTATATGCCAGACGAAGAACAACAAATATAACGGTGATATATATAATAAGTGTAAAAAACTTTCGGAATGTGTGCTTGACGGAATGGTAGACAGCACGGGCGGAAAGAAGCGTTATGTCTGGGAGACCGATACCATGAGCGGCATAAACTGGTCTAAAGTACCTGTGACCATCGTGGAAATGGGATATATGACCAATTCTGAAGAAGACAAAAAACTTTCCGATGAATCCTATCAGAAGAAAATTGTAAACGGGATTGCAAACGGAGTGGATAAATACTTTAAATAAAGGAGCCGGATATGAAATTTACAAAAATGCAGGGTTGCGGTAATGATTATGTATATGTGAACTGTTTCGAGGAAAAGCCCGGAAATCCCGAGGAGATAGCGATAAGGCTTTCAGACAGACATTTCGGCATCGGGGGTGACGGAGTTATATTCATACGCCCTTCAGAAGTGGCCGACTGTATGATGGATATGTATAACCTGGACGGCTCCAGAGGAAAAATGTGCGGAAACGGCATAAGATGTGTCGGAAAATATGCATACGATCACGGTATAGTACATGATACTGTGATAAAAGTAGAAACGCTTTCAGGTATAAAGACATTAAAGCTTTATCCTGGAAAAGACGGTAAAGTGGAATCAGTAGAGGTAGAGATGGGAAAGGCTGAGTTTACAGCATCAAAGATCCCGTTAAATACCGGACTCGTTAAAAAAGTATTGGGAAAAGAACCCGAAGACGGGAAATGCATAAAGGATTTTCCTATTGTGATAAACGGTAAAGAGCTTAAGTTTACATTCGTATCAATGGGTAATCCACATGCTGTGACCTTCGTAGATGATACTGCAAAGCTCGACATCACGGCTTTCGGTCCGGAAGCGGAAGTTCACGAGATGTTCCCTGAGAAGGCCAATATAGAATTTATCAAGGTAGTTGACAAAAAACATATTGACATGCGTGTATGGGAGAGAGGCTCGGGAGAGACTTTTGCCTGCGGAACAGGAGCGTGTGCCGCTGTAGTTGCATGTGTGGAAAACGGGCTCACTGATACGGAAGTGGAAGTAAAGCTTCTCGGAGGAATATTAAAGATAAAGTATGATAAAGAGAGCGGGGATGTGACCATGACAGGACCCGCAGTTGAGGTATTCTCGGGCGAGATAAAGTAAAAATTGTAAATATATGTTGATATAAGAGGACATCATGAAGGACTTTGTGAAAAAGAATATAAGAGCGATCTTCTTCCCTGTGCTGTTTGTATTTATGGAACTCTCATTCCATATTTATTATTTCGGAAGTTTTGATCTGTACATGCTGTTTGCTTCACTGTTTGCATTGGCATTCGGTTTCCTGGTATCTGCTGTTACAGGATTTTTCAGCAGAAAAGCCAATATCATCCTGGCATGGATATTTACGATAGGTACTGCCGTATTCTTTGGTCTGCAGACTGTATACGGGCATATATTTACCAAGTTCATATCACTCAGCTCTGTAGTGGAGAATGCCGGAGATGCTACCGAATTCTGGAAACAGGCTCTTCATGGTATTATTGAATGTATACCGGGACTAATATTTGTCCTAATTATACCTATAGTTGCAGTCGCTGTAGCCATAAAGAAAAAATTCATCTGCAACACCGAAGAAAAAAAGCCCAGCTTCATATATCAGGGTATATGCCTTGGAATAGGCCTTGTCTTTTACGTGATAGCTATACTTATACTTCCTGTTGGAGGAAAAGAGGATTTCAGTGCTTATGACCTCTATCACAAAGATTTCATGCTTGATATGGGAATCGAAAGACTCGGACTCATAACAGGTACAAGAAAGGATATCCATGCATTCCTGTTTGGTGACAAAGAAGAAATAAATATAGAGAAAACAGGCAATCTGTCTTCACTTGTTATAGAAGATAAACCTAAGGAGCCCACTCCGGTACCTACAGCTGTACCCACCGAGATTCCGGCGCCTACTGAAATAACTGACGAAGCAAAGGAACCGGATGCTACCCCTACGCCGAGTCCTTCGCCGCTTCCTACCCCTACTCCGATAGACACTTCGCCAAACGTGCTTGACATAGACTTCGCTGCTCTTGCAGAAACCGAGAAGAACAGTGAAATAAGAGCTGTGCATCAGTATATGTCGGAACAGGAGCCTACAAAGAAAAACGAATATACCGGAATGTTCAAGGACTTTAACTTCATATATCTTGTTTGCGAGGGATTCTCTCCCTGGGCGGTAGATGAAAATGTGACGCCTACTTTGTACAGGCTCACCCATGAAGGTATAGTACTCAAGAACTTCTATACCCCTATCTGGTATACAAGTACCAGTGACGGAGAGTATGTTGCGCTTCAGGGACTTGTTCCTTACAGCTCGAACAGCTTTAAGCGTTCAAAACACAACAGCCTTCCCATGTGTTTCGGATGGCAGTTCTTAAAGCTTGGCTATACCAGCAGGGCTTATCATGCCCATACAGCCACATACTACGGGCGAAACGAGACACATCCGAACCTGGGTTATGAGTTTAAGGCAAAGAAGGCAGGCCTCGAGATGACCGATGTATGGCCTGAATCCGATCTCGAGATGATACAGAATTCCCTGCCCGACTATATAAACGACGAACACTTCCATGTATATTATATGACTGTATCGGGACATATGGAATACACCTTTGCCGGCAATACACAGGCTACCAGGAACAAGGATGCTGTAGCGGATCTTCCGTATTCATCGAATGCGAAGGCTTACATTGCATGCAACAAAGAGCTTGACAAGGCTCTGGAATACCTCATACAGGAACTGGAAAAGGCAGGCATAGCCGATAAAACGGTTATCGCATTCTCCGCAGACCACTATCCTTACGGCCTTGAGAAGGAATATATCGACGAACTTGCTGGACATGAGGTCGAAAAAGAATTTGAATTATACAAGAATTACGGAGTTATCTGGTCTGAGGCCATAAAAGAGCCGATAGAAGTGGAGAAGCCCTGCTCAAGCCTTGATCTGGTCCCCACTCTGTCGAATCTGTTCGGACTCGAATATGATTCAAGGCTTCTGATGGGATCGGATATACTGTCGGATTCACCCGCACTTGTTATATTTTCGGACAAGAGCTTCATCACCGATTACTGTATGTACAATGTAAACAACAGGAAGGTTACGATGCTGAAAGACGTTGAACTGCCCGAAGATTATATAGCAAATGTTACCGCTATCGTGAAGAACAAGTTCAACATTTCGAAGAGTATTTTGGTAAACGATTACTATAAATACATCATGGACTATATTCCGAATGTTGTGACGGAACGGCCCCATTATCCGGCAAATGAGTAGTGCAATATTCTAATAAAAAATTTTGCTTGCAAAATCTTTAAAAACAATGTATTATATACAATAAGAGTGGTATAATCTGAAAATTGTTATACTTTAGGGCTCACTTAAAGAAAGGTTGGTGTTATATGGTGGAGAAAAGAAGAGACAAAAGACTTCCGGTTTTTTCCATGAAACTTGAAATAAGTTCATTATTTAAGCAGGATAATCAGGTTATAAAGGATCTTGACGCACCTATAGACGTTGAAAATATCTCCAAGGGCGGTATAGGTTTTTCATCCAAAACGGATATTCCGCTTGGATATTATTTCAATGCATGCATACAGCTCGGAAACGAAGAAGCAAAGCTGTACTGCGTAGTCAAGATTATCCGCAGGGAGATACGTCAGGACGGAACCATATTCTATGGTTGCGAAATGGTCGGACTTGCTCCTGTATTTACCTATATATTTGAAGAGTATGAGAGTTCTTTAAGCGAAGAAGACCTAAAGATTTAAGATAAGACAGTATAAAGAGAGTATACAATAAAAGAACCGCCTCGAAAGAAGCGGCTCTTTTTAGTTCTTGTTACAACCTGTTTTCTAATATTCCTTTATAAAATATATTTATAAACCACCTATTAGTCAATTCGATTATAACCTGTGAGTGTTATTAGCACTTTGTTACGTTTGCAGCCTGAGGACCCTTTTCGCCGTCTACAACGTCAAATGTAACAGCCTGGCCTTCGTCTAATGACTTGTAGCCGTCCATGTTAAGTGCTGAGAAATGAACAAATACGTCATTTCCTTCTTCATCAGAGATGAATCCGTAACCCTTCTTGGAATTGAACCACTTTACAGTTCCC
>JAEEGL010126384.1_pt1 | contig 12133 bp, 1 predicted proteins | sample 9134231 | NCBI WGS metagenome assembly JAEEGL01 (sample SAMN16246548, study PRJNA631951) | gut metagenome | biome: gut microbiome; feature: rumen; material: fiber-attached | host: Bos | place: Iran: Karaj | collected 2018-10
CGCTTCATGAACCTGCTCGGTGAGACCTACTTCTGGACCAGCGATCCCGCTGCCAACAGCCAGAACGGTACCTGCATCGTCATCAGCTACCACTGCGCCGACGGCATGGTTCAAGACAAGGATAAGGGACGCTGCCACAGCGTAAGATGTATCAAAGTCTTCTAATATCAAAAAACGCTCCCAGTCGGGAGCGTTTTTTTTAGTTCAGAATTCAAATTTCAAAATTCAAAGAAAGAGCCGCAGCGTGCTGCGGCTCTACTTTTTCCATAGGCGGTGGCTTCGACAAGCTCAGCCAACGTACGAGACATCTTTTTGAATTCTGAATTCTGAATTTCTCCAAAAGAGGTTGGCTTCGACAGGCTCAGCAAACGCCTTTCTGCCCTGTTGATATTTTTTTCGGAAAACTTCACTCCTTTTAACATATTTGTATTGAAAAATTATTATTTTTGCCCGATTTATGAAAATAGGAAAAAAAGATAGAATCAACTGATTAACAATGTGTTGATAATTTTAACACATTTCAAAAATCGGAAAAATTGTTTCATTTTATTCCATTTTTAACAATATCTACCACAGGATATTGAAAACTTAAAAAGTTGACAACTAAAATCGAAAAAACGACAAAATAGATAATCTTTTGAAAAACAAAATATTATAGATGTTAATAAAAGTTAATAAAATTAACAAATTACATAATAGAAGAAAAAGAGAGAAAAAATAATAATATAACAATCAATTTTATGAAAAAGATGAAAAGAATGCTGCTTTTGTTAGTGGGGCTCATCTGCCTCGCTACAGGAGTTATGGCGCAGACAGGTACAGCAAGTGACCCGTTCTTGATCAACAACACAGATCAGCTGAAAGCACTGGCCACCTGTGTGAACAGTGGAAATGCCACATTCTGGTACGACACTGACAACCAAACGTTTACCACAACCAAGCCAGCGCACTTTGTACAGATTAGCGCTGCAAGCACCAATGTACATTACAAGTTGATGGCCGACTTGACCTTCAACACCGGTAATGTAGCCGCTTGCGACGGTGTAAAAGGTTCGCTCACCGAATGGATTCCCATCGGCAACAACGGCAAGTTTTTCTATGGCCAATTTGATGGTAACTACCATATCATCTCTGGTCTTTTCGTGAAAAGAACCACCGACAATGTGGGTCTTTTCGGCGGTTTGACCAATGGAGCCTCTGTGAAAAACTTAGGTATTGTAAACTCCTACATTGAAGGTAAGGAAAATGTAGGTGGTATCGTTGGTTACCTGGTATCCAGTAGTGTAACCCACTGCTTCTCCGACGCTGTAGTGGTTTCCACTTCACGCCGTGTAGGCGGTCTGGTAGGTTACGCCGTTGGTAACGGTGATATCCCCAGTGTTATCGACTCCTGCTACGCTGCAGGTAGCGTCTCCAGCATTTCCGACCATATCGGCGGCCTCGTGGGCGCCAGCAAAACAGCCACCATCCGCGCTTCCTTCTCGGCAGCCATCGTCAACTACGAGGTGCTGAACGAAGTGGGCGGCTTGATTGGTGAGAACGAAGGCAACACCCTCATCGAGAACGCTTTCTACGATCGCCAGATGTGCCCCGCCAACACCTCATCAGGTGAAGGCAAGCTGACCAACTCTATGCTCGACACCTATCTGAGCACCTTCTTAGGCAACAGCTTCGACTATGAGTACAACGGAGCCAACGGACAGTACTATCCTCACTTGAAAGGATTTGACGAAACCAACCCCTTGGTTCGCCTCTCCACACTGCCCATCATCTTCAATGGTGAGCAGGCCGTGAACAACGTAGTGGAAGACTTCCACGTGGGTGGTACCGCCGACGGTGTTACCTGGAACATCTCACACGAGCAATATGCCAAAATGAAAGCCGCTCCCGCCAACGACGAGGTGCAGGTTATCATGCAAGGCTGGCTGATGCTGACCGCCACCCTGAACGGCTATACGCACTCGCTGGCCATGTACACCCACAAGGCTCCCTACATCGGTACCGAAGCCAACCCCTTCACTATTGACAACTATAGCGAATTGACTGCTTTCCGCGCAGGTATTAACAGCGGAAGCACTTTCCACTACAAACATTTCAAACTCAACGCCCGTGGTGTTAACACCTACTTCATGCAAACGGCCGACATTGAACTGCCCAGTAACGTGGCATGGCGAGTTGGCAACACCATTGGATATCCTGAAGCCAATGCCTTTGCCGGTATCTACGATGGCGGCAACCACGAAATACAAGGATTTAGCGCTCCCGGTAACGGCAGCTATTCTGGTTTCTTTGGCTTCCTGCAATTAGGCACTATCAAGAATGTGACCGTTAAGGTTAAATCGTATAAAGCTGCCGGCTCATCGGGTGTTATCTGCTGCTACTCCAAAGGCGGCACCATCGACAACTGCCATGTCATTCCTGAAACGCCCAACGACACCCTCTTCTTTACCGGCTCTTCACATGGTAGTATCCTTGGCGTAGCCCAATACGACACCACCCGTATTCTGAACTGCCATAACGAGTGTAACATCTACTCTACAGGCTCTAATACCGGCGGTATTTTGGGTATATCATCCAGCAGCAACCCCGCCCGTTACCTGCTCGTCTCTCACTGCTACAATACGGGGAACATTGGGGGATCGATCGATATCACTGGCGGTATTGTGGCCTATATCTATCCCAATAGCGGACACCGTTTTGATGTAGAATATTGCTACAATACGGGTAATATCACCAACACACGAAAGAGAGCAAATGCCAATAACACCATTTCTTCCGGTGGTATCGTAGGCTACTCCTCCTCAACGAACAATAGGGTTACCCACTGCTACAACACCGGTAACATTACTGCCAATGCATCGGCCAGCGGTATAGCCGATGCAAGTGCAAGAGTTGAGTATTGCTACAATACGGGTAATATCACCACCAAAGATGTGGGACAATTGTATCCCGGCGCTGCATACGGTATTTCTAGTTCCGCTCTTGTTGCCCGTTGCTTGAACATAGGTAAGGTTACTGCAGAACGTGGTCACGCCTATGGTATTGCCCCCTACGCTGGCCACTGCTTCAATGCAGGAGAAGTGACCGCCAGCGGTACAGGAACTGCCTACGGCGTTCATTCTTCTTACAATTCTTCCTACTTTAACAATTATAATATTAATATCGGTCGCGTCAACGCCATAACCTCCTATCCCGTGGGTGCTAGCGCTACAGCTGCCAGCAACTTCTTCGACAAGCAGATGATACCCGATTATTATACTATCGGCACTTGTACCGCCAAAACGACGACCGAGATGTTAGGTACCGAACTGCAAAGTGTGCTGGGTAATGACTACTGGGTATATACCGAAGGTATGTATCCCCGCATCAAAGGGTTGGAGAACTTCGACGCTTCTATCATTGCAGCCACTCCTATCAACTTGATTAGCGGCGACAATGCCAACTCGGTTTCTGGCGACTTTACCTTAGCTGGCTGCGACAGCAATGTGGTTTGGGCACAAGAGGGCAATTTGGCCAGTGCCATAGGCAGCACTTGCAGCAACAACCAAGTGACAGCCACCTACGGCGGCACTGATCAGAACCGCTACTCGGTGATGACCGCCAGCCGCAACGGCGCAACCAAGATTGTACGCCTGTACGGCAAACCCATCGTATCGGGCGAACTGACCGTGGATAATGTGGAAGACTTGCGCGCCCTGCGCGACGGTGTAAACAGCGGCGAGCCTTTCGTTTACAAGAATGTAAGCGTGCCTGCCGGTGCCAAAGGTGCCACCTTCCGTCAAACCAAAGATACCATCAACTTGTCGGGCGACGCCAAATGGACTCCCATTGGTACTGAAAACAACCCCTTCCGCGGTGTCTATAATGGCGACGGTAATGCCATCAGCCACCTGACGCAAGACAGTATGCGTTACGGTGGTTTGTTCGGCTACACCCGACGCTCGCAAATCAAGGACCTGACCCTTACCAACGTTGACATCAAGGGTTGCTATGGTGCTACGGGTGCCGTGGTTGCCTACACCTATTTTGACACGTTGACCAACTGTTATGCCCACGGTTCCGTAGCCGGCCATAACATTACCGATATGTACAACAACTCCTATATCGGCGGTATTGCAGGACGTAGTAACCACACCCTGTACTCGCACTGTGGAAACTACTGCGATATTACTGGTTCTTCCAAGGCATACGTAGGCGGTATTGTTGGATCTGCCATAACCTATAATTCAACACCTGAAGTTGATAAACTTGACCACTGCTTTAACAAGGGTAACATATCCGGTTCTTACTACGTAGGTGGTTTGTCGGGCTACTATGGCCGCATCATCTGCTCGTACAATGCGGGCAATATCACAGCCGATGAAAACGCCACTCATGTGGGCGGTTTAGGAACCTACAACACCTATACGGAACGAAGCTTCAATACGGGCCGCATTACGGTTCAAAATGCTGCTGCAGGCTTAAACACTTATGTGGGTGGTTTGATAGCTTATTTATATGACATCAATACCGGTGCAGCGCAATATGGAAGCTACAACAGCGGTATTATTGAGGCTGGCAACCGTAAATTTGTAGGCGGCTTGGTAGGCGCTGTTAGCTATAATACAATCGCCAACAACTCCGCTCATGTCAAAGGCTGTTACAACGTCAACGCCGTAAACAGCACGGGCGACTATGTGGGCGCCTTGATTGGCTACTACAAGAATACGGCCATGCCCAATGTCACCGCTTGCTACTACGACCAAGCCTTCAACCAGCACAAAGCTGTTAATGACGAGGATGTAGCTGGTAAAGCCGTGGCTAAGAACACTTCTGAAATGATTGGAGAAGGTTTGAAAGACAACCTTTACAATAACACCTACTGGACCTTCACCGAGGGCTATTACCCCCGTGTAGCCGCCATTGCCGATGAAGACGCATCGTTGGCATCGGCTGCCAAACTGCAACTGGCCGACGGCGAGAAGGCCAACGCCATTTCATCCACCTCCTTCACTACTGGCGGCTGCGCCAACCAAGTGACTTGGAGTCTGGAAAACGGCAACTGCATCACTTTCGACAACTCTGAATGCACGGCCACTATAACGGGCCGCGGTGTAGTTTATGCCTTAGCTTCGAAGAACGATACTGTTTACAAAGCCATCAAGCTCAATGTGGGCGTTTCGGAAGATGCCCCGTTAGTTATCAAGAGCAAGGACGAACTGATTAACTTCCGCAACTTGGTTAACTCGGGCAACACCTTCTACTACAAACCCGACAGCACCTTCCACGCTGAAAACGGCACCGATTTCTTCGCCGTAACCAACCAAGGTGAAGACCTCTACTTCAAACTGATTGTGGATGTTGACCTTTCTGACATCAGCAACTGGCAACCCATCGGTAGCAACACCCTGCCGTTCAAAGGCCATTTCAACGGCGCCAAACATACCGTTACGGGTCTGAAACTCACCAATGGCAACTATCAAGGTTTGTTCGGCTATCTGGAAGACGGCAGCATCGACAGCCTCTACCTCCAGAGTACCAACATCAGCGGTGAAGGTAGTTTCCGCGGCGGCATCTGCGGCTTTAATAACAATGGTATCATTAACGCTTGCAAGAGCGACAACGCCACATTGACACTGACCACAGGTGAGAATGTGGGTGGTATTTGCGGTCGCAACGCCGGTACTGTACAATACTGCGAAGCAACCAATATTACCATCAACAACGCCTCTGTAAAACGCGTGGGCGGTATCTGCGGTAGCGGCCGTATAGGCAGTGTGGACTACTGCAAGGTGGACAACATGAACTTGACCTCAACTGCTACTGCTGCCAATTATGCAGGTGGTATTTGCGGTTCTATCTATAAAAACCGAATCTTAGATTGCCATACCCTCAACAGCACCATCAACTCCGCAGCCGCTACAATAGGTGGTATTGTAGGTCTAGACAGTTTGAGTAACATTACCAATTGTACTTGCGAGAACACCACACTGACTGGAACCACCTATATAGGCGGTATGGTAGGTAACGCTCTTGTTTATAACTGGGCTGACAACCCCGGAGCCCTCGCCAACACCATTAGCAACTGCCACATGATTGGCGGCAGCATTGACGGTACGGAACGAGTAGGCGGTATCTGCGGTCGCTCCTATCGAAGCAGTTATTTGAGAATAGACCAATGCAGCAACACCGCACCCGTTCATGGCACACGCTATGTAGGCGGTATTTGCGGCTATAATGAAGGTTATGTTTACAACTGCTTCAATGCAGCCAATATTACAGCTGAATACGTTACCTCTAGTGGCACGCCACAAAGTATGGTGGGCGGTATTGTCGGCTATGGTTACGATGGTGCCAACAACTTCTACAACAACTTTAATGTGGGAGATGTTTCCGGCACGGGATATCATGTGGGCGGCTTGATAGGCTATTGTATGGGTTCCCGCATAGAACGCTCCTTCAACTCGGGCCGCGTGACGGGCGAAAACTATGTAGGTGGTGTAACAGGTTATGCCAATTCCTATATTTACGACTCTTACAATGTAGGACAAGTGTATGGCGGTTCGTATGTAGGCGGTATCGCCGGCCGACACACCAATTCGGCATACGGCAATGGAATTACCAGATCTTACAATGCCGGTCACGTACAGGGCAACTCCATGTCAGGTGCCATCGCTGGCTACAGCCTTTATCCACAAGGTATTACAAACTGTTTCTACGACAAGCAGTTCAGCTACTCAAAAGGTATCAACAATGAAGAGGTGGCAGGCAAGGCCGAAGGCAAACTCACCCGAGAGATGGTGGGCGAAAACCTGAAGAGTTATCTGGGCACTAATGGCGGTTATATCAAAGACGACACTTGGATTTACCAAGACAGCCTCTATCCTCAAGTGAAGTTAATTCAAAATAAGACTTGGGGCGCCGACGCTTCATTGGTAACCTCCACTCCTATTTGGATGCACGACACTTTGACGGCCACCACCATTCCTTCCAGTGAGCCCCAACCCACCATCTACGGTGGTAAAAAGAACACCGTGGTTTGGGATGTGGAAGAAGGCCAATTTGCTCTCGAAATTCCCGACCACACCAACTTCAACATCAAGAATGTGGGTGTAACTGAAATCACCGCTGCCACCAACGACTCCATCTACAAGAGAGTTCGTTTGATTATCGGTATCTCGGAAGATCACCCCATCCTGATTGTTAACTACACCCAATTGGTTAACTTCCGCAACGCTATCGACAGCGGCAAGATATTCTACTACGATCCTGCCACGCTGTCGTTCTGGGAGACACAAGACGCTGCTTTCAGCCGTATTGAAATTCCGGCTGGCGGTCAAGACATGTTCTTCCGTCTGGAAACCGACATCGACCTGGCTACCTATTCGGGCACTTGGAATCCTATCGGTAACGACAAGGTTCCCTTCAAAGGCTCGTTCAATGGTAACGGCAAGACCATTTATGGTATGACTGTTGACAACAAGGGCTTCAATGGTGGTAACTACCACGGCTTCTTCGGCTACTCGACGGGTACCATCAAGAACCTGACCATTGCCGGTGCCAACGTGATAGGCAGCAACTACACTGGCGCCCTTTGCGGCTACAACAGAGGCTTTATCGACAACTGCGCTGTAGCAGGCGGAACCGTTAAAGGTTCAAGCGACTACACCGGCGGTCTCTGCGGTAGAAGTGCAATGGGTAACATTACCAACTGCTACAACAGCAACGTAGTAACCGGTACGGGTTATACCGGCGGTTTGGTTGGATATATCGGTGGCGGCGTTACCCAAGGTTGCTTCAACATGGGCCGTGTTACTGCCACTGGCAATAGAATCGGTGGTATTGCCGGCTACAACAGTTCCTATCTCAGCGACTGCTACAATGTGGGTATCATCTCTGGTAACCAATATGTAGGCGGTTTGCTTGGTCTGAACGAAGCCTCATACTTCCAACGCGGCTACAATGCCGGTTATGTTTCTGGCAGCCAATATGCAGGCGGTATCATAGGATACACCTCCACACCCTCCTACAACCTCTCCAATGGTGCATGCGATATGCGTATGTCACCCGAAGTAAGTTGTGTGAATAATTTGGACCCCAACAGCCAGGAGATGCGTACCGAGCAGATGGTGGGCACCGGCCTGCAATCGTTGCTGGGTACAGACAACTGGGTATATAGCGACAGCCTCTACCCGCGCCTCGCTTCTATGGCAGATGCCGACGCATCTTACGCTTCTACAGCTGCCTTCCTGCTGCAAGGTGCTCAAACAGTGAAGGATGTCACCTCTCCCTTCTACGCTTATAATAGCAATGTAACATGGGATTTCATCACGCCCAGCGACATTCTGGATATGACGAATGCCAATGCACCGCAAAACGGAAACATTCGAGTTACCAACTGCGGTAATACCAGCATCAAGGTTAGCAAAGGCGAAAATCCTGTTAATATTAAAGAAATAGACCTTCTGGTTGAGAACGTCAGCGCCGGCGAACTTAGCGACACCACTTGCGGCGAACGCTACCTGTGGGCACTGAACGGACGTTACTACGAAACCTCAGGCGACTATGTAGAACCCGTATTGATCGGTCCTGGCTGCAACCAGATTACCACTTTGCACTTGACCATTCCCGAACCGCTGGCTATCCAAATGGATGCTACCGACGTGGTTTGCTACAGCCTGAACAACGGTAAGGCCAAAGCCAACGTAACCGGTGGTTTCAACGACTACCTTTACGAATGGACTTGTGACGAAGACGCCGACTTTACAGCTAACACCGCTCTCATTGAAAATCTGAAACCTGGTACTTATAACTTGACCGTTACCGATGCCAAGAAGACCACCTGCCAGATTTCGACTACCGTCACCATCGCTGAACCCGACGAACTGGTTGTTTCCAACAAGACCAGCGATAGCCACTGCTTCAACGATAACGACGGCGAACTCAGCTTCGACATTGAAGGAGGTATCACTCCTTACAGCATCGCATGGACCACTCCAACTGCCGGTAGCGCCACCCAGACTTTGGCTGGCACCTACTCGATGACCGGTTTGGCTGACGGTAACTACGACATCGTCGTAACCGACGCCAACGGCTGTACCGTTGACGCTGCTGTTGAAGTAGCCGATGACGAAACCGAATACGCTATTTGGGCATTCGACACTACTAAATTGTATGACGGCATTACCGTTAACCCGAACCGTTTCATCTTAAAAATTGGTGACGGCGTTAAAGACACCCTCGCAGGTGGCACCGACTATACTTTGGCCAATGAGGACGTACTGCACGTAGAAGTGACAGCCATCGAGCCGCTGACCAATGTAGGCAAGACGGCCAACAACCTCACCAACATTTCAGTAACCCGCGGCACTGAAGATGTAACTTGTTTGTATAATATTGTTCCCACTAACGGATTTGTTACCATTAACAAACGCGAAGTGGTACTCACGTCTGCTTCTGATGAGAAGGATCACGACGGCAGCCCGCTGACTAACAACAATGTAACTGTTTCGGGTGACGGCTTCGCAGATGGCGAAGGTGCTACATTCAATGTGACAGGTTCTCAAACTGAAGCCGGTTCATCTTACAATACCTTTACCTATACGCTGAACGAAGGTACGCTGGCCGACAACTACGACATTACCAAAGTGGAAGGTCTGCTAACAGTAAAGATGGAGAATACCGTTATTGTGACTGCTTCTAGCGCCAGCAAGGTATATGATGGTGTTGCTTTAACAGGATCCTATACCATAACTGGTGTATCAGAGGGACACACCGCTGAAGTAACCACCAACAACGCTACTATCATCAACGCTGGTACGGTTAACAATGAAATTCTCTCTGTTGTTATCAAGAATGCCGCTAACGAAGATGTAACCCACACTTATACCAATGGCGTTCAGACCACCAACGGTACATTGACCATCACCCCGCGTGACATCACCCTGACTTCGAACACCAAGTCGAAAGTATATGATGGCACCGAGTTGTATGACCATACGGTAACCATCAATGGTGACCTGGAAGGCGGCCTCTTTGCAAATCAAGTTGCTAACTTGACTGCATCGGCAGCCACTCCGGTTATCAATTACACTGAAAATCCTGTTAATAACACCATCAGCTACGAAACAACTTCTGACTTTGTTGCTGATAACTATAACATCACCTTAAATACGGGTACACTCTCCATCACCAAGAAGAGCGCTTCTTACCAAGGTGAAACCAAAACCGAAGTGTACACGGGTGAAGAACAGTGCTTGACCACCATCACGCCTTCGGGCTTGCTGACAGGTCATACCCTGGCTGAAGTAACCTACTCGGCTTGCGGTACCAACACGGGTGTTTACACCGGTACATTCACCGGCACCGCCAAGGTGATGAATGGTAGTGAAGATGTAACTGCCAACTATGAATTAACCGCCAATGTGGGTACGCTTACCATTCAACCCAACAGTGCGACTATCGTTATCACCTCTCTCTCGTCTAACGAGGAATACTACTCTGGTTTGAACCACACCAATCCTTACTACACCGTTACCTACAACGGTACGACACTTGACACGGCCGACACACACTACAAATATCTGTTGCCCACCGGCGACCTGCTGACCATCACTCCTACGGGTACGGGTATTACCGGTGTGCTCCACGTATATGACGGCCAAGTAGTAAACGATTACACTTACACCATTGCAAATGAAGACAACTACAGTTCTGTTACTTCTAACAAGGGTACGCTTGAACTGTTACAACGTCCTGTAACCCTCCGCTCGAAACAATGGACCCAACCTTACACTGGCAAACCAGTTCGCAAAGACGAAGTGGCTATCGCAGGTATGGGCTTTGTAACAGGCGAAGGCATGAGCGACCCCGACTGGAGTTATATGGAGGCTAACCCCTGCATTGACGTAGACGCAGCCGGTTACGACAACAAATTTGATTATGTTCTCAAAGACAACACCGATGAACGCGATTACGACATCTCAGTCGAATACGGTAAAATCTTCATCACCAAGATTACGCTGACTGTAACTGCTGACCAGAAGTCAAGAACCTACGGCGATGACAATCCTGAACTGACCTACACGATAACAGGTTTTGCTAACAACGAATACGAAGATTCATTACGTACCGTTGGTAAGTTGTCGGGAACTCCGATTCTGGCTACCGAAGCTGTAAACGCTTCACCTATCGGTAGTAACTACGCCATCACTGTTGATTTGAACGACTTGACTGCCACCAACTACAACTTCTACGCAGTCAACAACAAGTTGGCCGTAACGGCACGACAAATTCACATCACGGCATTGCCTGTAAACGCTGTTTACAACGGCTACTCGCACACTTGGGAAGAATCGGCCGCTCCGCACTACACCGTTGCTGAAGGCGAACTGCGCGACGGCGACGAGATCACCAATGTAGTATTGGCTGGTAGTGCCCGTGTTGCCGGCACCAACACTGGTGGTGTTAACGCAACTGGCGTTACCATCATGAGTGGTAGCGAAGACGTGACCAACAACTACGAGCCCATCTTTGCAGCCGCCGACATCGTTATCGCCAAGAAACCTCTGAAGATTACCGTATCGACAGGTGGTTCTGTTGCTTACGATGGTAACGCTCACTGCGAAGACGCTCTGAGCACACCGAAATACACCATCGACGCTACGGACGGCTTGGCCGCAACCGATGCTATTGAGACTATCACCTTCACTGGCGGCGGTACAGATTACTCGACCACTCCGTATCCTGTAACGGTAGATCTGACTACACTCCATATCGCCAACAGCCAACTGGACCACACCGTTAACATGGCTTCCAGCTACGAAATCACCATCGTGGATGGTGACATTACCATTACCAAGAACACGGAAGACATTATCATCACCTCAGAATCGAAAGATTTTGCTTACGATGGAACGGCTCACACATGGCCTCACTACACTGTACAATATGGCACTGAGGTTATTGACGCCGATGCAACTGGTTTGGTATTCACCCTGCCTACCAACGACACGCTGACCATCACCCCGACTTTAACCGGTGTAACCAATGTTGACGACGCCAACAATGTTGACGAAAACAACACCTTTACCTATGTATTAGAGAACAACGACTTCTACACTGGTACACGCGACACCACCTTTGGTTGGGTGAA
>JAEEGL010164030.1_pt1 | contig 12133 bp, 7 predicted proteins | sample 9134231 | NCBI WGS metagenome assembly JAEEGL01 (sample SAMN16246548, study PRJNA631951) | gut metagenome | biome: gut microbiome; feature: rumen; material: fiber-attached | host: Bos | place: Iran: Karaj | collected 2018-10
ATTTACAATTGTTGATTAAACTGTCAACTCACGTTGATAAATATCATTTTAAGACCAAATCTGTTAAACGTCAAGTTTGCACAAAAAAATCAGCCAGCAAACACACTTTTAGGATTTAAGACGGAATAATATATCTGAGAATCATTCTGATTGTGTCACTACATTTTTTCCTCTTTCATTTTTATACTCCTCTATTAAAAAATTACATCAATCACCTTGGGAGACGTTCTGAACAATACTTCATTCAGTCCGTTTTCTCTTATTTTTGTTTCCAACTCGGAATAACTCGAAATTGTTTCATACGGCTTGTCAAAAACATCTGCATTTTCTACAGTCACTTTGTAGTAAGTAATTGCATTTGAGGTAGCTTTTTCAAACTCTACTCGTTTTGCAATACAGTTTCTCCCATCTTATTCCTCCACTTTTACAATCTTTGGTGAATACGGGCTTATTGCCAGGTTTCCAGAATCAATGACAGTAATTTTGTCGGATGAAATATCCGCTGCCTGAATATTCTTTAACCTAACCAGATAATAGAACTGAGCTTTAAATGCTTCTTTCGGCTCATAGCCTTTGCCTGTTTTGTCCTTCATTTCTTTCAGGCGGCTGGCAAGAGTTTCGGACGATACGAGCTCGCTGGATGCAATCTCTGCCGTCCATGGCTCAATGACATATTCTGAAATATTTTTGTGGATTCCAAAATCCGTTCGGGATGCAAGAAAATATTTTGCCCTTGCAATGTCTTTATGAAGCGGATAAACATATCCGTCCCGGATTGCGTGATAGTAAAAATAGATTCCATTTTCAGAGCATAAGAAATTTGAATTCTCTGCTGATAACGGAACAAGATGCTCGTTTTTCAGCCAGTCATAGTATTCATTTCGTATGAATCCAAGCATGTATAAGTTTGAATCAGTTTTTTTGGAATCAGAATCAACAGGACGATTTTCGCTGGGAGACTCAGCAATCATCCTGTCAAAATAATCCGCACGCGCATTTCGGCTTGCCGGGTTTGCATTAAAGGCAACGACTTCCTTTATAAAATCCTGCACGGCTTTTTCTCCTGCGTTGAGTTCCCTCTTAGTCACATCACTTGGACGGATTGCAAAGGCTCCTACCCCTGGCAAAATCTCTTCGTAAACAGAAAAGCGTTTTCCGTCTTTGCCGTCAGTTCCAGGATACAGGACATAACTTCCCACCGTTCTGCGGATTGCGTCATTGTAGGTGTGCATTTTCAAAAGGTCACCGCGCCTGTAGGTGTTCATTACGCTTTCGCCTTTTTCTTCGCTGATTTCTTTATTTATTTCCGACTCTGATTCTTCTTTATTGATGAACTGGCTCAAATCTTCCAGCCGGTATTTTGCGTCAAAATGAATATAGCTTACAGTGCCGTCTTTCACGGCCTTATCTTCATCCGCATAAGTCTTTGGATAAATTGCGACAGTGTAATCAGGACGAAAAGGACGGGAATAGGAACCTTCATACTTTGATTTTTCAAAGTTCTTGTGAGAAAAAGTCCTGTTGTAATACAAATCAATCTTCTGATTTTCCGTCTCAAAATGCTGGACTGATTTTTTATCCTGACAGATGGAAATTGTAAGGCCATCATTTTCTTTTATAAAATCGTCTTTTCCATTTTGCAAGACAGGCAGACAGTCGTCAATTTTTGATATGATTTTTCTAAGCTCAAAGAAAAGCCAGTATTCATACAGAAGCGCGGTATTTTTTGACTCGCCGGAATAGACTTCGTCCTTGCCCTTCCAGTCAAGTTGCAGCGCCAAATCCACCATAGAAAATGCGTTGAAAATCTGCAAATACCCCTCCCTCTTTTCCAGAACCTGATTGTTTACTGGCATCAGGGTCAATTCCTGCACGTCATCAAAAAAGAAATCCTGTAAAATGTTTTCAATCCGCGTTTTTATTTCCCCAGCTTCGGCAACATAAAAAGAATCCTGCTCTTTTACATAAGTGATGATGTTTTCGCAAATCTCCAGAAACACATTCAGGGCAAACTTTAAAAAGCGGTTTGCAGGAGTGTCCAGGCTTTCGCATTTGTGAGTGACGGCAATTTCAGACGGAAGATAAAATCCGCTGCCAGAATCATTCCAGTTTCGGCCATAAGAAAGTGGCTTAGTGAAAAAGCGTTTAGACGGCGCGCCCTGCCCAAAAGGCTTGAATTCATCTTCTTCTATAAGAATGCGGTCTGGATTTCTTTTGATTGAAGCAAAAAGACTTTCGATGTTGTCCGAATAACAGAACTGGCGCAAAAAGATGAACTGCTCCAAGGCAGTTTTCTGCTGCTTTTCCGCATTCTGAGAAAAAGTAAGGGATGTCGGACTTGAATATTCCAAGAGCAAGGCGGAACATTCTTCTGCAATAGCCTGAGTAAGATTTACATAGTCACTTTCGTAGCTGATTTTGTCCGGCACAACTTCAAAAGAGAGAGATAACGGCTTATTATCTGACTCAAAGCACAACTCAGACTTTCCAAGATAATTTATGAACTGAAAGACAATGCTTTTTTCATCGTCTTTTTCTGTCTTCAAAAGTTTGTTGCTTTCATTCTTAAAGTGAAGTTTATAGTCTTCTTTTTTTTCTGGATTGCCTGAATCTGAAATCTGGCACTTATAGCGGACAGTTTCTTTTAACCGAAGGGGATTTATATTGTAGTCGGAGTCTGTTGAATACTCCACATAAGATTTTTCACCTGCTCCAGAATCTTTTAAAAGATAAAAATCAAAGTTGCCGTCAGAAAAAGCTATGTTGTTCCAGTCAATTTCATTGCGCTTTCCTGCGGGAAAAAGTTTTAGAGTAAGGGAATTGTAATGATATATAAAACCTGCAAAATTTTTCATTTATTTTTTTGTTCTAATCGATTTCTGGCAAATTCTATAGCCTGATTGAGTTTCAACACTACAATTTTCCAGACGACACATTTCCATATAGAAAGAACGTTTCAGTTCATCTTGAATAGGAATAAACAGCGTAAAATGGCTCCAGCTGAATTGTCGCAAGAGTGTTGCGACAATCTTATGGTCGGGAAAAACAGAAGCAAACTGCATCATACGGCGAAGGTTTTTCTCTGAAAAGCTGTTTGAACCATATTCAGTCTGAAGCTGCTTGGCCAGCTGCGAAACAATCTGTTTCCCATAGTCTGCCCTTTTCTCTTTGAGCAAATCCTGATTGATTCTGTTTCCAATTTCCCAGTACAAAGCAGACATCGCGCTGTTTACTTGAACAGCAAGGTCTTTTTTGGCAGAGTCGATAATGTTTTTTATCTCAGAAAAAAACTGCGTTTCTTTTGTCATGGAAAAATCATTATTCATTTGCTGCCCCTTAAATAAAGCTTGCATACTGGAAGCGGTTCAATCTGTCTTTCATCTGGCGGATTTTGGCAAGGCTTTCTTTTAGTTGATTTGCATCGCATAATTTTTCCAACTCCTCAAGGAGGTTTCCTATCTGCTTTTTGTTTCCGTGAATTTTTGGAAGGATTTTCTGCAAGATTTGGATGTCCGCAATGTCTGTTGCTATCGGCTTTTCGCCTTCTGCTGTCTTAAAAGCTGCAATTGCATACAAGCGGATTTCTTTTACTGTTCGGTATGCAAATTCAAAGCCGCATTTTTCAAGTTCCTTGTAAAAAGATTCAAGAATTGGTTTTATTCCTTCAAGAACAGTTTGAACTTCCTCTGGAATTGTGCCGGAACGAACCTCATTTGCAAGCTTCATAAAACCTTCGGCTACACCAGGCTCTGCAGTTTTATCATCATCTCCATTGGAAGATTTGAGCAAATTATCAAGAACATCTTCCATTTCCGGCTTAAACTCAATTACATTCGCACGGTCAAGAACCTTTGGACTGAACATATAAGTTGTCTCGTCAATGTTTACCGTGCCGGTAATGAAAAGATTCTTAGGCAGCTCCAGTTTGCCGTACCCCGGAATGTCAAAGAAAACCGGCTCGCTGTTTTCCTTATAGTCCAAAAGTTCCATCTTGCTTAAAAAATCAGAAAAATAACGCTCCACATGAGAAAGGTTCATTTCATCAAGAATGAGAAAAAAGGGAATTTCGGGATTTGCTCCTGCTCGCTCAATGAACCTGAACACATCAGTCTTTTCGTATTTCCCTGCTCCATTGTCTGCAAGCGGATTGTAATAACCAAGGATTTTTGTGTTGTCCGTCCAGTCCGCGCCCACGGGGATGAGAAGGTGATTTGAAACATATACTCCTCTTCGTTCTTGCTTTATATAATCAAGTACAAATTTTGCTATTTTTTCGATATGTGTAGTATCCCATGAATATGATTGTCCATCATATAGACCTTGTTCTTGCATATCAGAGCGGGCTGGATTACTTGCAATCCCATTTTGGGCATACCAGTCGATATATTCCTGAATAATGCCGAAAGAAATACAAATATATTTATTCTTTGTGTTATACACTTCAACTGCTGTATCAGAAACAGATTTCAGTCTCACTCCATTCATATCATAATCATGTTCAAGAATAAACTTAAACAAATCCTTTAGAGATTTATTATAATCGGGAATATTGTGATGATAGTATTTAGCAATTTTACAAGCGACTTTTGTTTTTCCTGTTCCTGAATTTCCACTAAGAATAACAAATGGTTTTGCAAGCAGAGAATTAATATATCTTCTTTCAAAATATGTTTTACAAAAATTATGCAAATAATTCATATGTACCTACTTTTTTATTTTTTTATCCAATCTTTTAAATCAGAAAATGGAATAGATTTTATTTTTTCCAAGTTTGAATCAAATTCAATATTGAAAACACCGTTTCCAGAAGTTTGTTCAACTTTTGGTATTTGATTTGCATTAATAAATCTTAAATTATTGATTATAAATTGTTCATTAAACTTTAGATTTTGTAATTCCGAATCAGGTGTTTTATAAATAAATTTTTCTATATGAGTAATAAACGGAAAATTATTTGCAAATTTATTTTTACAATATTCAATTAAATCATAAAGAGAAAGACCTTTATCATCTTTTCTTAATAAATAAGAAAAGACAATAATGTCATACATTAAAGTATTAACTTGCTCTTGTCTAAAATGATGTATTCTTTCAGACTTTTGAGTACTTTTTATTTCAATTTTTTTAATATCAGAAATTGAATAATCAAATTTCATTTTATCCTGAGATTGATAAAATGATGATAAATCTAATTGTAAATTTTCATATAGATATTTGACAGTATAAAGTTCTGTGTACAAACCTTGTAATTCAGTTTCTGTCTTCTGTACAGAATTTGAAAATATTTCTTTAAGGGATAAAAAATAATCATAAAATTTTTTATCAGAAATTTCAGGAATTATAGATATAGAAAGTCTAATAAATGTTTCAATTAATTTTTTATCATCAGATTTTAATGAGACTACAGATAAATTCTTTTCTGTCCCATCTCCAATTTGAAATACTCCATTTATATATAAACTTAAAAACTTTGTATCTTGTATAATAGGTAAAATAGATTGATTATCAACTTTTTTTCCAAAAGAATAAAAACCCTCATAAGATTTTCCAAAATATACATTTTCAATCTCTGTAAATATATAACCATGTTCAGGTAATTTAAGAGAATCAATTTTTTCGATTATAGAATTAATATTATTAATCATTCTTTTGTCCTACTAAATCCTTTGCATATCCATCTGGTATATATATCGCTAAAGCTGGAGAATAATAAGTTCCTTTTTCTTTATTCATAGGTTTTATATAATGAATTTGAATTTGGATTCTATCAGGGTGTTCATCACATAAACAAGCATCACCTTTATATTGGTCATTATATGGCTGGAAAATGTTATTAAATGAATAATCAGGTTTAATAGTTCGAGATTCGTTTTTTTCAATACGAAGCCAAACTATATCAGCTCTACATTCTTCATTTTTATCTTGTCTTATTTCGCAAATTTTTTTTACAACATCTAGTCTAATATTTTCATCAGTATCTAAAATGAAATTATCAAAATATTTATTAATTAAATAAAGAAGATTCACATCATAAGCAAATAAATCTTTTTGTGATGCTCCAAAATTACGTTCCTTAATTAATGGTTTTAATTCTAATTTCATATTTTCTAATAAAGCCATATTTTGTTTTGCTTTTATTTCATCTTTTTGATAATACTTTTGTTTTTTCCATTCTGTCCAAGATACTTCTTCAGTCTTTGCAACACCAGGTCTAGTAAGTCGTAATTTATGGCTTGCATCATTTTGTAAAATAAAAAGTCTTGCCATTTCTTTAAATGATTTTCCTGAGGCTATGTATCTCGAAATACTTGCCCACATATCTTCATCAGATTCGGCAATTGCTGAAAAATCATCTTTTATAGCTTTTGTAGCCCATACTCTACAAACATCAATATATTTGCTTTTATATCCAAACCATCTAGCTCTTTGTTCTGTATTATCAACATTAGCTGTTCCTTTTGCACGTCTGATAATATATGTAATAGCTAAACCATCTATTGTAATTCCCCTATCGAGAATTGTTCCTCCTAAATAAATTCTAATTTTAAACTTTTCAGCATCTTTTTTTGCATTAGAATTGTCACTATTAAAAATTAAAGCTTTAGATGATTTTCGAATACAATCAAGTATCTGATCTTCTAATTCTTCAAATGAAAGTAATTTTAAACCATCTTTTTCATACATTTCATAGGCATTAATCAAAAATTGTTTTAAGCCTTTTTGGTAAGATAGATCAGATTTACCATATAAAACAATTCCTTTCCATTGTTCAATTAATCTATTTACCTTTTTAGCTACATATTCATGATCAAATTTCTTAACACTTGGATGAATTAACATGGAATGTATTTTATCATCACCACGTGATCTTCGTATTGCATTACTTACAAAGAATGCAGCTAAAGCTTGCTTAAAAGAATCTGGAATACCACTATCAGCATCAATAAGAGAATCTTCTGTATCAGGTATTTCTTTTATATATTTATCTTTTTCTTCTCCATGAAAAACTGCTAAACCACAATATCCTTTTCCTGGTGGTATTAAACAACAAAAATCGGGTGACAAAATATCATCAGTTTTAATTAGAATATTTGCTTGAGGAGTTGCTGTAACTGAAATAAAGCAATGTCGTTTAATTTTATTTTTAAACTCTATAGCTACTCTATATGTTGATGATAATTGTTTTGTTAATTGACTATCACTTATTTTTTTCGAAGAGGTATGATTGTTTAATGTTGCCTGGTCGCCTTCATCATCAATTATTAAAGTTGTTTGATTGGATAAGAAAGGATCATCGAAAATTTCCAATACTTTTGACATATGTTTTTTATTTTTTTCTTGAGGGGATTTAAGGCATACTATGATTACTTTTTGTCCATTAGCAATAAATCCTCTAATATCATTTGAATTGATTAATTGCTCATTTTCCTTTGAATTTAATACAATTAGATAATCATTATCTACATTAAAAGATGATTTTATACGACTAGAATTTTGATTAAGTAATTCTGTTGTGTTACCACCAATTACTATACCAATGTTATAACCATTATCGAAAGCGAGAGCTAATACAGAAATAAAATTACTTGTTTTTCCACTTTGTACTTTACCAATCATTAATCCGGTTTTTTTTATTTCGCCTTTGTGACTTGGATTTGGACAATGATTTAAGACATCAGCAGCATTAGAAATAATTGATTCAATGGCTTCATCACTAATTTCTTCATTATCTTCTTTCATTTTTTTTGCAACATTTGTAATAAAAAAACCATCTGTTTGCATTTTACCAAATGAAGAATTATTTAGTTTGTTTTTTAAAACTGCTGTAATTTCATTACACATAATTAATCCTCAGTTGTCAATTCTTCAAGTATTTTTCCCATTTCTAACCTAATAGATGAAGGACTTATTAATCCATCAGTTGCTGTCTCATAAGATTCTATTTCTGCCATAAATAACGCAACGGAAAATTTTGCTAATACTACTAAGAAATCTTTTTTATTAATAAAGGGATAAAAAAATGGGTGTTGAGTATATATTGTTATCCTTTTTTCTGGTGAAACTTCACTACTATCAAAATTTGCCCATCCAGTAGGATGATCTTCGTCATCATAAATAATTCTGAAAATAAATGGTATTCCATCATGTTTGAATTTTATTATTAAATCTTGATTATCTTCTATATCAACACCAATTCCTGTGCTACCTTCTGTATTATCTTCTTCACTTTCTAATTTAAAAGCCTCATCAACATTTATTGTTGTATGATTAATTGGACTTGCTATTTCAACACTAACTTCAGAAATGTGATCATTTTGAGGAATAGTTACAGCAAGAGCTTTTCCTACTTCTTTTATATTAGTTTTCTCTCGAACTTTTATGGAATCAGCTTTAGCCCTATATCCTTTTTCTTTTAAAATACTTGCTAATTTTTCTCTAAATTTTTCCTCTAAATCATCAGTTTCCCAATCAAAATTATCCTTCGCTTGAGTAACTGGCCAATTATCCATTTTTAATTCGCCATATAAACGTTGAAATCCATAGAGATTTTGAGGTCCAACTACATCTTTATGTCTGTAATTTTTATTTGGTCCACCAATAATGACTCTGTTTCTTCTAAGTAAAGTAAAACCGGCATGCTCCAAGCTTCCTGGAATTCTTATAGCTACATAACCTGTAACATTTAATTTTGTGCCATTATGATCGATAGAAAAAGAAATATCATCTTTCCAAACTTTTCCATCTTCATCAACATATGGAGTAACTTCTTGAAAATACAATTTTATTCCATTGTAATATATTTCAATTTCTCCAGTTCTTAAATCTTCACGATAAGTACTTGAAAGTAAATCAAAAATTTTCTTTTCAGATTTTTTTCCTTTTATTTTTTGATTTAATTTTTTGATAGTAATAATCGTATAATGTGTATCTTTTTTACATTCATCTTCGTCAATTTCGATTTCTTTATTTTTATACTTTGAAAGTTCATCGATATCAATTTCAGCTTTATATTTATAAGGATTTCCATATTGACTAGATTCAACAGACCAGTATCTACCAAACCAACAAGCAGCAGTTTTTAATCCCATTCCGTATTCATTTCTACTATTAGGACTTACATTTTTTGGTGGTCGATCGAGAATAATTGCACGTGTAAAATTTTCATAATCCATACCATAAGCATTATCTTTTATAGTAATAGTATCAAAAACTTCATTGTAATCTATTCTAATTTCAAGTTTTGCCTTATGAGATGGAGTAGATAATTTATCTTTATTATCAAAAAAACTTTGAGTCGAATTATCAAGAAATTCTGCTAAAGCTGTAGAAGGCACATAACTTAATCTACGATAAGTTGAATATACACTTGTATCTGGTCTAATATCCAATTTCTTTTTCATAGTTCATCCCCTTATTTTACAGCTATCAATTGCTCTGCAATCTTTTGTACAACTTCTACATTAACAGCATTACCAAAAGCTCTAAATGCTTCAGCAATTGTATCTGGATAATATTTTAAATCTTCCATTCTTTGAAGTTTAGCAGCTTCTTTACGAGTCATATATCGACCTTTATCTCCTTTTGGTGTTTCAACCCAAGGAAAAATTGGTATCTGTGTAGTTGTAAGAACTAATGCAGGAGAATATGTTGGAAGTTTAACCCTTATTCCTGATGCTCTAAATTGAATTATTTTATCCCATAGTATTGGTTTTACATTCTTATCACTACTACAATTCCACTCTAATTTTTGATGACTGTTTTCAAAACCAGGTTCTTGTAATTCATGTAACCATGGATCAAGAAGATTTTTATATTTTGCATAAAAATCACGATTTTGTTTAATATAAGTCTTTTTCCAATCTGGGAAATTATGATTTTTTTCAGTTTTACTTGTTTGTGCATAAATTGGTAAGCAATGTAAATAATCATCCTTTGAGTTTCCATTTACAAGTTCACCAAATTTTCCATGTTTACCTTTTAATGATTTCTCATATTGATAAAATGGGGCAATGCCTTCGTAACTATAATCTGCTCCCCATTCCATTGCCCAAATTGGAAAAGTCGGAATAGGAATTTCATTTTCTGTTAGAATATCAAGAAAATGTTGCCATACTTCCAGATGTCGTTTTGTTTGATTTCTTAATGTCATATAGTCTGTATCATTTGGATCAATAATATCATTTATATTACATTTGGTTTCTTTATTATATTCTGGAAATTTAAAATCCTTTAATCCGCCAAGTTCTTTTAATCGTCCAACTATATAAATTCTTGTTCTGTGTTGTGGTATTCCAAAATAATGAGGGGATATAATATCATCAGTTATTTCATATAAAGTTGATAATTTTTCAGAAATAACTCTATATGTATTTTTATCATCATGTGATTTCAAATTTGGAACATTTTCTAGAAGAATATACTCCGGTTTTTTTGCTTCAAGTATCTCCATGATTTTCCAAAATAAGTTTCCTCTATCTTTATCATCATCAAAACCTTGCTGTTTTCCTGCCTTTGAAAACGGTTGGCATGGAAAACCAGCACAAAGCATAGTAAAATTATCTGGAATATCTTTTTTAATATCAATTTCATTAATATCTCCAGCACAATCAATTCCAAAATTTTTTTTATATAGTTCTCTCAAATCCTCTTTTAATTCACTTGCAAAAACACACTTTCCACCAAGTTTCACCATGGCCTGATGGAAGCCTCCGATTCCTGCGAATAAATCTATAAAAGTAAAATTTTTATTGTCTACCATTTTGTATCTTTATATCCAAAAAAACTTACAAAATTTTCTTAATTCACAAAATAAATCTAATTCGAGTACTATATTATGAATATAATAATAAGAGTTTTTTAGTTTCTTCATATAGAGCTTCCTTTTTAGCATTTCCTTATTCATTCGATTATATTTTTTACAGTATTTACAATCTCGAGAATTTTTTCATTATTTCTAGGAATTGCATTACATAATTTCTTCTGAAAACAAAAGATATCATTCGCAGAAACATCGCCACACATATCTTCTTTTGCAGCATCTGCGATTGCAATTTTATAAGCATCCTTTTTTAGTTCATTAATTACAGTATGAGGAGATTTTTCAGAACACTTCCACAATATTTCTTCAGGAGTCCTTAATGGTAAGAAAAAGCAGTTTGATTTCAAATAATCGAGATATTTCTTTTTTTCTGAAAGTAATTGCTCAAATTCACTTCCTGAATCAGCAACAAATCCTAATTTTGCAATAGCGACTCCTGTAATATTGGTAATAATCTCATCTAATTTTTTTTCTGCAATCGCATTAGAAGATGGTATATCACATTTCTGATCTCCATCCAGTAATAAATATGTTTTAGTAACACTTAATCTAGAAAGAACAGCTGCCTCTTTATAAATATCTTTTGCACCACCTGCATGACAAATAACATCTATAGATTTTGATGCGTTTGTATCTAATATTGCCAAGGCTTTATTTACTAATAACTCAGCTAATTTATCTTCTACTATGATTTTAGGTTTTTCAAAATTTGTTTGACCTATATACTGAAATGCCAAAGTCGGTTCTATCGAACATTTTGGTGAAAAAGTCCCATCCAGACTCTTATGTAACAAAACAACAGCTTCTTTGGGCAATTCTTCTACAATCGCAGGACTATGAGACGTTAAAACAATTTGCAAGCCTTTCTCCAGTGTTTGTTTTAATAAGAAGTCAAGCAAACGTTTCTGTGCTCCAGGATGTAGAGAAACTTCTGGTTCATCTAATAAAACTAAAGTTCCTTTTGGAGTTTGAAACACTTGATGAACTAATTTCACAACAGCAGATTCTCCGCTTCCGGCAAATGCTTCTGTATAATTACCACTAAATGTTTCTGAGTGTATATTCTTTAATTTAAAATATACACTATCTCCCCATTGTTTATAAAAACTATGAGTTATTATAGTAATTTCCTCATAATTTTTATCCAGAATGGATGAAATAATTTCTATTTCGTCAGAAGATAGTTTTGATATTTTTTCAACTCTTTTTTTATCCCTATATTTAAATCCGGCTTTTACCCAACCATCAAGAATACCTTTTAAATAAACAGAATAATAGCGAATATAATCTTGCTTTGTTTTTAATGTGATAGTG
>JAEEGL015033490.1_pt1 | contig 12133 bp, 8 predicted proteins | sample 9134231 | NCBI WGS metagenome assembly JAEEGL01 (sample SAMN16246548, study PRJNA631951) | gut metagenome | biome: gut microbiome; feature: rumen; material: fiber-attached | host: Bos | place: Iran: Karaj | collected 2018-10
CTCGGACTCCCGGACCCTCGGACTCTCGGACCCTCGGACTCTCGGACTCTCGGACCCTCGGACTCTCGGACTCTCGGATCCTCGGACTCTCGGACTCTCGGACTCTCGGACTCTCGGACTCTCGGACGCCACGCACGCACACTGCGGCCGCGGCGGCAACCGACGCGGCGGCCACCAGCAGCACGATGCCCCATCCGAGATACACCTGATTGGCCATGAAGAGCGTGGAGCGCGGATCGAGGATTCCTTGCGGATACGGACTCACAAGGTCGCGGATCGCGCGTCCGCCTGCGGCGTCGGTCGCGGCATACTGCGCGCGCAAGCGCAACGCGATGAGGCCGCTCGCGACCACAAACGCGGCCAGCGGCAAGGTGGCCACCGCCACACGGCGGAACTCCGCGCGCGTCGGCCACAGGACTCCCCTGCCCCGTCCGAGCCATGCGACGACATACCAGAACGGCAGCAGCAACAAACCGAAGAGGAAGCAGTGCAAGTCGGTCGTGTAGCAGAGCAGAAGCATCGCGCCCGCGAGGAGGCCTCCGCGACGGCGCCCGTCGCGGACGAGAATGTCGACGCCCAGCGCGACGCCCGGTACCCACGCCATGCCAAAACCGGTCGGGCTGCCGCCGGCGAGCGTCTCCCACCGGTACGGCACGCATAGCGCCACCAGCGTGGCGAGCACCGCCGCCCCATCGCCGCCCCATCGACGGGCCAAGAGGAATAGCAGCGCGGCCCCGATCAAGACCGAGGTGAGCTGAGCGAGGTTCCAGGCGGCGGCCGTTCCGACGAGCGGCTCGAAGAGCGCGAACTCCAAAGAGAACGGGACGTAGTAGGGATCGAGGACGCGACGGTCCTCTCCGAGATTGAATTCGTAGGGGTTCGCGAACAGGGGAATCTCGCGGCGGACCATCTGGCCGACGAGCTGGAAGTGGTAAAGCAGCTGCAGGTGGTCGCCTTGGCGGAGGGTTTCCACGCGGGGTTCCCCTTCCCCGGTCCGGGACGTGTGCGGGATGCCGTCCCCCCAATGCGCCGCAACGGGCCGCAAGAACACGGCGTGGAGCGCCAGCGCCCCGAGAAGGACGCCAAGGAGCGGAAGATGTCGGCGAAAGACGCGCATGGGGACAGGGCTGGAACGAAAGGGGACGGCTGGAGCTTGTATCTTACCATTGACCGCAGCGAACCGTCCAGCCGCCCGAAAAAAACCGACAGAGATTCCAAATCGGGCGGTCGCCGTGACGGCGACTGTACGATGCAACCGTCGTGCCCGCCTCGTCCACGTATGCGACAATGTTGCCCATGTTGTCGTAGCAGGGGAAGTAGTACTGACCGCCGATGGACACCGCCACCAATCCGCCGACACCGCCCGCGCCCTGCAACGTGCCGGAGAGGTCCAATCCCCAGAAATAGTCGATGTCCTGATGACGCTCCCATACGTTGCCATACTGGACATCTTCCTGCTCGTACAGCACATTCCAGCCATCGTACACAAAGAGGTTCCGCCCGTCATGCGTCGTCCCCGGCCCATCTGCCGGGGACCTGTGCGCACGATGGTTTCTGGGGTAAGGAAGCTGACGAGTTTTGCTCACCTATGTGATGGGCTGGTGGTGACTTTTTGTAACTCTTGAAAACAGTTTTCGGGCCATGTACTCATGGTTTCGGAGCGATACTCATTGAAAATTGTCATGCCTTTAATAATTTCTTCCTGTAGATTTTTAATTCTTGTCTCATTTCCTGCTGCGTGTTCATAATAGAATGGCATCCCTTTCTTTGAAGCCAGTTCATTCAAACTTTCCAAAGCCATAAACAGTACGGTTTGCCCCGGTGATAGTCTCCCAAGGCTCGACAGTTGATATATGCTACCTGTTTTTTTTTCAAGTTCAATGCAATAGCACCCATGCACCAGCCAAAAAACTTGATATTGCCATAAACGGGTATAGTCTTCGTCTGTCACACAGGGTCGAAATACACTGTCATCTAAAACACGTGAAACTTGATGTTTTTTTTGACCTCCGTAATAAAATCCAATGCAAAAACAAACGGTGGAAACGGACAGTAACGAAAAAACTAAGTGTTTACCTTTTACAGGGATCATTCGGCCAAACTCCTTGTGATTTCAAACGTGGTTTTGTCTCATCGATAAGACCTCTTATATTCTCCAATTCCGCGTGGGACATGGAAAGCCACACAGGAAGATTGTCCGCTATATCTGCAGCCAAATATTCACCGAGGGCGCTGGACATGGTGGAAACATTTGGCATCGGCGTAGGAAGACTTTGGGTTGGAGATGGGTAAACCCTAAACCCCTCTTGATCAAATGACACTCGTCCTTCAAATGTTTTGTAGCAATTGCGAGTGGATGTCCATTTTTTTGTAAACCGCCAAATACCGAACGAGCAACAGCATTGGACCGTTCCTTGCAATCGCCATACCACGTCTATACCGCGCAAAATGACAAGATACGCTGCCGACGGCGAAATCGTCGCAGATAATGGAGCAATGTCGGGAACGATTTTCCATAGTTCCCAGTCTTGTCCGTGGCTTGCGCGAGGGGTGCCCAGAGCGTAGCAATTGCCAAACAAGCCATATGAGTCCACTCTTATTAATCCATTGTTTAAAACATATGCATACAAATTTTCACCACCATATTCTTCCATTGGGTCCCGATTCATCCACCTCCCCAACATAGGCGAGTAGAACCGATAGCCGTAATAGTGCAAGCCCGTTTCGGCGTCAAAGTACTTCGTGGAAAAGCGGAACGGATCCTCGTCCGTTTCTGGTCCAGACTTGGCCACGATGTTGCCGAAGGGGTCATACTCGTATGTGGCAATTGTGGTGCCGGAATCGTCCACGACGACGACAACGTTGCCGATGTGGTCGTAGATCGGTATGCGGAGCGCGCCATTGCGCGTATAGGCCAGCAGGCCACCTATGCCTCCAGCATCATGGAACGTTCCCAAAAGATTCCGTCCCCAATAGTAGTCGTAGCTGTCCGTGACGGTGCGGCCAAGGGAGAAGGTTTGTCCGGCGATGGTGTGTGTCTCGTTGGTGGCCATGCCGGGATTGTCGCGCAAAATCGTGGTTTGCGCAACCACGTTCAATGCTGTTACGCTGTGGATTGTCCGTATGCTTCCGAAGATTATCTTTCGTTTGGATAAAGATACTTCCATCTAGGCAATCCATTCGTTGATTCGGTTGTATGAGTATCCCAGAAAACTTTGTGACCGGTTGACCAATAAGTTTCCCCCGTGGAGCGTCTAGTCCGCTTTTGAATAATCGGTGAATACCCGCCTTTCGTGATTATGTATGCAAAATTGCGTAGTATCGGAATTGGATCTTCTTGTGGAAAGACAAATATTTCGTTGAAATCTGGATCCTCAGGACACAGCCGGGTTAGATCGACATTCCGCGTCGCTGCGACAATCATGTTGTTCGGTCCTTCCTCATATCCCGAAACCAGAAGCGTCCAGATGTTCTCTTCTCCATCGAAAAGAGAAACTGGATGATCATATTTGTCTCCTTTGAGATTTATTTTTGATTTCCATCCATAACCGTAAAGTGGTACGCTCGAATCGAGAACGCCATCATCAATCAATTTGTGCAACACATCGGTACTATTTTGGCATTCTTTGTCTTTCACATGTTTTTCAATATCACCATAAGGGATTTTTGTCATGTAGTTGTTATACCGCATAAGATGAAAGTATGGTATGTGCCTCCAGTCATCCCACAAGGCAAACTGAAACACAACTAACTTCATGGAAACGATTATTGTGATGAGCATTGATAAACAACCCAGTAATTTTTTTTTGGCCACGTGAAACCTCACTTTCTATGGTAGTCCCATCCTCCCGTTTTCCATGGATCTAAAATAATCCTATCATTCGTGGTGACCTGTATAATCTCCCCCCACGCATGATCGAATCGAAGTGTGCCATATTGTCTGGGTGTATCCAGTGTTTTTGATTCGTATTTCCAGCACTCGGAACATTCTAATATTGAACCTATCGTTCTTTTGCCCATATCGGCCCAGCCACCGCATTCAAGTCCTTGGCGTAGATCGTTGGGATCATCGGGATAACTTTCTCCTACGCCTTGATGCGGATGAAGAAAGTTGATGACAATATTTCCTGCCATCCCTCCGGGAATCCAGGGATCACGTTTCCGATAGGCATCCTCAAGTGCATCGATATAGGCTCTGGCCATTTCGGCGGCTTCAGTCCGGCAGTTTTCTGGTTGGCAGCACAAATTCGAATAGTTCGATACACCCCGCGTTGGAACCGTTGGACACAACGAAATCAATTCTGTCGTAAGAATCGTCTTTAACGCCGAAAAATGCGGAGTGACTTTGTCTGGCGCAGGAGGAATATCATGCGGATAAATCGTGTCATATATTCCCATATCCATTGCATTCGGAATTCCAAGTGCAGGACTCAAGTATCCGTCTCGAATTCCGCCCCACCCTTCTTCTAGGCCATACAGATCTATTCTATAACAAGCCGAATTCATGACGAATTCATACAAGTTGTTTCCTCCGTTTTCTCCTATCGGATCCCGATTCATCCACCTCCCCAGCTCCGACGAGTAGAACCGGTAGTCGTAGTAGTACAGTCCGGTCTCCGCGTCGCAGTACTTCGTGCTGAAGCGGTGGGGAAACGCATATCGCATGGAGCCACTGCTGGAAAGGGTGTTCCCGAAGGCATCGTATGTATATGTGGCCACCTTTATGCCATTTTCATCCACGTAGGCCACGACGTTGCCAAGGTTGTCGTAACACGGGAAGTAGTACTGACCGCCGATGGACACCGCCACCAATCCGCCGACGCCGCCCGCGCCTTGCAGTGTGCCTGACAGGTCTTTTCCACAGTGGTAGTGGAATGTATCTATCATATCATGGAGTAATCAGCGTACGACGAGGCATGGTAATTATGGGTGAGTGTCGAATTAAGGTGTCGCATAAATTCTCATGCAATTCCATAGGTTCGGATTTTCTGAAAAAAATTACAGAGGAGTTCTCTAAATCTGTTGTTTTCAATGCAGATTCCAAGGTTGTTCCAGAAAGTAATACGAGACGAAGACACTGGTGCAAGTCCACAATTCCTACGAAATCCTCTGGGATTGGAATTTGAAATGAGTAAACATTACCGATAAACCGCCTTTTCCCAATTGAATTGGAAAGAAGAACCATGCGGGACGGCGAGTTGTGCAGACCATTATCCACAACACGGACTTTCCCCATCGTATTCGTATAGGCCAGTCGATAAGGGAGAGTCCCGTCGTCGTATATTCCGGTCAGAAGTACATCGTGTCGGTTGGTACAAATCACAAAAACATCCACGTAGGAATCGGACACTTGATATAGGGAGATGGCATCTCTTTCCATTTCTTCTAGCCTGTCCTTTTGTTCTCGCGCCACTGATTTCAAGTTTGCACGTCGAACAGCAGTATTCCTATAAATGAACCCTGTAAGCACCTCGAACAGGATTACGGAACAGATCCCTAAGCAGACAATAAGAACGAAAGAGACAGTTTTCTTATGGATCATTCGATACCTCTTGAGAAGATGGTTGAACAACAGGGCCTTCAAGTTCTGTGAAATAATAGGCATCCCCAGTAAATCCCTTAAAAACCGCTCCATACTCGATTGCAAAATGGTCTTGCCATCTTACATTTCGATATTGGTTTTTCGAATCACACGCCATGAAATAACCAATAGACAGTTTGTAACTCGGATGAACCTCATCAGGAAAAATCATGTCCTCGGTTGAAGCATCCATTGTCAACCCTGCAGTTCCGATTCCCCCGTGTCCCGCATAAAACACGCCTGCAATACCTTCTGTATCCCATGCATTTGCAAAATCTTTACGCTGGTTGTGATTAAAGTATGTGATCGTTTTAAATCCTTCTGCTTTATATTTTTTCTCAAAGTTTTTTACACTGTTTTGCCACTTCGTTACGACAGCAGCAATATCGAAAAAAGTTCTGTTTGAGGTGTAAAACACATAAACATTTGGGATTTGGTATCTACATCCCATTTTGGGTTTAGTCCCAGTCGAGATAGTTCCATTGCTCCATTTGGAAATTTCTGCTAAATCAAAATGAACTGTTCTCGCAAGTGTCTCAAATGTATCGCTGGAATCCGTAGCTTCTGCCGTTGCCCAATTATTTGTTGATTCTCTGGTAATTTTCCATACCATTCCAAGCCTGTCGATAAAAGACGCCGGTGAATTCCGACAGAAGGCATAAAGATTCACGCCTCCTTCTTCCTCTATCGGGTCTCGATTCATCCACCTCCCCAGCTCCGGCGAGTAGAACCGGTAGCCGTAGTAGTACAGGCCGGTCTCCGCATCGTAGTACTTCGTGCTGAAGCAGAAGTGGACTTTATCAACAACGAACCCCGTGGCGGAGGAGGTCCGCCCAAAAGCGTCGTAAACAAAGGTCACGACGGATGCTCCGGTTGCGTCCACGACAGACACCACGTTCCCGTTATGGTCGTAGAGCGGGACGTACGCCTCGCCGTTACACGTGAAACAGAGCAATCCGCCCACGCCGCCCGTGCCTTGCAGGGTTCCCGAAAGGTCACGGTCCCAGAAGTAGTCGTAGGAGAAGGTTTGTCCGGCGATGGCGTGTGTCTCGTTGGTGGCCATGCCGGGATTGTCGCGCAAAACTGCGGTTTGCGCAACCTGGTTTGATGCGGCCGTGACAAAACCGGAAATGTCGCGTGTAAAGGCGCAATCGAGCGCCGGATCGGAATAGTGGCCGCGATCTCGCGGCGCATCCCGTCGTAATCGCTCTCCCTCCACGTGCCACGCGCCCACGTCGTGCGAAGGGGAAGGCCGTCGGGGGTGTGGGTGTACGCGACGGACGTCCCGTCGGCGTAGGTCTTCGCCGCCGCCAGTCCTGTTGTCGGGCCGTATGCCCATGAGGTCGTGTCCCACGCCGATTCGTCACGCGTGAAAGAAAGCGATCTCGTGTGGTCTTCCGTATTATTGTATGCGAAATAGCGATACGTGCGGCCAGTCATAGCGGTAGATCGAGACTCGCAGTTTGTCTCAACAAACACGAGGACAAACACATCGTAGATGTGGTATCGGGGGATATATGTGTAATGATATCCCCAACGAATGCATTCTAATAGACTTTTATACAGGTTTTTCGAAGTGCTGAGTTGGTGCTCGAAAAATACATTAAGAAAACCAGCCTGTCGGACGTGCTTAATGGTTCTGAAACCATTCCGTGGATTTCAGTACCATCTGAAGGGATTTTTACGAACCCCCAGTCTTGCTTTTCGATGTTAGTTTCATCAAACTTCCACAGTGGGTTTTTAAGGGAATTTTGCAATAACAAGTAATCGTCCCGTGTGCAGTCAAAACTGCATTCAACCCATAGAGGTTCCCAAGGTCTATTACAACGCCGGTAGACGCCATTCGTCGCAATGTCTAAATCCTTGAAAATATCGCCGATGAAGGGTACGGATAGGAGATTTTTAAAGGTGTGAACTTTTGTGTATTGCCATACGTATATGTATAATGCAACCAGTAGCATCCCAAATAGGAAAAGAAGCGATTTATGGTTCCGCGTAACCATTGAAATCCGGGGTATTAAATTTGCATTATTCATCTTGTGTATTTTCACTGTCTTCAATCAACTCCCTCTTGTCTTCCCATTCAATTTCTACATCAAAATCACATCCAGTTAACCATTCACAGAATTGGTTTGCACCTTCCAACAACTGAAACCATAGTGGATCTCCTTTCTTGGGATTACTATCAATACGGTCATGCCATATATATTTGCAATTGACATTTTTGAATATATATTTTTTGCCGATGGAGTCATATCGAAATTCAAATGTTCCACCGGTCGTTTCTACACGTATAGCGCGATTTAGCCAGAATCCTGCCTCGGAAAAGTTAATTCCTCCACTTCTAGGTATCCACCATGTACCAGTTGAAGATTTGGCTGGGATATTCATCTTGTGCCAACATCCATCTTGAACTTTTAATAGAGAAGTTGCATCTGGGTATGTTTCTTTTATTATACTGACGTAAAAGAAATTCATTTGTAACGTTGTTTTTTGATTCATGATACCAGTTGCCCCATCAGAGTATTTTTGGACTTTGTCGTTGTCCCAAATTGCTAGCTGCCACGACCAGTCGTGCCAGTAGATTTTTGAAATCCATTCACCTACGGCATCCAAACCAAATGTATCTAGATGTGACAATGAAGAATTTAAGAGTGCCACATATAGATTTATCCCACCCCTCTCTCCTATTGGATCTCTGCTCGCCCATCGTCCGATTTCCGGCAGATACCAACGGTAACCGTAATCGTAGAGCCATGTCGATGGGTCTTGATACTTCGTGCTGAAAAGATAGTGGAACGCATATCGCATGGAGCCACTGCTGGAAAGGGTGTTCCCGAAAGCATCGTATGTATACGTGGCCACCTTTATGCCATTTTCATCCACGTAGGCCACGACGTTGCCAAGGTTGTCGTAACACGGGAAGTAGTACTGACCTCCGATGGACACCGCCACCAATCCGCCGACGCCGCCCGCACCTTGCAGTGTGCCTGACAGGTCTGGTCCCCAAAAGTAGTCTATGTCGCGGTAGCACTCCCATGTGCCGCCATACTGGACATCTTCCTGCTCGTACAGCACATTCCAGCCATCGTACACAAAGAGGTTCCGCGAATCATGGATCGTTGTCGGCCCGTTCGGAGGCCCGTAGAAGGCCGCGACACGGCGATGCTTTGCGTCGTAGACATAACGGATGTTCACTAGGCCGTTCGTGAGGCCGACAAGGCGATTCTCGGCGTCCCAGAAAAATTCAGTGTCGACATAGCTCCAAACCAGATTCCCGTCGGCGTCATACGTCCAGTCGGAGAGCGTCGTCTGCGTGTACTGGTTGAGCTCATTGGCCGTATAGGTCTGCGAGCCGCACGATTGGTCGTAGGACATTGTTCGGTTGCCGATGGAATCATACGCATACGTGTCCGTTCTGGGTGTTTGTCCGCCGCGCGTCATGCCAACAACCTGTCCGATCCGGTCGTAGGAGAATGTGTCATCGTTGCGAACGATTGGCCGCCCCACAAGGTCGAACTGGTAGGTGAAGCCTGTCTTGACCGCATTGTTGAAGAAATTGCTGCAAGCCGTGATCCGGCCCGGATAGGAGGGATCGCGCCAGAGTTGGCGGCGGAAGACGTTGCCGCTCGGCAATGTGACCGTGTAGCCCACATTATAGGCGGCCGCGTTGGTATATACAACCTCCAAAGCCCGTCCGGCCGCGTTGGTGATGGTGAGACAGGCGATGCGCCCCGCAGTATCATAGCTGTAGGCGACGGAGGCACGGTTCGTGCCATCCACGGAGAGGACGTACCCGGCGGGACGCTCGCAGGCGTCGACAAGGCGCGTGAGGACGGAGGAAACGGTGTTGGTGTCCGTCACTGTCTCGGAGGCGACGGATCCGTTTTCCGTGTAGGCATATTCCGTGCGACGGCCGCCGTCTTCCGCCACAGCGACAACACGACCAAGGCTGTCGCGCTGGATCGTGTGGCCGGGAGTATCATCCGAATAGGCGACGCCGATGAGGCGGCGGTTCGCGTCATAGGAGCGCTGCCTCCAGACGCCCCTCGCCCATGTGGTGCGGAGGGGAAGTCCATCGGCCGTGTGGGTATATGTGGGGCCTGTCCCATCGGCATAGACCTTGTTCGTGCAGAGTCCCGTGGAGGCGTCGAAACCCCAGCGGGTGACGTCCCAAACAACGCCGTCGCGCGTGGTCGCCAAACCGATTCGCCGCCCAGCGGCATCGTAGGAGGATTGTGTCGGATAGGTGTCGCCAGAGACACCGGCCTGCCGCCCCAGGGCATCATAGGTGTATGCGACCGTCTCGTCGAGACTGTTGCTGGACTGGATCATCCGGCCTCGTTTGTCGAACTCGCGGTAGGTGGCGGTCCCCCGCACGGAACTTCCGGACGTCGAGCGATATATGGTCACATCCATATCCATTTCCACATCACCGAAGCGGTTCCTCTCGTAAAATTTTCGCCAACACCTCCCTAGACCGCCGGTTTCTCGGGTCATGTAGGGGCGTCCGTATGGGTCGAACAGATATTCCATGGTCGTACCCGTCTCATCGGTCGTTTCGATGACGCGCCCGAACATCCGCTTGATGGTCGCCATGGCAAGGCCTGTGCGCTCTATGGTTTCCGTGGAAATCTTGGTGGAGGGGGCGTAGGAGACAGACGTGCGCGTCAGCGCCCCGTTCGCCTCCCTCTCCGTGCAGGAACGGAGGGCGTCGGAGAGGCCGGTCAGCCGTTCTGAGACGGTCGTGTGATTGTCCATTGTTTCGTAGTTTGGACTGTCCATCCGCCAAGATTCCGTCACACGCCACCAGTTCCCTTCTCGGAACCGATATTCCGTGACAGAAATGTCCGCAACTCCAGACGATACGGTTTCCTCCAACTCGCCGAGGGCGTTGTGGTAATAGCGGGTGGTTGTTCCCGACACGGAATCAATCTGGGAAACCAGCCGAGAGGTCGTGCCCGCATAGGTATTCGCGACGGATGACAACGGCGTCTGGACGGAGCCGACCCGTCCGAGGAAATCCATCCGGGTGACCGAATTCGTGACGAGTTGGACGGACTCGTCCGCTCCGGAGACTGAGGCCGTCCACGAGCAATCCGTGCGGGTGCCGTCCGGCTCCCAGATGGTTTCGGAGCGCTCTTCGGTCCATTGGTCGTCCCATTCGCGGCGCACACAGGATCCGCCACCACGGATCTGGGAGGACAAGGTGCGGAGAAGAAGATTGGTCCCGTCGCGAACCTCCGTTAGGGAAACGGTGCTGGCACAGGTGGTGGAACGACGGGTTTCCGTAATGGTGCCACGGGCGTCGAAACGGACAGAGATGTCGGATGTCCCGAACGGGTAGGAGTTTGTCACGATGGTCTCCCACCCATGCGGCAGTTTGGTGATGGAGACGGATTCGCGGTTGATGTATCCCTCCCGCGTCGCAACCTCGCGACGAACAGTCTCTCGTCCCAGCGGGTCGCACCAGTGTTCGACGGCACGGAAGTCGTTCGTGAAGGCATACGAATAGGGAGCGGGCGCCATGTGGCTGTATCCGTCATCCTCCCTCGGCAAATGGACCAACGACATGTGCAGCTCCGCCCAGTGGAAATCCGACGTAGGGGTGGCGGCAAGGCGCTCGACGACGTATCCCTCGCGGTCTTGCGTCCAGAGCAACCGGCAGCAGGAGTAGTCGTTGGTCTCGGTGGAGCCGTCGGAGTAGAGCGTGTGGCGGAGGCGGTTCTGGTCGTCGTACGCGCTGCTCGACCAGTCGAGCAGCGCGAAGTCCGAGAGTCCGAGAGTCCCGGAGTCCGAAAGTCCGGGTGCGTTTGTCTGCACCAGATTCGCCTCGAAGAGGACGTTCCCGTGGATGTCCTCGACGGTGAGGGTGCCGGTGGAGACGAAGGGGACGCCTTGCGGGGCGGCGGCGGTGGTGCGGTAGGACAGTGTCTGGAGATGGGACGGCTCGCCCGGAGGGTTCGCACCACCTTCGGAAAACGTCCGGGTGGCGGAGTCCCAGACACCGTACGCGTAGACATAGTGCGTCGTCACGCCGTCCTCGTCCGTCTCGGCGAGCGGACGGCCCCGGAGCGCGTACGGGACGCCGGGCGTCTCGTCCGCATAGGCGACGGATTCGGAGACGGCGTTGGCGGCGGCACCGAAGGCCGCCGTCTGGGAATGCGCCCGTTCGCGGCGGGTGCGGATCGCCGGAACGCCATCCACGACCAACCGTTCGCAGACGGTCCACTCGCGCCCGATTAGGATGGGCTCGGCGTCGGGCGAGACGACATACCGCGAGACGGTGCGCGGCACCGAGCGGTCTTCGGTATGGTTGGAGTCGCCCGTGAGCGGGGTGTAGTCGGAGAGCGTCAGCGTGGCGGAGATCCCTTCGGGAAGATCGTCCGCGGCGTATGCGCCGTCCTCCGGCGGGACGGAACCGTCGCGCTGGTCGAGGCGGAGCGTCTCGCGGCCGAGGTTGTCGAAGGCGGTGTAGCGCCAGGCGCGGTCGTCGCCCGCGACCAGCCGGGGACGGCCGTGGCGGAGCGGATGGTCCGCGTCCTCCCAGTA
>JAEEGL015864038.1_pt1 | contig 12133 bp, 14 predicted proteins | sample 9134231 | NCBI WGS metagenome assembly JAEEGL01 (sample SAMN16246548, study PRJNA631951) | gut metagenome | biome: gut microbiome; feature: rumen; material: fiber-attached | host: Bos | place: Iran: Karaj | collected 2018-10
TACCAAATCCAAACGGAGTTGAAAAAACTGTTTAAAGGTATTTTTATTAAATATTTTTTATAATATCTTTATATAAGGAAATTGAAATTTTTTAAAAATAACGTAATGAAGATTTATGAAAAGGTCATTACGTTATAAAAACAACGTAATACACTTTTATGAAAAGGTCATAACGTATTTTTATTGATCGAAAAATGATCAGTCTAAAAACAACGTAATGAAGATTTATGAAAAGGTCATTACGTATTTTTTTTGATTGATTTGAAAAATGATCAGTTTAAAAACAACGTAATGAAGATTTGAGCGAAGCTCAATACGTTATAAAAATAACGTAATAGACTTTTCATAAAAGTTCATAACGTATTTTTTTATTACGTAATGAACTTTTTTGAAAAGCTCAATACGTTGTTTTTAAAGAACAAAAAATTTTTTATATCTGTATATTATATAATAAAATAAAAAATTTTAAAATATAGAATTATAACGTAATGAGAAAATCGTTAAAGTTCATTACGTATTTTTAGGATATTAAAATGTTAAAAGATATTTTTACACCTGAAGTTATTCAACATTATAAAACAAACAAGAATTTAATCACATCAGAGCTTTTAGCTGAGCTGAGATCTCACGGAAATGAAGGAAAGGATATTGCTTTAGAGATTTTAGATACAGAAAAATCAGAAGATAATTTTTATCTTGATGCTTTCGGTGAAAAAATTTCAAACAACGGAAACAGAGATCAAAAGAAAGCGTTTACTCAAATGAAGCTTTCAAAAATCCACCTTGAAGAGATTGAAAGATGTAAAAATGATTTAATGTATTTTAAAGATAACTATGTTAAAATTCTCACAAAATCCGGTTATACTTTCCCTGAGACAAGACCTTATCAGGTGGAATTCTTAAAAGATATGGACGGTGACGACGAAAATATTGTCTCTCTCCAAGGTCGTCAGTGCTGCACTGGAGACACTGAAATAATCGTAAATAATCAAAAAATAACAATGAAGGATCTTTTTGATGAGTGTAAAAAAGAGTCAAATAAGCAATAAATTTAACGAATTTTATTGTGATAATGAAAGTGTTAATAAAAAGCTTGATCTTTTAAAATCAAAAATATTAGATGATCAAGAAGTTTATAAATGGCGTCATTTTTTCAAATATTTAAAAACTTTTATTGAAGGTGAAAAAGATATTCCTGATTTTTACGAGCAATTTAAAAAGCTTATAAAATTTTATAATGAAAATCCAAAATTAAAAACAGCAACAACGTTAGAATTATGTAAGCTTAAATATGGTGAAACACTAGGTATTAAAAAATATAATGAAAAACAAAATAAAAATCCATTTAAAAATCATAATGGAAAGTATTCACCATTTTGTAAAAATTCAGTTAATTATAATAAAGAAAGTTTAGAAAAGGCAATTAAAAATAGATCTTACACAACTACATTAGATTATTGGATTAAAAAAGGATTTTCTGAAACTGAAGCAAAACAAATAATTTCAAAAAGACAGAGTACATTTTCATTAGAAAAATGTATTGAAAAATTTGGCAATGAAGAAGGTTTAAAAATCTGGAATAAAAGACAGGAAAAATGGCAAAACACTTTAAATTTAAAATCTGAAGCTGAAAAAGAAAAAATTTCATTTAAAAAAGCAGCTGGCACTGGAAAAATTGATAAAGAAAAACCATGCTTTTTATATTATATTCATTTTTATAATGAAAATCTAAATTTTTGGAAAATTGGAATAACAACTCAATCTTTAGAAAAGAGATTAAGATTAAAACATCTTTGTGAAAGTAATAATCTTAATTATTCTATAATTTTTAAAAAACAATATTCAAATTGTTCAGAAGCACATTATTTTGAGCATAAATTCCTTAAAAACTTTTTTGATGATAGAATAAAGATAGATATTGATGGATTTAAATCTGGAGAATGTTTTAAGGAAGATATTTTTAGAGGAAAATATGAGTTTTAAATTTACAGAGTCTTATAAATGTAATAACAAAAAAGTTTTAACACCTTTAGGATATAAAGAGATTGAATATGTTCATAAAACAATCCCTTATGAAAAATATAGAATAAAGACAGAAAACGGCTTTGTTCTCGAATGTGCCGAAAAGCACGTTTTAATTCTTGAAGATGGAAAGGAATGTTACGCTAAAGATTCTTTAAATAAAAATGTTCAAACAGTAAACGGTATTTCAAAAATAATCGAATGTACTGATTTAAAATGTAAAGAAGCAATGTATGATATCTCAATTAAGAATGATACAGAGCTTTATTTTTCAAATGGAATTTTATCTCATAATTCAGGAAAATCAATAACTGTTTCAATATACCTTGCGCATAAATTCAATTTCGGTCAAAATATGAATATCGGAATTTGCGCGAACAAAGGACCTTTAGCAAGAGAATTTTTAAATAATGTTAAAAATATCTTTGAAGCTCTTCCGATGTGGATGAGAGTTGGAGTTACGGTTTGGAACAAAGGTTCTATTGAGTCTGAAGCAAAAATGAGAATTTTAACCGATGTTCCAGGTCCTTCTGCTTTCCGTGGATTCACATGTGCGATTCTCGTTATTGATGAGTGTGCTTTTATCAGATCGAACGTTTGGAAAGAGATGGAAGATTCCGTTTTCCCTTCACAATCTGCTTTAGGTTGGAAAAAGAATATAATCATAAGTACACCTAACGGAGTTAATCATTTTAAGAAAATCGTTGACGGCGCAAAGAATAAAACAAACGGTTTTAAATATCACTTTGTAAACTGGCGAGATGTACCGAGATACGATTCTAAAGGAAATCTTTTAACCCCTGAACAGTTTAGAGAGAAAACAATAAAGAAACATGGTGAAAAATTCTTTTTACAAAATTACCAATGCAGCTTTTTGGGTTCTTCCCTCACTTTGCCGTCGGCAGAAACTTTGGATAAACTTTCAAATTCAACAAAAGAGCCTGAATACTTAAGAGATTCAAGATTAAAAATATATAAAGAACCTCAAAAAGATCACATTTACTTTTTAGCTGTTGACCCAGCAAAATCCGGTGAGGATGCTTTCGCCATTCAAATTGTTGATTTGACTTCAAAACCGTTTGAACAGGTAGCAACAGCTCAGCTTTTTAAGTGTAATTTCCAAAAGATGCCTGTTTTTATAGTTGAATGGGGTGAGATTTACAACAACGCTTTTATCATAATTGAGAATAATGAAGGTGCGGGAACTTATATCTCGAGCGTTCTTAAATTAAGCTATGATTATCCAAATCTTTTTTACGAAAAGAAAAAAGGAAAAATAGCAGATTTAGAGCCAGGATTTAGAACAACACAAAAAACAAGACCTCAGATTTTAGATATTTTAAAATCATTTTTGGACGACGAAATTTTGATTTTACACGATGCTGAGACTGTTTCCGAGCTTTCAACTTTTATTCTTAAAAATGACAAATACCAGGCGGATGACGGTTGTCACGATGATTTGGTTATGTCTTTAGCTTTGATATTTGCTCCTTTCTGTGATATTAAAAATTTTGATGATATCGAATGGGTTATCTCATATCTTTATGACCCTGAAAAAGCTTGTAAAGATACCTCCAAATTTTACGAGCATTTTGTTATTGGAAATTTTGATTCTTTCGATGATGATTCTTACGAGCTTTCAAATAAAATATCTGAATATGATGTTTCCGATTTTGGAGATTTTTCACAATTAGAAGATGGTTTTGATGATTATTATAATAATTATTAAATTATTTTTATAATATTCTATATATATAGAAAATCAAAAAATTTCAATAATACGTAATGAGAAAATCATAAAAGCTCATTACGTATTTTTTATTTGATTAAAACAACGTAATGAACTTTTGAGAAAAGTCTAATACGTTGTAATTTTATTTTTTCAATTCTCTATTATAAAGATATCTTTAAAATATTTTAAATTAAAAACTTTTAAATGAGTTCTAGTTAAATTCAAGTTCTAGAACTGAGTTCGAGAGTTCTAGAACTTTTGAACAAAGTTCGAGTTTTGAGATTGAGTTCAAGAACTTAATCAAAAGTATTTTTATAATATCTTTATATAAAGAATATCAAAAAAAAATTTTTTATAACGTATTGAGCTTTTAATGATTTTGAATAACGTATTTTTTAATAAGGCTTTCATATCTCGTGTTAAACGCTCATTTTTTGCGTTACACGCTATGCCTTAATATACCTATATCAAATCGATTAAAACGTGAAATAGATCAAAATAGAGCTATCTATGAGAGTTTAAAATATTTTAAAATTTTTTAAAAAAGCTATTTACAAATCTTAAAAATACGTTATAATATAATCATAATCAAGCAATGATTAAGGAAACGAAAATGGAAAATATAAATGAAAGAATAAACATTGTAATGAACAAGTTTGATTTTGACGGTGCTCTTAAGATAATGAAAGCTGTCGGCTGGCGTTATCAAGGTGAAGAAGTTACTCTTGAAATGATCAAAGATACCGCAAGATTCGTGATGGAAAGAGCTAAAATTTATCCAAATATGGGATCTGTTTCTACAGGCGGATTTGAAGCTGAATATCGTGACGGTTACATGTATTTAAGATTTGTTCCTTTTGAGTATGTAGGTTAAGGTTAATAAAATGAAAATTTGTACAATGATCTTTTTAGTAATTTTAGTTTTTACTTCAATTTTTTCAGCCTTTTTGATTGTTGCGCCTGATTCCTATCTTAATCTTTTAGGAATTTCACACACAATTTTATGCAGAGTTTTAAACTTAATTTACGTATCATTCTCAAGCTTAATTTTTATTTCCTTAGGAAATAAGCTTGATTCAGAAGAATAAATATATTCACAATATCTGTGATTTTTTTATAAATATTTAAAAAAATCATGGATTTTGAAATTGACGGTATAAAATATTATATTTGTCGCGGTTTTAAAGATGGTTTTAAAGCTGCGAATTTCATTTATTTAAAAGACAGTGATTTAATTTTCATAGATTATATCGGTCAAGATTTTCTTCAATCTATAGCTATATTTAAAATTTTTAAAAAAGGTGAAATATGTTATTTAAAGAATTTTTAAGCTCATTAAATGAGTCCGAAACTGTAAAACCAAAAAATCGTCATGCGTTGGAAACAATTATAAGAGATACAATCGAAAAGGAAGGAAACAATTGTGACTTAAACTTTATTGATGTTTCTGGTATAAAAAATATGTCATATTTGTTTCAAGAATTTAAAGACTTCAACGGTGATATTTCAAAATGGGACGTTTCAAATGTTACTGATATGAGAGGAATGTTCTTCTTTTCAAAATTCAACGGTGATATTTCAAAGTGGAATACTAAAAATGTTTCGGATATGTCGTGGATGTTTGCTGAGTCAAAATTCAACGGCGATATTTCAAAATGGGATGTTTCAAATGTACAGTTGTTTAATTGTATGTTTTATAATAATGGTGTTTTTAGCGGTGATTTATCAAAGTGGAATGTGACAAAGAAAGCTAGAGACTTCGCGAATATGTTTAATAACGCGGTTAAATTTAATTCCGATATTTCAGGTTGGGATGTTTCAGGCGCTTGGAATATGGCTGAAATGTTTTTGAATGCGCCAAGTTTTAACCAAAATCTTGATAAATGGGTTAAGTCTCCAAATCTTAAAACAAAATCCACTAAAGGAATGTTCACAGGTTCAAAAACAAAGAAACCTGTAAATTTTAAATAATTTTTAGAATTTTAAAATTTTTTAAAAATCTCTAAAATTATTTTTAGAGATTTTTTTTATTTTAAATATTTACAAATCATTAAATTATGATATAATAAATACATAAGTTAAAAATTGATTTAAATGTTCTTTAAAAATATTTAAAAAATTTTTTAAAAAGTATTTACAAATCATTAAAATATGATATAATAAATACATAAGTTAAAAAGTTCTTTAAAAATTGATTTAAAAAATCTTTTAAAGAGATTTTAAAAACACCTAGTTGGGTTAACGTCGAAAATGCTTAAAAGCTTCTTGGGAGATATTGGTTCAAGTCCATTTATCCAGGTTCGGGTTTTTCGAGAATAATGCTGCTGGCAAAAGTGCTTTAAGTTCCTCCATGTGATGAGGATTAAAAGAAGTAGGTTAAAGTTCGAGTCTTTATGGGTGTTTTTAAAATCTTTTTGAAGATTAAAAAATTTTTTTAAAAAAGTATTTACAAATCATAAAATTATGATATAATAAATACATGTGATATCGCGGAGTGTTGAAAAAGTATCATGGAAGCCTCATAAGCTCTCGTTCAAGGTGCAATTCCTTGCTCCGCAACCATTTAAAAATCTTTAAAAAAATTTTTAAAAAAAGTATTTACAAATCATTAAAATATGATATAATAAATACATAAATTAAAAAGTTCTTTAAAAATTGATTAAAAAAATTTTTTTGAAGATTGTTCCCATCGTCTAGTGGCTTAGGACATCGCCCTTTCACGGCGGTAACACGAGTTCGAATCTCGTTGGGAACGCCATTATGCTCCTTTGGTATATGGGTTATGATACCGGCGCTCAAGCCGGAGAAGACGGTTCGAGTCCGTCAAGGGGCTTTAACGAATTCTTTTTAAGAGTTAACATAGCTTTGACCAGATAAGTATAACTTTTAAAAGAATCTTCTGAAATTTTTATCATAGGCTTTTCTCCTTCTATAAAAGTTAAAAAATTTCAGAGACAGTTTTGCGGTTCTGTAAAAATCGCAACGGTTTTGAAGTTAAGAAAACATTGGTTAGATTGTCATAACTTTAAAAACGGTTTTATTGTTCCGTTAAAAAACAGTATTCATACCATAAGAAAGGTTTTGTAGTTTTCCATTAAAAACTACAACGATTTATGTTGCAAAAAGAACGGTTTTGTAGTTTTCCATTAAAAATTACACGGTTTTATTGTTCCGTAAAAACAGTCTAACTCGATAACAAATTTCGAGTTTGAATAGAAAATACTTAATAGATAACAGTTAAAAGGTTCTGTAAAAACCTTATTTATTCGGAAAAAATTCAGTTTTTAAAACTGAATTATAAAAATCTTAAATTAAGGAACGAAAATGAATTTTGAAGAGAAAGATTTAGAATTTATTAAAATCTGTAAAAGAAACGGGTTAATACCTTTAAAATTTGCGGAAATAAAATCTACAGATTCTGATTTTACTGTTACTAGACATTTTTATGTTCCAAAGTCACAAATGACTTCGTTCATTACTTATGTTTGTAAGGGTGGAATTTTTGAGATTTTAAAAGTTTCCCTCGAGGATAATATGAACTTTAAACCCGAAATGCTTATAAATTTTGGTGAAGTTTTAAAAAACCTTGAAAAGGAAATTAGAAAAATTTAAGAGTTTTATTGTTCTCTTTAAAAACAGTATTAATTAGAATTAACTTAATAGATATTTTATCTTTTGAGGTTCTTCGGAACCTCTTTCGGGCGGTTAGCTCAGTTGGAACGAGCAGTATGCTTTTAACTTATTGGTCAAGGGTTCGAATCCCTTACCGCCCACCACCAGTTTCATATTACGTTCTCCTTTTGAGGTCCTTTGGACCTCTTTCGAGAAAGATTATAAATATTTAAAAATGCTGGCGTAGTTCAAAGGTCAAGAATAGCTGATTTGTAACCAGCTGATGATGGTTCGAGTCCTTCCGCCAGCACCATTTTAAAAACTAGCGGTTTAGTTGGAATGCTCTTGCTGCTGTGTAATTTTTGGGTTTAACCATCGCTGCCTGATTGAAGTTTCCCTATTAAATTAGGACAGTCAATCAATTTTGGGGATATGATGGAATAAGTAGACATAAGGGACTTAAAATCCCTTGGTATTTTTACCGTGAAGGTGCAACTCCTTTTATCCCCACCATTTTAAGGATTTTAAAATGTTTCACGATTTTTAGGAACTTGGTGTTATTGGTAGCACGTCATCGTTGATGGAAGGATCGGGTTTAATTCCCGAAGTTCTTAAAATTTTGAGAGACTTTTAACAATGGATTGTTAAATTTTTAAAAGGATTTTAAAGTCTCTCTTTTTTCGGTCATTAGCTTAGCCTGTTTAAAGCGTCTGGTTTGGGACCAGAAGATCGAAAGTTAAAATCTTTCATGACCGACCACTTTTTAAAATAAATTTGAAAATTCAAATTTATAAATATTTAAAATACGGGAATGTAGTTCAGTTGGTTAGCAACGGCAGATTGTTAATCTGCGTGTCGCAAGTTCGAGTCTTGCCATTCCCGCCACCGTTTTCCTCTGAAAAGTATAGAATTGTAAATTATTTCCTTTGTTCGAGGTTCGGAAGAACCTCTTTAAAGTGCGGGTGAATGGTTTACTTTGATATTTAGATATGCTAGCTAAGGATTTATCAAACACGAGTTCGATTCTCGCGGCCCGCTCACTTAAGATTAAGTTTGTGAAAAATTTTTAAAATTTTTAAAAATGCCTTAAAACAATCGAAGGACCTTTAAAAAGGATAATGATTGTTAAAATTTTGATATTAGATAAATAATTTATGTATTATTTCATTTATAAAACAACAAATAAAATAAATGGCAAGTATTATATCGGCATGCACAAAACCGATAACCTAGAAGATGGATATTTAGGTTCAGGAATACATTTCAAAAGAGCATTAGAAAAATACGGTAAAGAAAATTTTGAAAGGGAAATTCTTGAGTATTGTAATTCTGATGAGGAAATGCACTTAGCTGAAGCAAAATTTGTCACTGAAGATGTTGTTAATGATAAAAATTCATACAACCTTAAATTAGGTGGTAATGGTGGCTGGGATTATGTTAATAGCTGTTATCTTAATGAAGAATTTTATAAATCTTGGTATGATAAAGTTGCTAAAGCTAAAAATACCGAAAGCTGGAAACAAAACATGTCAAATTCTCTAAAGAAAACATGGAAGAAGCGTGGCGGAGGTGTATTTACTGGGAAACATCATAAAGAAAGCACTAAAAAGAAAATTAGTGAAGCAAATTCAAAGGCACAAAAAGGTACTAGGAATTCACAGTATGGTACATGCTGGGTTTCAAATACGTTAATTAAGAAAAGTATTAGAATTAAGAAAGAATTTTTATATGATTACATCGCTGAAGGATGGATCAAGAAAAGAATAATTAAATGGTAAATATATTAAAATAGGACCATGGTGTAATTGGTAACACTACAGTTTTTGATACTGTCATTTTTCGTTCGAACCGGAATGGTCCCGCGCTTTTTAAATTTGAATTTTGAAATTTGAAGGATAAAAAATGAAATTTGAAGAATTACCAGATTGGCAGCAAAGATTTGTTCTTGAATATAAAGAATTATTAGAAAAAACAGTCAAATTAGGTAACATGTTGAATAATTGGGATAATTTGAATTTTGTACCTAAATGTAGTAAACCACTTTTAACGGCTCAATATAACATAATGAGCGCTTATTTGAGTATTCTTGAAGAAAGATCGAAAATTGAAAATATCGATTTGGAAACCTTAATTAATCTAATAAGATTTAAAATAGAGCCTTTTGTGCGTCTGTGTAAGCGGGCTTAGATTGCCACGACTGGCCACGTGCCAGCCAGCAGATGGTGCCACAGATGCACCCCTAAAAATAGAGCCTTTATGCGCTTCCTCTGCGTGATAGCGGACCAGTTAAAGGCCTTTTAAAAGGGTTTATTAGAATTCTAATAGACCCTTTCCCCATTTGAGAGTTCTAGTTTTGGATTGAGTTCTAGAACTCAATTAAAAGTTTTTTATTATATTATTATATAAAGAATATTAAAATTTTTTAAAAGGAAATTTAAATGTTTAAAGATTTTTTAGCAGAAGCTGATATTATTTCAAAAGCTTCCGAGTTTATTTCAGGTAATTCTGATGCACCTTCAAAGGCTGAACTCACAAAAGAATTAGGAATTATCTTAAATGTTTTTAATCAACTGATTAAAGCAAAGAGAATTCAGATTGTAGCTAAAATTTTAAATCAATACGGTTCTGAAAACAAATATGGTTTAATTCTTAAAAAAGACGGAAATTCCTTCAGATTTGCTGACAGTGAACCTTCAGAAAATTTTGAAGAAGATTTAAAGATCTTTTTAAAAGATATGATTGAAGATTTAAAGAAAGACGAAGATTCCGCCTGTCTGCTTATCGTTATCTGTTCTGAAAATAAAATTATTTAAATTTTAAAAATAACGTAATGAGCTTTTTATAAATCTTTAATACGTTGTTTTTAATTGGTTGAAATTCGATCAATAAAAATACGTTATGAGTTTTATTGAAAAGTCTATTACGTATTTTTAAGAGCATTCAAAAACAACGTAATGAAGATTATTGAAAAGGTCATTACGTTATTTTTATAAATATTTTAAATATTTCAAAGGAATTTTAAAATGTTATTTAAAGAATATTTAAAAAATATAAACGAAGCTGATAATCATAAGCTGCCTAAAATCGTTAAATTTAAGGATTTTGTCGGCGGTGCCGAAAAGATAACTCTTGATACTTTAAAATATGCTAAAGCTTTCAGAGACGATATTTTCTTTAATCATGAGTACGATCTTCAACTTTTACGAAATAAAGCTAAAATTGATAATTTTTACGAGCTCTTAGAACCTTGTTCTAATCTTTTTAAGGATGCGGCTTCAAGATTAGGGCTGAATGTTCCCGAGTGGGATTTAAGAGACGATAAATTTTTTGAGATGGATATAAATCTTGATGAGTACGACGTTAACAAAACATTTGCTTACGCTCAAGAAGTTCAAAAAACAAATGAAAACTGTTTAAACGAGTTGATTTATAGAAAGCTCTCTTTAATTAAATGTTTTGAAAGATTTTATCAGTTTATTAAAATCGGTTCTGAAGTTTCAAACATCAATCTTGAAACAGAAGTTGTTAAATTTAAACATTTGTTTAAAGCTCTTAAAGATATTTTAAAGAATATTAAATAATACGTTATAAGCTTTTTTGAAAAGGTCATTACGTTATTTTTCATTAAATGAATTATTACGTAATGACCTTTTGTTATTTTGAATAACGTAATAAAAAAATTTTTTCAATTCTCTATATATAAGATATTATAAAAATATTTTAAATAAAAACCTTTTAATATCATTTCAATTCGTCTTCAGTTAAAATCAAAAAATTCATATTATTCAATTCAGCGAAACTCTTCGCGGCTTTCCATTTTGCGGTATTCACAATATATGTTTCTAAAGCGGTTTTGTAATTATTTGCTGTTCTTGCGTTAAACGATTTAGGTTTTTTAGGTGGATGTGTTTCAGCTTTGGATTTTATTTCAACTAAAAATTTTTCACCTGTTTGAAATTCTAAAAATAAGTCAATATAATATCTGTGCTCTTTGTTATCAAGCGGTTTTATATATTTTATATTAAAAGGTTCAACAGAGAATTTAACGATTTTAGGATTTAAATCAGCAAATCTGAAAGCGATGTATTCGAGTTTTGACTTGTATTGAATAAAAAGATTCCCGTCTTTAAAGACAGTTGATTCCATATATTCGTCAAGCGGTTTGATAAATTTTTGAGTGTTGATTATCTTATACCAACCTTTATATGATTTATATTTCATAGTTTTTAAATTATTTATTTTTTAGTTCTAGAACTTAATTCGAGAGTTCTAGAACTCGAATTTAACTAGAATTCTCAAATCAAAACTAGAACTATCTTTTAGGTTTTTATTTAAAATATTTTTATAATATCTTTATATAAGGAAATTGAAATTTTTTAATTTCATTCTACGAATATTACGTAATAGACTTTTCGTAAAAGCTCAATACGTTATTTTAACTCTTAAAAAGACTTCAAAAAGCTTTAAAAAATTTTAAAAATCTCAAAAATAGCTTAAAATATACAGCGTACAGTATTATATATCTGTATTTAGATACTGTATACAGTATCTTTTGAGATTTTTATCAATTTTAATATCATTATATAGGATTTTTGATAAAAAATCTTAAAATAACTGTTTACAAATCTTTAAAATACGTTATAATATAATCATAGTCAAGCAATGATTGAGGAACGTAAAATGGTTAGAATTGAATTAAGCAAAACAACCCCTTTAAAGGGGAATCCATTACACAATTTAGTTGAATTTGTTGTGCTCAAAACAACA
>JAEEGL016156917.1_pt1 | contig 12133 bp, 5 predicted proteins | sample 9134231 | NCBI WGS metagenome assembly JAEEGL01 (sample SAMN16246548, study PRJNA631951) | gut metagenome | biome: gut microbiome; feature: rumen; material: fiber-attached | host: Bos | place: Iran: Karaj | collected 2018-10
CAAAAACTTCATGAGGTTCTCCTCCAATTGCTTTAGCATAACTTCCATTAAGTTTAGCCCATGCTTTTTCAAGTAAAATTACCCATAATTCATTACCATTAGTAGAAGTAAAAGCAGGATTTTTACCATAAGTACCATAACAAGGAATATAATCATCAACTAAAACAAGTTGCCAAACACCACTAACTTTATAATAACAACCATAACAATGTTCTTGTGATTTTTCTTTAAAGTAAAATAATTTTTCAATTAATTTTGGAAATTTACAAAGAGCAGCAACTGCTGAAAGGAAATAACAATCACCTAAACCACCTTGTATAATATCATCAGCTAAAATACCATCATAGAATACTTGATAATTTTTAGAATTAAATATATTATCTGCTCTTTCCCATGTTATTTTCTCCCATCCTTCAACATCACTTGATTCTATTCCTTCTGGAAAACTCCATCTTCCATATGAATCAACTGGACATAAATTTTTTTTTAAAGGTTGGAATAATTCATCAGTCCAAACTTTATTTTTTTCACCTAATTTTTGATTTTTATAAATTTTTGCATTATCTAAAATATCTACTTCATTAACTGAAACATATTGTGTTTTTTCTTTTGCTTTTTCATCTTCTTGTTTTTTTAATTCTTCAATTTTTTTATTTTCTTCTTCCATTAATTTTTTCCTTTGTTCTTCTTCTTCTTTTAAAGCTGCTTCAGCATCATAATTTAATTCTTTTGCCATTTCTTCTTTATGAGCTTTATTTAAATATTCTATTATATCATTTTGCTCACTTAAAAGTTCTTTATAATATTCATTTAATGCTTCTTTTTCTGAACTTTTTGCTTTTTCTAAATATTGCTTTACTAATTCAATTGTTTCATTTATGTTTTGTAAATCTTCTAATGTATATGTTTTTTTTTCTTTTTCTTCTTCCTCTTTTTGATTGTTTAATTCTTCTTCTTCTTTTCGTTTTTCTTCTTCTATTAATTTCTGTTTTTCTTGTTCTTCTTTTTTTCTCCTTTCTTCTTCTTCTTTTTCTAATTCTGCTCTTTTCCTTTCATCTTCTTCTTGTTTAATTTGTAATTCTTTTTCTTTTTGTTCTTGAATTCTTTTTTGTTCTTCTTCTAATCTTTTTTTTTCTTCATTTTTTCTTTTTTCTTCTTCAGCTTTCATTAAAGCTAATTGTTCTTTATCAGCTTCAAGTTTTTTTGCTTCAGCTTCTCTTCTTAAAGATTCTTCATGTGCTTTACTTAACATAGAAATAATATCTGAATTTGATTGAAGAACTTCATACATTTCTACTTGTTCTTGCATTGTATATTTAGAAGTATCTCCACTTTGTGCTGCTTTTAAAAATGAAATTGCTTTTATTACTGCTCCTATTGTTTTTATAATATAAATTCCAGAAGCTTTTGAATATTTCTCTGAAACATTTTTCCAATTTGTTTGTGCTTTTTTAGTTAATTCTGCAATTTGTTTTTTTGTTAATTTTTGTGTTGTTGTTGTTGTTGTTGTTTTTTTAGATGGAGTTACATCAATCATATTATTATAATCATCATAATTATTTAAATAACTATTTAAATAATCTTCATAACTTGAATAAGTATTAAATGTAACAACTGAATTTTGAGAAGTTTTATTTGATGAAGGAATATAATTATTTGTATTTCCTCTATTATTTGCTGTATTATTATAATAGTCAGCATATGTTGTACTATAATTTCCATATGGATTATATGGAGTATTATTATCATAATAATTATTATTATATGATGATTTATTTGATGATGAGATTTTAATATTATAAAAATAATCTTCTAATTCATTTTCATCTGATATTCCATATGCTGTATTTCCACCTCTTGAATATTGATTATATTGTATTGTAGTAGTTGTTTTTTTTTTCGTACCTGCCTTTAATTCTTCATTACTCTCTTCAACTTTATCAACAACACCTTTAATAACTTGAGAATTAAAATCATTATTATTTTGATATCCCATATCAGGACCTCCAAATCCTCCAGGTCCACCATGCATTCCAGGTCCTCCAGGTCCACCATGCATACCAGGTCCTCCAGGCATTCCAGGACCTCCAGGTCCTCTAGGTCCTCCTGGTCCATTAAAACCTCTTTCTTCTTCATCAAAATAAGTACCTTCTGGTCGTGGAGGATGTGGCCTAAATCCTTTACCAATTCTATTACCAACACTAGATAATAAATCATTATAATTTTCTTTATTTAATAGAAAATCAATTGTTTTTATTTCTTCATTATCATCTCCTTCTCTTTTAAGTAATAAATCTAATTTATTTTCAATTCTTCTTTGAGGAGGATTAGGCACTCTTCCAAATTCTCTTCCAAAATGTCTATGAGGTCCTCTTCTTTTTTTTTTCTTTTGAAAAAAATCATTTGCTTTATTCATAATTTGTCCTTCATTAAAATCCATTTTAGGTCTTCGAGGAGGCATTCCTTTAGGAGGTGTTCTAAATCTTTTAGTCAAACGTCTAAAATCTTTATAAGATTTCCCAGAAATAATATCATTTAAATGTGGATTAAAGAAATGTTCATCATCAACTAAAGGAGTAAAAATATGATGAGATAAATCTTCATCTTTTACATTAGAAAGTGCTTCTTCTTCAAAAATTGGTCTATCATCATTAATATAATTTTCATTTATTTCAAATAATTTTTTATCAATATGAGGATTTACTCTTTCAACTTCTTCAAAATAAGGGAAAAAATAGCATAAAATACCATCTTTAACTTGAATATCAATTGCTTGAATTTGTTTTTTAAATTGTCCAATAATGAAAGGAGTTCCTGAAGGAGAACCAATAAAAAGTGTTTTTCCTGATCTACATTTAAAACCTAAAAATGTAATTGTATCTTGATAAGTTCCAATTATATGAGTTATACCATCTCTTGAATTTATATCTGGAAATCTTCCTACATTTGAATTTTCTAATATTGATAAATTAATTTCTAAACTTATATAAATATTTTCATTTGATTTATTTAAAAATAAATCATTTTTGAAAAAGTCATCATAATATATTCGAAATCCTTTTATTTTTTCTTTATTTTCATCTGTAATTACACAAAATTTTGATATTGCATACATTTTTTTTCCATTTTTATTTGTTGTATATTTAATTGAACCTTCAGTTACATTTCCTATTGAATCACCTTCTTTTTTTATTACTTCTGAAAATAATTTGCTTAAAAATTCTTTTGTTTCATCTGAAAATTCATTTTTGTTTTCTTTGAAATTAATATATGCTTTAATTAATCTACGAAATGTTATATATTTGTGTCTTGTTCCACATATATCTTGAAAAATTTTTTGAAGAGATTCTGATGATAAATTTTGATTTAAAATTCCAAAACATTCTTCAAAACGAGGATATGATGCCTTATCTTGATATTGGTCAAAACAAAGGTAGTCTCCTATTATTTTTAATTTATCCAATTCTTCATTTGTAATATTAAGGTCTGTTTCTGACATTAATGTTATTAATTAGTTTTTTTATTAAGTTTTATTATATTTTTATAACAAAAAAGTATATTTAATATTTGTGATTAATATTTTTAAATATAATAAACTAGTATATAGAGGAAATAATAAACTCAATCTAATAATAATCATTTATTCTAGAAATATATATTGTTACACAAATAGTTCTGAGTTAAATATAAAATTAAACTTTTATTTTATTCCTTATATTACTATTATATTCTGAAATCATATTAAATAAATAAAAAAAATATTTGAACAACTAAATATATTATAATAAATAATTAAATTTATTTAGGAAATCAAAATCATATTCTTAAATAAATTCCTAGTAACTTATAAAAATGTAATTTTTGAAAAATATTATATTTAATTCAATAAAATTCATTAAATATTAAATATATTTTAAATGAATATTATAAATAAATAATATTTAAAATCATAATATTAATATCTTTAAAATATCACAATTAAAAGATATTAAAACAAAAAAAACAATAAAAAAAAATTTGATTTTTAAAAGAATATATACTACTCTTATTTTGTTATATTTTGTATAATTTTTTAAAATATAAAAATTTATTTTATTATATTTAATTAATATAATATGATTAATTCTTTTTCATATTTTTATAATATAAATGATATTAATTAAATAAATTCAAATACAATAAATAATAAATAAATAAAAGAATTCTAAATAATTATTCTACTTAATTATTAAAAATATAATTTATTTAAAATAAAATTAGTTAGAATTATTTGAATTATCATTATTATTTTGATTTCTCTGATATTTAACCAATAAAATATAAGTTAAAAATCCTCCAAATAGAAAGAGTATGCAACCTATAATAATAATTAACAAAATAATTAAAATTTTTTTCCAACAACATTTACTTCTTTCTTCAATAACAGCATCATTTAATTCATTAGGAACAGGATAACTTATATCATTATTAATAGTTATATCTTCTCTATTTGTAGTATTTAATATTCCATTCATTCTAACTGTTCCAATTGAAGTATTTGTTTTATTTGTATCAGTTTGTAATCTATTTGAATTATTTATTAATTCCATTTCTTTCATTTTAAAAATTGAATCCATTGTCTCAATTCCATTTATTATTGATTTATCAAATAATCCACCTGGTGATTTTTTTATTATTTCATCATCTTTTGATAAATCTAATGTTAAATCATTATAACTTTGATTTTGCTCTTTTTTTGGTGGTTTTTTATTTATTTTTTCATTTAATTTTAGCACATTTTTTTTCATTAATCCAATGTTATTATTCTTCATATTGATATTTAAATAAATTCTTTTAAAAATAAAATTAAAAATTTCTAATATATTCTTAAATAATATATATTTATTTATGTAATATGTTTACAATAATAATAAATTTTTATTTATTTAATTAAAAGAACCTTTTATTTTCATCAAAGATTTACATATTAAATCAATTAATGTAATAAATAAAAATTTTGTGTTTACAATTAATAAATAGTATTAAATTCATTTTTATTTCTTATACTTCTAATCATAAAATCTTCTTTTTTTCCATTTTCAAATGAATAATTTAAATCATTTATATTTAATTTAATTAAATGTTCTTTATTATTATTAAATAATATTTTCTTCTTTATTAAATTTTTATGATTTGTTTTTAGAAAAATTTTTTTAGAATGAGTATTTAGAAATGGTTTTTTTTCTATAGAATCATTTTTAAGTTGATTCGTATTTATTTTTGAATATGTATTATTCTTTTGTTCTTCATCATTATTTTTTATAAAAAGCTTTAATTTATATTTTTTTGTTTTTTGAGAATTTTGATTTGTTTTATTTAATTTTTCTTCTAAACGTTTTCTATAAGGATTTTGAATATTTATTTTTTTGATAGGATTATTTTGAAAAAATGTATTTTGAAAAATATCCAAATTTAAACTTTCTTTACTTTCTCTATACGAATTTACCAAAGATGAATTATTTTTTAATATTTCATTTTGAAAAGGAATTTGATAATTTAAATTTAATAATGGAGGTTTTCTTTTATTTTCATTATTTTGATTTTTAGATTTTAAAATATTATTTATAGACAAATTAAACAAGATTTTATATTTACAAAGAAAATTATGATCCATTATATATAATATATTTAAAAATTAATTATATATTTAAAAAACATATTCAATAAAATATATCAATTTTTAATATTTTAATTTTTTTCCATTTACTAAATTATTTATTCATTTTCATCAGAAGCTTCTTGAGATATTTCATCATTGGCTGTTTCAAGAGTATCTTTAAAATCATTATTATTAGTTTCTATTTTATCTTGAAGATTTTCTTGGTTTTCTTTAACTATATCTAATAAATCATTACTTGCTTTTTTAATTCTTTTTGAAACATCATTTACTGTATCTTTCATTTCATTAACTAAATTATCAATTTTTCCTTTAGTTTTTTTAATAGATTTTTTAGAATCAGATTTAACTTTTTCATTAATATCTTTCATTTTTTCTTTAAAATTACTATAACGTTTTTTAGCTTGATTATCATTAGAAGAAAGTGAAAAAGTATTATTTTTTAATTTTATAGAATAAGAAAAAGTAAATAAAAGAATGTAAAAAATAATAATAGTTTTCATTTTTATTAAAAAAAAATTAAATGAAAATAATTAAATAACTATTGAAGAAAGAATTTAAAAAAAATAATCATAAAAATATATAAAACATTTTAAAATTTCATATTTGGATTTTTATCTCTATTACTTCTTATAATACATAAAGCTTTCAATTTACTTTCTTCATAAGTTTTAATTTCATTTTTCTTTCTGTGATAAATATCATCAGGATGATTAGTTGCATAATCTTTTTCATCAGTAAATTCATAATCTTCATGATAACAAGTAGGTTGCATTTTAAAATTAAGTGCTAAATCAATTTTTTTAACATGATCTAATTTATTTTGTCTTCTCAAATAATAAATTTCATTTCTATTTCTATTTTGAATATCTCTATAGAATTTTTCTTGTGTATCTTTATCTTTATTTTTCTTTGTTATTTCTTCATTAAATCTTTGAGCAGATGTAAAGAAATTTTCATCTTTATCATATGGGATTACTCCTCCTATATGATTGAATGGAAGTATATCACTTCTTTTATGTTTTAATAATTGTGCATATGGTATATTATCTTTAAAAAGTTCTTCTTCTTCTGATAAAACATAATCTCTATTTATATATAATTGAGCTAATGGAGTATTCATTGTTTTTGTTTATAATATGATTAAATTATTATTTATAATTTAAAATTTTATTTTTATTTAACTTCAAATAAATAAATTAAAAATTTAAAATGTTTCTTCATTAATTTTTTCCATCCATTTGAATAGTTGAGGTGTATCTATAATATAATTTATTGGAATTATTCGAATAAACTCTCTTGATATAATGAAATATTTTCTTAGGTATGGAATAAAAAACAAATATAAATTCAATATATCAATTAAACCCCAAATAAATAATATTAATCCTAAAATAAAAAAAATATGTTTTTTTTTATTAATTTCATTTGATATTGATAATTCTAATATATTAGAAAATTTATCATTAAAAGGGATATATACTTTCTCATAAGCATATATAATTTGAAAATATTCATCTATTTGAAATAAATGAAAAGAATTATTCTCCTTGTAATAAAAATCTGATTCTATATATTCATAATTTAATCTATCAATTTTACTAATTAAATAATCATTGATTGCTTTTGTACTATTGTATTGATAAAGAAAAGGGTCTTTTTTACAATCATAATATTCAATTGAATTTGAATTATAAAATGAACTACAAAAATCTAATAAATATCCAATATAATAAAATTGATTTGCTTCAGGTAAATCTTGTAATAATTCATAAAATGTAAAAGCTAATGTATAATTATTAATATCATTGTAATTTATTGGATTTTTTGTTATATTTTGAAATTGAGATTTTAAATTTAATAATTTTGTTGAAGTATATAAAAATGAATGTTGAATATATAATAAACCTATTAAAAATTTTTTGTTCATATTAATTTGTTCTCTAATCATATAACAAAAATAAATGACAATAGATAATATAATTAATCCATCAACAAAAATTAATATATAATAATGAGAAAATATTTTTAAATGAATTATTCTTCTATGGTCAATAAATGTTGATGATAAAAATTTATCTAATATTTTTTTATTATTTTTCGTAAATTTAAATTCATCCAGAGTTATATAACTATATGGATTTCTGAATTCTAATGATTCATTTTTAAAAGACAATTTTTTCTTATAAAGATTTGAATAATTTTCTAAATTATTTATAGCTTCTTCTACATATTGTTGATTTATTTTTCCTAACTTATAAATACCAGTTCCAATTTTATTGATTGTAATGAAAATAGTCATAAACAAACTTCCAATTAAAATAAAAATGACTAAAAAAATAATGAAGATAATATAATCAAAAAAATGATCAATATTATTATTATAATCAACTAGCTTTTCAATAAAAGGCTTTGAATAATTAATTATTATTGGTAAATTAAAATTAATCATACTTTGAAGAGAAAAATAATTACAATATTCAATTGATTTATAATATTCTGATTCAGTATTTATCTTTTCATTTGTAAAATTTTCATTAATAAAAAGAAAATAAGCATTATATAATGATTCAGATATAGAGAGAATAAAATGTTCTATAAATTGAATTGGAAAATCATTAGAAGAAGAAATTGGAACTTTTTGCCAAATGTTAATATTATTCAGATAAATAAAATTATTAAAATATTTTATAATATTTTGGATTAATTGTATAGTTTCAAAATACCAATGAATTCCTTGTTGTTTTAAATTAAAAAAAAATAAAGTTTCATTTTTAAACATTAAATTTATATCATTTGAATTTTCTAAATGTTTATTTTTAAATATTAAATTTAAATCAACTAAAGAATTTAAAATTTGAGTTATTCTACATTGAATATCCATTATCATTTTACTATATAACCTAACATTTTTCATTCTTTTTATAGAATATAAAAAAAATAAATAAAGTGAAAATATCAAAATAAATGAAACAAAAATCCAAATAATAGGACCAAACTGTAATAATTTTAATATTTTATGATTGGATGAATTTTTTAAAATTTTTGCTTTCAATTCATTTATTCTTTGTATATGAGATAGTTGGAATTTATATCCAAAAATTGATGAATGAGATGATAATTCAGTGTTCTCAGTTTCTGTATTCAATTCTCCAAAAATTTTGCTAAATTTAGTTATCTTTTTTTTATTTTTGTTTTGAATTATTTCAAATTTTTGAATATCTTTAATATTTGATATAAATTTTTCTCTCTCTATTGTATTAATTTCATATAATTTATTGAAAAATTTAATTCTTTTTTTCATGAATCTTAACATTAATATAGGAGAATTTTCATTTATTGAATCAACAAAATCATCTTCTTCTTTTTTATCTTCATTTTCATGAAAAATACATCTTATTAAAAAACAATAACTATTATTTCCATAAATATATTTATTAATAGTAAAATTAAATTTAAATGAAATTTTACAATTTTTATTATCATTTTCTAATAATTTTTCAATATCATTATAATTTTCTCTAATAAATAATTTTTTATAAAAAGCAATTTTTCTTTCTGCATCTTCATTATTCATAGAGACAAAATCAGTAAATTTTGAATTTATATCATCACAGAATTTTAAATTATTTTTAGATAAATGACTAGTTGGAATTATTGGATTTTCATTAATTAACTTTTTTGTTGTTAATGCAGGTAAAAAATTAATAGTTTTTTTTTTATTTTTATATTGTAGTTGATTATTATTTTTTTTAGATAATAAAAAATCACTTTCTTCATTTAAAGAATCTGAATTAAATTCGCTATTATTAAGATTATTATATATTAAATTTGAACATAATTTTAATAAAAAATTAGGAATTTTAATTTCATATTCAACTTCCATTTCTTCATTTACACCAATATTTTTATTAATTATTTTTTCATGAATCTGTTCTTGAGTTGACACATGTAAAATAGTTCCAAAATGAGAATCCTTTTTTTTATCTTTTAAGAAACATTTATGATAATTTAAAAAATTTTTACATATTAAATAAAAGGGGATATTTTTTTGATAAAAAAAATTTTCATTATTGAATTTCATTTTTTCCATTAAATATTTACTCATTCCTTGTATATCATAAAATGAATCTATTAAAATTAAATCATTTATTGATTCTTTAGTAATTATTCCAATAAAAATTATTGAATGATTCAACATTGGGAATATTTTAATAATTTTCTTTAAAAAAATTAAATTTTTATTTTTATCTACTCCAATTACTTTTAAAGGTTTTTTATCTATAATTTTTCCTAAACCTGAATTAATATAATTATTCATATAATTTTTATGTTCAATAGCAAAAATTTTTGGCATAAAATCTTGAATCTTTTTTCCTATTATTTCATTAGGATTACTATCAAAAATTTGAGCAAATCTAAAATTAGTTTTTTCTATTGTTCCTTCATTTTCTTCATTTCCATTAATTAAACCAATTCCAGATTCAATATTAAATAAAATATTATAATAATTTCTAATTATATTATCTGAAGAATAAATTGAAAAATTAAATTTTTTTTTGTAATTAGTTAAAAATATTTTTTTTTCTTCATCAACATTTACATTTGAAATAAAATGTAAATATACTTCAAAATACATATTTACTCCTGAATAAATTTCAAACATTTTTTTCCATAAAGAATTTATATTATCTCTAATATTTGCTATTTCATTTATTTTATAAAATATATCATTGTAATTAAGTACATATTCATTATGTTTTATTGAAAAAAAATTCCAAAATTCTATAGATAATGATATTTCTTTAAATATTTTTTCCATAAATTTTTGGGAAATATCATTATATTGAAAATATAATGTAGTATCTAATTCTTTAATTGAATAACATGGTTCATTTTTTTTCTTTAAAAAATTCATTAATTGATTTGAAATAATTATTTTTGATCTATTTACACTAAATGATTCTAATAAATTTAATTTTAAAAGTGATAATTTTTCAAGATAAAAAAGGCACATACATACATTTCCAATTTCAAATAAATAATAATATGATATATTAATATATAATTCAGGATATTCATAATTGTTTTTAATAAAATATGAAATATTACTTATAATAAAATGTTTTAAAAAAGCTTCATCCATTTTATATCTTTCATTTGATTCAGACCATTTATCATTTAAAGGTAAATATAATTTCTTTTTTGATTTAATTACACAATCTTTGCTTACACATTCTTTAAGATGTAATTGAATAATCCCAGACAATAAAGCTTTTGTTGATTCATCGTCAATTTTTTCTACTAATTGAACTAAAAATTGTAAATAAAAAAGAATATTATATTTATTTTTTAATTCATTAAATGGAATTGCTTTTATTATTTTTTCCTTTAAATTTTTTGATATCATAAAAAGAATATATGATATTAAAATTGAACTAATAATAAAAATTAATCCTTTATGATCCATTGAAACAATATGAAAAACAGAAAAATATAATGCAGCATAAAATTTAATGAAATACGATATTGATATTAAATTACCTATTATTTGATTATAATAAATTATTCTTTTATTAATATAAAAATATAAAATAAAACCATTTATAATATGCCAAACAAAAAATAATTCATAATGAAATTCATTTATTAATATTTGACTTAATGAATTCAATAAAGAAAATAATTGTGAATATAAATTTATGGAAGTAATTATACATTTTAAAGGAGATTGAGATAAAAAAAAATTGTCTTGTTCAAATATTTTAATTATAGTCATTAAACAAAAAAAAAATAAAGTTGAAAATAAAGAAATTGAAAATACTAATTTATTATTACTTTGATTACATTTTATAGAAGGAATATTAATATTATATTCTTTTCCAAAACATAACATACTTGAAAAAAAATCATAAAAAATATTTTGAAAAATATATAAATTAATATTGATTAAATAATTTAATACCTTAAACTTTCTTTCATAAGTTGTATTTATATTTATTTTTAAAAATAATATAAAAAAGAAAATACTAAACAGAGATATATAAATCGCAATTAAATAAATTATAATATTATATATCTTTCTTTGAGTATAAAATAAAGATTTAACTCGAACGATTTCTTCAAATAATAATAATAAACTATCTGGAATATATTTAGGATTTAAAACATTTACTTTCCTAATAAAAAAAATGGCCAAATTTTGTAATTCATAAAAAAGTAAAAAACCAATATTATGATAAAAACTATTTATCCTATTACTAACTAATATATTCATTAATAAATAAAATTTCTTTTTTATAGAAATTTTTTCGTTTCTATAAAGAATTAAATTCTCATATTGCATATATTATATATAAAAAATTCATCAAGTTTACATAATTAAAATAAATATAATAAAAAAATCTCAAAATTAATTTAAATTAATTTAAATTATTAAAAATTTCTTTTATAACTTTAATTCTTTTATTTTTAATA
>JAEEGL017438195.1_pt1 | contig 12133 bp, 8 predicted proteins | sample 9134231 | NCBI WGS metagenome assembly JAEEGL01 (sample SAMN16246548, study PRJNA631951) | gut metagenome | biome: gut microbiome; feature: rumen; material: fiber-attached | host: Bos | place: Iran: Karaj | collected 2018-10
ACCGAGACGGTGCCGTTACCAAGCTGGGAGAAGAGCGGGAAAAACAAAAGGCGCAGAAAAAGACCTGCAGTCAGGAACTTTTGAAGCGACGGGACATGACCCTTCAAAAGGAACGGGATGAGTGGAATAAGATGCTCAGAGCCCGTATTACTTCAACGAAAGAATATGCGGATGCAAAGGCAATCTTTACCTATGTCAGTTTCGGATCCGAAGCGGATACGGGCTGGGTCATCCGTCATGCCATTGAAAACGGAAAACAGGTTTATGTTCCTACCGTGATCGATAAAAGAGTGATGAAGTTTTACCGCATCGGATCCTTATCGGAACTGTTCCGGAACCGTATGGGGATCTTAGAACCCATCCCTTCCGAAGAAAACCTGTTTTTGCCGGAGCGTGATATTGCCGGAAACCTTGAGCTCTTTGATCAGGCGCTTTTTCTGATCCCCGGGGTTGGATTTGACAGAGAAGGCAGCCGGCTCGGCTATGGACGGGGGTATTATGACAGATATTTGAAGAACTTAAGATCTGAGATCAAAAAGAATTCCGGTAACATGAACATGATGGGAGTCTGCTATCAAAATCAGCTCTCCATTCATATTCCCGTAAATGAACTGGATGAACCCGTTGATCTCATCTGCACGGAGAATGAATTGATCCGTATTTTGAAATGATCCATTTGCAACGGTTCGGCCGACTTTTTCTAAAGAAAGTTGGCTGAACCGTGTTGTTGTTTGATAAAGATAAGATAAGAGGTATCCATGACAAAGCAAAGTAAGGAAGAATTAGAGAGACAGTTGGCATATCTGGAGAAGGCTAAAACTCTGGTAGCTGAGAAGAAAGAAAAACTGGGCAGGAACTTAAAAGCCTGCGTAGTGACCTTCGGCTGCCAGATGAATGCCAAGGATTCGGAAAAACTATCCGGTATCTTACAGGAGGCCGGGTTTGAACTGACGGAATCCGAAGAAGCGGATTTTGTGATCTACAACACCTGCACCGTCAGAGATAACGCAAACCAGCATGTTTACGGCCGCCTTGGAGTTTTGAACGGACATAAGAAAAAGAATCCCGAGATGAAGATCGCTCTATGCGGCTGCATGATGCAGGAGCCCTCCGTCATCGAAAAGATCAAAAAGAGCTACCGCTTCGTTGATCTAGTGTTCGGAACCCATAATCTGTACCGTTTCCCGGAATACCTTTGTCAGGTCATGGAAGCAGACGGTATGATCATCGATATCTGGCAGGAAACCGACAGGATCGTGGAAGATCTTCCTGCATCTCGCAAGTATTCATTCAAATCCGGCGTCAACATTATGTTTGGGTGCAATAATTTCTGCACATATTGCATCGTTCCTTATGTTCGGGGAAGAGAGCGCAGCAGAGAACCGAAAGAGATCATCCGCGAGATGGAAGAACTGGCAGCTGCCGGCGTGAAGGAAGTCATGCTCCTTGGACAGAACGTGAATTCCTATGGAAAGAACCTGGAGGAACCTTTCACCTTTGCACAGCTTTTGCAGGAAGCGGAGAAGGTGGAAGGCATTGAGAGGATCCGTTTCATGACCCCTCATCCCAAGGATTTTTCCGAGGATGTCCTGGATGTGATCGCATCTTCCAAGAAGATCTGCAAGCACATCCATTTGCCCCTGCAGTCGGGATCCACAGAAATCCTCAAGAAGATGAACAGGAGATATACCAAGGAGCAGTTCCTGGATCTTGCTCTTCATATTCGGGAAGTTTTACCCGATGCGGCCATCACAACGGATATCATCGTGGGCTTTCCCGGTGAGACGGATGCGGATGTGGATGACACCATCGATGTTGTCAGAAAAGTGCATTTTGACAATGCCTTTACATTTATTTATTCCCCTCGTACCGGAACCCCTGCTGCCTCTATGGAACAGGTCGGGGACGAGGATGCCCACAGGAATTTTAATCGTCTGTTAAAGGCCGTGCAGGAAGAAGCAAGAGGCCGGGTAAAACTGGTGGAAGGCAAGATCCTGCCTGCACTTGTTGAAGAAGTCAACGAATCCCAGGCAGGCTTTGTTACCGGCAGACTGGAAAACAATACCCTGGTGCATTTCCCCGGTGATCCTTCTTTGGTGGGACAGATCGTGAATGTTCATTTAACGGATTATCAGGGGTTCTATTACATCGGAAAACAAGTTTGATCTTAGGTTAGGAAGGTAAGTTCCATGGATTTTACAGCAGATTCCGGAGAGCGTTTGTTTGATCTTGGCTATTCCATTATGGACCGGCCGGATCTCATGGAAAAAGTATCTCCGATGATGCAGCATTATCTGCAGACAAAAAAAGAAAATTTTGATTCCATTCTGTTTTACCGGTTGGGGGACTTTTACGAGATGTTTTTCGAAGATGCCCAAACGGTGGCAAGGGAACTGGAACTTGCCCTGACGGGAAAAGGTTTCGGATTAGAGCAGCGTGCCCCTATGTGCGGGGTCCCTTTTCATGCTGCCGACATCTACGTAAACCGTCTGGTGGAACTGGGGTATAAAGTTGCCATCTGCGAACAGGTGGAGGATCCCAAACAGGCAAAGGGGATCGTAAAGCGGGAAGTCATCCGCATCGTTACTCCCGGTACCAATCTCAGCATGACCAGTCTGGAGGAGAGCCGGAACAATTATCTGATGTGCGTTCTTTACCTTCAGGACAAGATCGGTCTTTCCGTCTGCGATATCACCACCGGCGACTTTTATCTGACGGAACTGGATCAGATGAATAAGCTCTATGATGAGATCTGCAAATATTCTCCGTCCGAGATCATCTGCAATGATGCCTTTATGCTCTCGGGAATGGATATCGATGACTTACGAAACCGTCTCCATATTGCGGTGAATGCTCTGCAGGCACATTACTTTGAAGATAATGCCGCAAGCTCCATCTTGTTAAAGCACTTTAAGACCCTTTCCTTAAGCGGCCTTGGTATCGCTGATTTTCCCACGGGAGTTCTGGCTGCCGGTGCGCTCCTTCGGTATCTGTCTGATACTCAGAAAAACGACCTTGGAAACATTACCCATATCTATCCCTATCTGGTAAGTAAGTATATGCTCCTTGATTCTTCCACGAGACGGAATCTGGAACTCATCGAGACCATGCGGGATAAGCAGAAACGCGGCTCCTTACTATGGGTCCTGGACAAGACCCGTACAGCCATGGGAGCCAGGCTTCTCAGGACCTATATCGAACAGCCTTTAATAGAAAAGAGCATGATCGAAGAACGTCTGGATGCTGTGGAAGAACTCTGCAAGAACAACATCAGCAGAGACGAGATCAGGGAGTATTTGACGCCTGTTTACGATCTGGAAAGACTTCTTGCAAAGGTTACTTTCGGTTCCGTGAATCCAAAGGATATGCTGGCCCTGGCCGGCTCCTTCCGGATGCTTGGCCCGGTAAAGACCGCAGCTTCCGAGTTTAAGGGAAAACTCCTGAAAGATCTGACGGACAGGATCGATCCCCTGCGGGATCTTTATGAGCTCATAGACAGAGCCATTTACGAGGAAGCGCCTTTGACCATCCGGGAAGGCGGTATCATCAAAGACGGCTATGATCCCGATATCGATCTGCTTAGAAAAGCAAAGACCGAAGGAAAGACCTGGCTCATGGAACTGGAGGAACAGGACCGTGCCCGTACCGGGATCAAGAACCTCCGCATCAAGTACAATAAAGTCTTCGGTTATTATTTTGAAGTCACCAATTCCTTCAAGGATCTTGTACCCGAGGATTACATCCGGAAACAGACGTTGACGGGAGCAGAGCGTTATACCACCCCGAAGTTAAAGGAACTGGAAGACAAGATCCTGAATGCGGAAGATAAGCTTGCTACTTTGGAATACGATGCCTTCTGTGACATCCGTGACCGCATCGCCGCCCAGATCGCCCGGATCCAGGAGACAGCGAAAGCCATCGCACAGCTGGATGTCATGTGTTCCTTCTCTCTGGTTGCGGAGCGGAACCGTTATGTTCGTCCGAGCATTAACGAAAAAGGCAAGATCCAGATCAAGGACGGAAGACACCCTGTCATCGAACAGCTTACCGGCGGCGATCTTTTTGTTGCAAACGATACTTACCTGGATAATGCCTCCCATTTGATCTCCATTATCACCGGCCCCAACATGGCAGGTAAATCCACCTATATGCGCCAGACCGCCCTTATTACGCTGATGGCTCAGATTGGCTGTTTTGTCCCCGCCGGCAGTGCGGACATCGGAGTCGTTGACCGGATCTTTACCAGGGTCGGTGCTTCCGATGACCTGAGCAGCGGCCAGAGTACTTTCATGGTGGAGATGAATGAGGTAGCAAATATCCTTCGAAATGCAACGAAGGATTCTTTATTGATCCTTGATGAGATCGGCCGGGGTACCAGTACCTTTGACGGCCTCTCCATTGCCTGGGCTGTGGTGGAGCATATCAGCAACAAAAAGCTCCTTGGAGCAAAGACCTTATTTGCCACCCATTATCACGAACTGACGGAACTTGAGGGAAAGATCGGAAACGTCCATAACTACTGCATTGCCGTAAAGGAAAAGGGCGACGACATCGTCTTTTTACGAAAGATCGTAAAGGGCGGTGCGGATAAGAGTTATGGCATCCAGGTGGCAAAGCTTGCCGGCATCCCCGATATGGTCATCGACCGCGCCAAAGAGATCGTGGAACAATTAAGCGATAACGATATCACCGAAACCATCCAGGGTATCACCGTAGATACCCATGGCGACAACAAAAAAGAAAAAGTGAAACGCTATGACGAAGTGGATCTGCAGCAGATCTCCTTCTTTGATACCGTTTCCGATGAGGATGTCCTAAAAGAACTTCAGGAACTGGAGATCCAGTCCATGACGCCTTTGGATGCCCTCAATACGTTGTATAAGTTGCAAAACAAGTTAAAGAATCGTTGGAAAAACCAGTAAGGAGCCTTCATGAACGTGATCAAAGTATTGGATCCCCAGACCGTGGATCAGATCGCTGCCGGTGAGGTTGTGGAACGCCCGGAAAGCGTCGTAAAAGAACTGGTGGAAAACGCCATGGATGCCGGAGCGGACTCCATTTCCGTGGAGATCAAGGACGGCGGTATTTCGCTGATCCGTGTCACCGATAACGGCTGCGGCATTGAAAAAGAACAGGTAAGGACCGCTTTTTTACGCCATGCCACGTCTAAGATCGCAGATGCATCGGACTTAAACGAGATCCGCAGCTACGGATTTCGCGGAGAAGCATTAAGCAGTATCTCTGCCGTTGCCCGAGTGGAGATGATCACCAAAACAAAGAACGAGATCAGCGGTGTGCGGATGACCCTGGAAGGGTCCGAAGAAGGAGACTTAGAAGAGATCGGTGCACCGGACGGTACCACCGTAGTGGTCCGTAATCTTTTCTTTAACGTGCCTGTCCGAAAGAAGTTTTTGAAATCCCCCCAGACGGAAGGCAGTTATATCTCGGATCTGATGGAGCATCTTGCCTTATCTCATCCATCCATCGCTTTTCGTTTTATGAACGGAAATCAGCTTAAGTTTGCAACTTCCGGTTCCGGAGATTTAAAAGAAGTGATCTACAAGATCTACGGAAAAGAGACCTGGGACGAGATCATTCCCATGGATGCAAACGCAAACGGCATCCATCTCTATGGGTATCTTGGAAAACCTTCAAGAAACCGTTCCAATCGAAACGGTGAGATTTATTACGTCAATTCCCGGTATATCCGGAGTAAAGTGCTGTTTCGCGCCATCGAAGACGGGTATCACCTGTACCTGATGCAGCACAAATATCCCTTTTGCATCCTCATGTTGGATGTGGACCCTTCCGTAGTGGATGTGAACGTACATCCCACGAAAATGGACGTTCGCTTTGAAGAACCCTCTGTGATCTACGATTTTGTCTCTCAGTCTATTGCCAGACGGCTGAAGGAAAACGATATGATGCCCCCTGTCTATCTGACGGAAGCAGAGAAACCTTCTCAGGATCCCGCCTCGGCACCGGAGCCTTTTCAAAGGGTGGCTGCGGCCAAAGTCAGAGAGCAGGAAAGCAGGATCGTAATGCCGGCTGCGCAGAAAGCTGAAAGCAAGGCAAACGCTGCAGAAACTGTAGATGAGCAGATTGCGAAAGCTGCATCAATTCCTGCAGAAAGCATGCCTCTCTATAAAGAAAATGAAACATTTTCTGCAATCCTTGCCGTAAATGAGCAGAAAGCATCTTACGGCGGCATCTCCACATTCTTCGACGATGACGAGGATGAGGAGTCGGCAAACCCCGCTTCGGAAATAACGAATTCGCAGAAGGCAGATCAGGAAACGATCGCAACAGACTTACAGGAAGTTCCTTCGGTACCGTTGGAAGAAGAACAACATGCCGGGGCCGAACCCGAGATCAGGATCGCATCTGCGGTACAGATGGAGATCCCCATGCCGGAAAAGATCCTGACAGAACATTCCAGGCCAAAATTCCGGGTTCTCGGTCAACTCTTTGAGACCTACTGGCTCTTTGAGTACGAGGAAAAGCTTCTTGTCATGGATCAGCATGCTGCCCATGAAAAGGTGAACTTCGAGAAATTCATGAAGCGTTACGAGTCCGGGGAGATCTTATCTCAGAGTATCCTGCCGCCTCAGATCGTGACCCTTACGGGCAGGGAAATGGAAGTGTACAGGAAGTATAAGGATAAATTTGCCGAGATGGGCTTTGAGACCGAAGAATTCGGCGGAAAAGAGATCTCTGTCCATGGTGCGCCCATGGATCTGTATTCCGGCAGTGTTCGGGATCTGTTTCTGGAAATGCTGGATAATCTGGAAGATACGGGATACGGCCGGTCCATGAGCATCGAAAGCCGCATCGCCACCATGGCCTGCAAGGCTTCCGTCAAAGGAAACATGTCCATGACAAAAGAAGAGGTGGAAAGCCTTATCGACCAGTTACTTGTTTGTGATAACCCGTATTTTTGCCCTCATGGGCGGCCCACTATGATCTCGTTCTCCAAGTATGAGATCGATAAGAAGTTTAAGAGGATCGTATGACAAAAAAGCCCATGATCCTGCTGGCGGGTCCTACCGCAGTAGGAAAAACGGAAAGCTCCATAGCTCTTGCCAAAGCCTTAAACGGAGAGATCATTTCCGCGGATTCCATGCAGGTCTACAGAGGCCTTGATGTGGGCAGCGCAAAGATCACCAAAGAGGAAATGCAGGGGATCCCCCATCATCTCATTGATATCCTTGATCCCAGGGATGAGTTCCATGTCATGGCATTTCAGAGCCTTGCCAGGGAAGCGGCGGAAGATATTTGGAGCAGGGGAAAGCTTCCCATTGTGACGGGCGGGACCGGGTTTTATATCCAGGCGCTTTTGTACGGCGTGGAATTTTCCGACAATGTGGATCAGGAATACCGGGACAGTCTGTGGAAGCTCTGCGATGAAAAGGGACCGGAAGAACTGCACCGGTTGCTTTCGGAGGTGGATCCGGAGACTGCAAAGAACCTACCTGCCAACAATGTCAAGCGGGTGATCCGTTCCCTGGAGTTTTATCATGTGAACAAGATGCCCATTTCCGAGCACAACAGGATCGAACATGAACGAATCTCGCCTTACGATTTCAAGTATTTTGTCCTTACCATGGACAGGGAGAAACTGTATGAGCGCATCGGTCTTCGGGTTGACCTGATGATGAAAGCGGGCCTTCTTGAGGAAGTAAAAACGCTGAAAGAAAAGGGCAGCATGCCGGATGATACGGCTATGCAGGGGATCGGGTATAAAGAGATCCTGCATCATCTGAATGCCCCCGAGGAGTATCCTCTGGATCTTGCGGTGGAAGACATCAAGAAAAACACCAGACACTTTGCCAAGCGCCAGCTCACCTGGTTTCGGCGGGAGAAGGAAGTGATCTGGGTGGACAAAGACAGTTTCGCGGATCAATCCGCACTCATTCAATATCTGATAGGAGAATCAAAAAAGATCGTATGAATATGTATGAAGGTTTCGGGATCCGTCCCGAGGTGGAAGCGTTCGGACAGGAGATCTGGAACGGCTTAAAAGAGACATTTGAAGAACTGGACCGGTTGTCGGAGTTAAATCAGTGTAAGGTATTAAAGGCCATGCAGGACTGCAAGGTTTCCGAAGCCTGCCTTCACGGCACCACCGGTTACGGGTATAACGATATGGGACGTGATACGTTAGAGAGCGTATATGCTGCGGTATTCCGTACGGAAGATGCACTGGTCCGCCCGCAGATCACCTGTGGGACCCACGCGCTGTCCCTGGCACTTTCCGGAAATCTTCGCCCCGGAGATGAGATCCTGGCACCTGCAGGAAAGCCTTACGATACTCTGGATGAAGTCATCGGAATCAGAGAGGCAAGAGGATCCCTTGCGGAATACGGTGTGACTTATTCTCAGGTAGATCTTTTGCCGGATGGCTCCTTTGATTACGAGAACATCAAAAAAGCCATCAATGAAAAGACGAAACTCATCGAGATCCAAAGATCCAAAGGATATGCGGTTCGTCCTACCTTTTCCGTGGATGATATCGGTAAACTGATCGCCTTTATCAAAGCCATCAAACCCGATGTGATCTGCATGGTGGATAACTGTTACGGGGAATTCGTGGAAGAGAAGGAGCCTTCGGAAGTTGGCGCAGATCTTGTTGTGGGATCCCTGATCAAAAACCCCGGCGGCGGACTCGCCCCCATCGGCGGTTACCTTGTGGGAAAACAGGATTACATCGAAAATGCGGCCGCAAGGCTTATTTGTCCCGGCCTCGGGAAAGAAGTGGGAGCATCCCTTCATGTGATGAAAGACCTGTATCAGGGCTTGTTCCTTGCTCCCTCCGTAACGGTAAGTGCCTTAAAGACTGCGATCTTTGCGGCTTCCGTTTATGAAAAACTTGGTTTTGACGTGCTTCCTTTCGGTAACGAGAAGCGGCACGATATCATTCAGTCCATCACCTTCCGGGATCCGAAGAAACTGGTGGCATTCTGTAAGGGGATCCAGTTTGCGGCGCCCATCGACAGCTTTGTGACACCGGAACCCTGGGATATGCCCGGGTATGACGATCAGGTGATCATGGCAGCCGGTGCCTTTATTTCAGGCGCCTCCATTGAGCTTTCCGCCGACGGACCCATGAGAGAGCCTTACGCGGTTTATTTCCAGGGAGGATTGACCTGGCAGCACGGGAAGTTTGGTATTCTGAAATCCCTTCAGCAGATGGTGGACGAAGGGCTTGTGAGCCTTGCATAAAAAGGCTTTTTTGTGGTAAAATTTATTGTCAACGCCTAGGTTTCTGACGCCCGGAGAGACTCTTTGGAGGTAAGCGTTATGAAACCCTATGAGAAATTTTTGACCTTTGGTCCCGAAGCGCTTTCGGATGCGGAGATCCTTGCAATCCTCATCCGGACAGGTACAAAGGAGCTTTCCGCAACGGAGATCGCCGAAAAACTGTTAAAAGGCATCGGAGACAAAGAACAAACGCTGCAGGGACTGCGTTCGCTGACGGTATCCGAACTTATGGAATATCCCGGGATCGGAGAAGTTAAGGCAGTCCGGCTTAAGTGTATGCTGGAATTGTCGGCCAGACTTGCATCGCCTGAAAAAACAAGACTTTTATGTGATGATCCCGAAAAGATCGCAAACGCTTATATGGAGCGGATGCGGCATCTGCCAAGGGAGCGTGTGATCCTGCTTCTCCTCGATAACCGCCTGAGACTCATTCGGGAAGTTCTGATCTCCATCGGGACTGCCTCTACATCGGTGTTATCACCCCGGGACATCTTTTCGGAAGCTCTTCGGGGATCCGCGGTGAGGACGATCCTTATCCACAACCACCCGGCAGGAGATCCGGAGCCCAGTGAGGCAGACATTCAGATCACATCAAGGCTTGTCAGCTGCGGGGAACTTTTGGGCATTGAATTCGTGGACCACCTGATCATCGGCGACGGCCGGTATGTCAGTATGAAAAAACAAGGATATTTTTAGGAAGGGGCAAAACAGTGTCTACTAACGTATTCGGTATCGATCTCGGTACCAATAACATCAAGATCTACAGCAAAAACGAGAATCAGATCCTGGTCGAGAAGAACATGATCGCCATCGAAAATAAAAAGAATCTGTTTGCATACGGAGATTCCGCATATGAGATGTATGAGAAAGCTCCCAGCAATATCCAGATCTCTTATCCCCTAAACTGCGGTGTTATCGCTGACATCCAGAATATGCAGACGTTAGTCCGTTATTTCGTGACCGACATCAGCAAGACAGTCCCCAAGAACTCCGATTTCTATATTTCCGTGCCTTTTGATATCACGGATGTTGAAAAAAGAGCATTTCTGGATCTTTTAAAGAGTTCCGATCTGAAGGCCAGGAAAGTATACGGTGTTTGGAAAGCCGTTGCGGATGGTCTCGGTCTGGAGATCGATGTGAAGAATTCCCAGGGTGTTATGGTGGTTGATGTTGGATATGAGACCACGGAGATCTCAATTTTGTCCCTTGGCGGTGTTGTCCTCAGCAGACTGATCAAGATGGGCGGAGCAAGATTTGACGAGTCCATCCGTGCTGCCGTGAGAAAGGAATACGAACTCTTTATCGGCGAAAAGACAGCAGAGAGTATCAAGATGGATCTTGATAATCTGGAGCGTGAGAATAAGAAAGCCGTTGTTTACGGCCGTGCCGTAAGATCCGGTCTTCCCGTAAAGCGAGAAGTTTCCGTGGATCTTGTGAATGACTGCCTCAGAGAGAATATCAATAACATCATCGATAATATCAAACTGATCCTGGAGAGAACTCCTCCGGAACTGGGTGCGGACATTTACCGTCACGGCATCTATCTGACCGGTGGCGCATCTCAGGTAAGCCATTTTGCGGAACTTGTCAGCAACGGTACCGGTCTTCAGGTCAATGTTGCGGCAGAACCCATTAAGAGTGTTGCCCTCGGCCTTCAGACCATCATCAATGACGACAACTATAAATCCGTCGCCACTGCATTTGAAGGAATGGCAGGTGTATGAGTCCTTTAGTCAAACCCAAAGGGGAGAAGTTTACCATACCAAGTAAATATATCCTGCTTTTGTGTTCGATCCTTTGCGTAGCGCTTCTGATCGTTACGTATACCACTTCCGGTTTCGGAAATGCGGTAGCCAATGTGGCGGGCTTTGCGGTGATCCCTTTTCAGGAAGGCATCAGCAATGCAGGTTCCTACTTTGGTGACATGGAAGATCATTTCCGGGATACTTCCGAACTCCTTGAGGAGAATCGGGAATTAAAGGCAAAGGTGGATGAACTTACCACCGAGAACATCAATCTCCAGCAGGATAAGTTTGAACTTTCCACCCTCCGCAGACTTTATGAACTGGACGAAGAGTATTCCCAGTATCAGACGGTGGGTGCAAAAGTCATCTCCAAAGATGCCGGAAACTGGTATCACTCCTTTGTGATCAATAAGGGCAGCGAAGACGGGCTTGCGGTTGACATGAACGTGATCGCCGGCAGCGGACTTGTGGGCCGTATCGTTACCGTCGGTGCGCATTGGGCAAAGGTTTCGTCCATCATCAGCGATAACAGTTCCGTATCCGGCATGGTCTTATCCACTTCCGACAACCTTGTCGTTGACGGCGGCCTTGAGAATTACGCGGAAGGCGTGATCGAGTTCAATAAGCTGAATGATAAGAATAACGAGGTGGTAGAGGGCGATAAGATCGTGACCAGCCACATTTCCGATAAGTATCTGCCCGGTATCCTCATCGGTTATATTTCCGTTCTGAATACGGATTCCAATAACCTGACAAAATCCGGTTATCTTACACCTGCTGTGGATTTCATGCATCTGAACGAAGTGCTTGTCATCAAACAGCTCAAACAGACAGTGGAGGAAGGACAGGACGGTTGATCATCGCCCCGTAAGACATGCGAAGAGCACTTACCGAATTTTTACTCATTTTCATATGTTTTTTATTGCAATGTACGGTCTTTAAATGGCTGAGTCTGGGTGGTATCAGTCCCAATCTGCTGTTGATCGTAACGGCTTCCTGCGGTTTCATGATGGGTGATACCGCAGGGCTGTTTACCGGACTTGTGTGCGGCCTGTTGGTGGATATCTTTTTTGGTGATTATATCGGCCTATACGGGCTTTTTTACATGTATATCGGTTTTCTTGACG